>JADMIO010988006.1_pt1 | contig 12916 bp, 16 predicted proteins | sample 8958161 | NCBI WGS metagenome assembly JADMIO01 (sample SAMN16585339, study PRJNA669376) | soil metagenome | isolation source: Crop rotation soil | place: USA: Cullars Rotation, Alabama | collected 2011 | reverse complement strand
CGCGACTTCAAGTCACGTGAATTCCAAGCTTCGGATCCCACTGTGCTGGAAAGGTTGGAGGTGCCGCCGCCGGGCTCGCTGGAGCTCGAGCTCGAGCTGCCCGGATTGTCGCCGCCGCCCTCGTGCGTGCCGCCCTCGCGGCCCTTGCTCCATTCAAACCTGCACGAGGTCACCTCGTCGCGCGGGCTGATGAGGTTCTTGATGACGCCCGCGGCGCCCGGCGGAATGTCCTTGCTCACCGTCCAGTCGATCGTCTTGCCGCTCGGCTTCAGAACGATGTGAAGTACGGTTCCCTTCTTTATGGTCTCGCCGGTGTTGTTGTAGATTTGCAGTCCACCCTCGACGACCTTGCAGAGCGGCGGCAGCTTCCGCTGCTCCAGGCCGAAGTTGAAACGGTCGCTACCGTCATTGCCGCCCCCGCCGGTGCCGCCGCCGCCCGAGCCACCGGTCGGTCGGTCGGTTGCGCCATCGCCCACCTGGGTCAACGGCGAAGTGGAATCGGCAACAGCGGCAAGGCTGGTGCAGGCAAGCAGCGCGGCGAGGCCGGCTGCGATCATCGTCTTCGTGGTCGGCATTTGATCAACCTTCAAGCAGCAGCCCCCGCTTGGGTGGCGGGCTTCTGCTCCGCTCGCGGTTAACTCGCCCTGATCCGCGCGTTCATACCGGGTTTAACTGCACGCCTCATGCGTGAGGTCCGGGATAGATGATCGTTCCATCATCCCTCAGCACCGCTCCCGGCGTGAGCGTCGCAGGCTCGAGGCGACCCAGGCCGATGATGTGGAACACCGTCTCACCCCGCGCCAGCAAATAGTCGGCGATGATCCGGCGATGGCATCGCCACCACACGGCCTCCGAGCACATGATCGCGCAGCGCTGCTGGCGGCCGACGGCAACGAGGTCGTCCAGCCCCCTCCGGAACTCTGCCGAGAGCGCGTAGTCGGCGTAATTGTGGAAGCTGTCGTTCGACCACCATCCATTCACCTCGGCCGGGACATCGCGCGATTTCTTGCGCAGCCCGCCAAGAGCCGCAAACCGGACATAGGCGATCTGGACCAACGGCAAGGCCTCTGCCAGCGCCTCGGCGTTGAACTGCGGATTCGTCCGCGACTTCGGGATGGTGCGCACATCCGCAACGAGCGCGACGCCGGCCCCTGACAACAGCTTGGCGAACGCTTCGAAGCTGTGGTTGGAATGGCCTATCGTGAAAAACGGCAGCGCCATTCCGCTGCCTCAGCCCACGCGCCTCAGCGCGCTGCCCTTGTGCGCCGCGATATGATCGGTCTTGTCGCTCTTGATCTCGTATTGCGGCTCGTCATCCGACGCGTGATGCCGGTGGCCCTTGTAGTCGAAGTCCGTCCGATGCACCGCGACGATCCTCCCCGACACCCTGCCCGCCTCGGAGTTCCAGGTCACATGGTCGCCGAGCTTGAACCGCTTCTTCATGTCGGGTCCCTTCGGGAAATCAACGGAGGCGGCCCAATGCGGCTCAGAACTTGAACACCGACGCCGCCGCGTCCCGGCTCTTTTTCTTCGCTTCGATCGCAACCCTGAGCCGCGCGATCTCCGCCTCCAGGAGCCCGATCCGCTCCGTCAGCTCCTCCACCGACATCGCGTCGAGCACCATGCCGATGTCGTGCACTTTGGGCTTTTTGGGCAGGTCGTCATCGAACATGGCCGCGCTCCTTTCGCGGTATTCTTAGTCCCGTCCGCTTGTCGAGCAACCCGGTTCGCGCTCAATTGCCGCAATGTCGATCCCCCCAGAAATGTCCGCGATTGTGGCCGATGGCGCCGGCGGCCCCGGCGTTCTCCACCTCGAGCGCGTTCCCACGCCGCAGCCCGCCCCGGGCGAGGTCCTGATCAAGGTCGCCGCCGCCGGGGTGAACGCCCCCGATCTCGCGCAGCGCCGCGGCGCCTACCCGCCGCCACCCGGCGCGTCCCCGCTGCTTGGCCTCGAGGTCTCGGGCAAAATCGCGAGTCCCGCCGGCGAATGGAGAGCCGGCGACACCGTCGTCGCCCTCTGCAACGGCGGCGGCTACGCCGAATACGTCGCGGTCTCTGCCGGCCAGGTCCTGCCGGTGCCTAATAACTGGCTCCTCACCGACGCCGCTGCGCTTCCCGAAGGCTGGTTCACTATCACCCAGACCCTGGTGATGCGCGCCGGTCTCGCGGCCGGCATGAGCGTCGTCGTCACCGGTGCCGCCGGCGGCCTCGGCGGCGCCGCCATCCAGATCGCGAAAATCCTGGGCGCCGACCCCATGGCGGTGGTCTCGTCGACCACCAAGGCAAACTACGTCGCCACCCTTGGCGCCCGCGCCGTGATCCGCCGCGACATCGACGACCTCGTAGCGCGCATCCGTGAGCTTACCGACGACCGGGGCGTCGATCGCGTCGTCGATATGGTGGGCGGCGAAATGACGCCGCTTCTCATCGAGGCCCTCGCCCGCTTCGGGCACCTCGTGCTGGTCGCAACCCTGGGCGGTCCGCGCGCCCAGCTTCCGCTCAGCCGCATCCTCGGCAATCAGCTCACGCTGTCGGGCTCGACCCTCCGCCCCCAGACGCCGGAAACCAAGGCGGCCGTCGCCACGCACCTTCGCGCCCACCTCTGGCCGGCCCTCTCGGCGCCGGATTTCCCGCGCCCAAAAATCACCCGCTTCCCGCTCTCCCGCGCCGCCGACGCCCACCGCGCCATGGAAGAGCCCGGTCACTACGGCAAGATGATTCTCGTCACCGAGTTCGGAAATCGTTGAAATCCGGGCGTCGCGCCCGTATATTGCCGGCCATCCCCCTTTTATTCTGCCGAAAGGCGGGGCGCGCCGGTGAAGCCCGGGGCGCACCGGAAAGCGAGTTTTATCATGGCCACGTCTCTTCTCATGCCCAAGGCGACCGCCGTCTGGCTCGTCGACAACACATCCTTGAGCTTCGACCAGATCGCCGCCTTCTGCGGCCTCCATCCGCTCGAGGTGCAGGGTGTCGCCGACGGCGATGTGGCGACCGGCATCATGGGCGTGAACCCGGTGCAGAACGGCCAGCTCACGCGCGAGGAGATCGAGAAGGCCGAGGCCGATCCCACCTACCGCATGAAGGTCGCCGACCCCAAGGTCCATGTCGCCGCCAGCAAGCGCAAGGGTCCGCGCTACACCCCTATCTCGCGCCGCAACGAGCGCCCCAACGCCATCCGCTGGCTCCTGCGCAATCACCCCGAGCTCAAGGACGCGCAGATCATGCGCCTCGTGGGCACCACCAAATCCACCATCGACTCCGTGCGCGACAATACCCACTGGAACTCCGCCAACATCCAGCCGATGGACCCGGTGACGCTCGGCCTGTGCAGCCAGATCGACCTCGACCTCGAGGTCAAGCGCGCCGCCGCCCGCAGCGGTACCCTGCCGACGGAGGAAGCGGAGGAGGGCACCATGCTCATGTCGGCCGAAGAGGCGATGGCCATGGCTGGCGGTCGTTCCGGCATGACCGAGACGGCCGACGGCAGCGAAACCCACCGGCCGGAACGCGGCGAAGAGCTTGACGCCGATTCCGTTTTCGCCAAGCTCAAATCCCTCAAGCAAAGCCCCGCCGACCAGGACTAAGCGCGGGGAGCCCGGAAGGGGGCGCGCCATGGCCGGAAATCCGCTCTTTGCGGCGACCATCCTGCTCGTGGTCGCCGTCGCGCTCGTGCCGATCTTCAAGTGGCTCGGCCTGGGCACCGTCCTCGGCTATCTCGCGGCCGGCGTTGCCGTCGGCCCCTTCGGCTTCCGCCTGATCTCCGACACCGAGACCATCCACACGGTCTCCGAGTTCGGCGTCGTCATCATGCTCTTCCTCATCGGCATCGAGGTGCATGTCGGCGAGCTCTGGCGCCTGCGTCACAAAGTGCTCGGCCTCGGCGGCACCCAGATGCTGCTGACCGCCGCGATCATCGCCACCGTCGCGCTCCTGCTCGGCACGCCCTGGCAGGCCGCGATCGTCATCGGTCTCGGCCTCGCCATGAGCTCGACCGCGATCGCCATCCAGTCCGTCGAGCAGCGCGGCATCGTTGCCACCGACACCGGCCGCGCCACCCTCGTCACCCTGCTGGTCCAGGATCTCGCGGTGATCCCCATCCTCGCTTTGATTCCGCTGCTCGCCGCCACCGCCGGCGGCGGCGCTGCGACCGATCACGTCGGTCCCACCAGCGCCCTCGGCTGGTGGACGGCACCCGCCATCATCGTTGCCTTCGTCGCCACCGCCCTCGCCAGCCGCTACGTGCTCGACCCGCTGATGCGCTTCATCGCGGTGGCGAAAGTCCCCGAGAGCTTCACAGCGCTGAGCCTGCTTCTCGTCATCGGCGCCGCCTTCGGCACCGAAAGCCTCGGTCTCTCCCCCGCCCTCGGCGCCTTCCTCGCCGGTGTGCTCCTCGCCGACAGCGACTACCGCCACGAGCTCGAGGGCAACCTCGAGCCCTTCAAGGGCCTGCTGCTCGGTCTCTTCTTCATCACCGTGGGCATGGGCATCTCGCTCAGCGTCCTCATCGCTCAGCCGCTGCACGTCCTCTCGCTCGTGGTCCTCATCATCGCCATCAAGGTGCTGGTGCTCTATGGCCTCGGCCAGCTCTTCAACATGCACATCGCCGATCGCCTGCTGATGGCCCTGGTCATGAGCCAGGCCGGCGAGTTCGCCTTCGTCCTCCTGCAGTTCGCGCAGAACGGCGGTATCCTCGCCGAGCCCGAGCGGGAGCTCTGGGCCGTGGTCATCGCGCTCTCGATGGTCGCGACCCCGTTCCTCATCCTGCTCTTCGATCGCGTCTTCGTGCCCATCATCAACGCCCGCAAGCCCGAGGCCGAAGTGCCCGCGGACATGCCCACGGGCCGCTCGGTGATCGTCCTCGGCTACGGCCGCTTCGGCCAGATCGTCACGCGCCTGCTGCGCGCCCAGGGCTATTCGATGACCCTCATCGACGACGACCCGGCCCAGATCGAGCTCGTCAAGCGCTTCGGTGTAAAGGTGTTCTACGGCGATGGGGGCCGCCTGGACATCCTGCGGGCCGCCGGCGCCGCGGAGGCCGAGATGGTGGTGATCGCCGTCGCCGGCGGCGATCGCATCCTCACCATCGCCGAGCTGCTGCGCCGCCACTTCCCCAAGGTCCGGATCGCCGCCCGCGCCGTGGATCGCAGCCACGCGCACCAGCTCATGGCGCTGGGCGTCGAGGCCTGGGAGCGCGAGACCTTCCGCGGCGCCATCGCGCTCGGCGAAAAAGCCCTCCGCGCGCTCGGCCACGAGGCCGAAGACGCCCGGGCGCTGGCCGCCTCGTTCCAGGAACACGACGAGCAGTTGCTTCGCGAATCCTACGAGCTTCGTGACGACCGCGATGCCTATGTCGGCTTCGTGCGCCGCTCGACGGAGATGCTGGATCGCGTCATGCGCGCCGACCGCGCCGCCGCCGACGCCCGCCGCGCCGCCGAGAAGCAAGGCGAGCAAGGCAAGATGGGCGAAGAGGGCCGCGCCGCCGAATAAGCCCTAGGCGCGCCGGCGCATGTCGTCGCGCGGCCGAAATCCCATGATCCGATCGCGTCCGGCATGCTTGGCGTCATAAAGCGCGGTGTCCGCGCGCCGAACCAGCACTGCCGCGCTTTCCGTAGCGTCGGCGCCGGTGAACGTCGCAATGCCCACGCTGGCCGTCACGATGCCTTTGTCGCCACCCGAATGGATGATCGATAGCTCGCGCAGCGCGGCGCAGAACTTGTCGGCGATAAAGAACGCGCCGTCCTCATCCGTTGCCGGCAGGATGACCGCGAACTCCTCCCCGCCATAGCGCGCCGCGCTGTCCGCCGGGCGCTTCAGTATATCCCTCAGGCACACGCCGACTCGCCGCAGCACCTCGTCGCCCGCTTGGTGTCCGTAGAGATCGTTGTAGGCCTTGAAGCGATCCACATCGACCAGTACCAGGCTGATCGGCGCCTTGTCCCGCCGGGCTCGCAACACTTCGTTGCCGAGCGTCGCGTCGAACGATCGCCGGTTCATCAGCATGGTGAGGCCGTCGGTGCTCGCAAGCTGGCGCAAGGCCTCGGTCGCTTCGCGCATCGCAGCTTCCGCGCGCCGCGCTTCCGTGACGTCACCGGCGACGGTCAGCACACCGCCGTCCGCGGTGCCGCGCGATCGCATGCCGATCACCCGCCCATCGGCAAGCGTGACGTCGTGCGCCTGGGTGCTTCCCATGCCCGCGACGACTTGCTCAATCCACTGCGCTTCATCCATGTCCTCGGGCACAGTCAACTCGCCGCACTTGACGGCCTCGCGCAGGATCTCCGGCAGGCCGACGCCCGGCCGCCGCAGATGCGCGGTGCCCGGAGACAGCGAGCGGTACTGCTCGTTGCAGTAGATGATCTTGCGCTCCGGCGCCGGTCCGAACATCGCGACCCGTCGCTCATCTGGGCCAGCACGTAGCTGAGCTGGTTGCGCTGGTCCTCGAGCGCCCTTTCCAGCTGGCGGTCCGCCGTGACGTCGCGTGTCACGCCGGCAAGGCCGATCACGTGCCCGTCTTCGTCGCGTACCGCCACTTTGCTCGTCTCGAAGTAGATCGGCTTTCCATCGCGGTCGAGCAGCACGTCCTCGGCATTGATGACCGGCTCGCCACTCTCGATCACGCCGCGATCCTGCGCCAGGAGCTGCTCCACGCGCCCGGGGTCGGCGAGCTCGCGATCAGACAACCCGGCCATCTTGGCGGGATCGGCGAACCCGTAGTGCGCCGCGACGACGTCGTTGACCGCCACGAACCTGAGGTCGACGGATTTCACGTATTGGAAATCGGGCGACTGGGCGAAGGCCGCGCGAACGAGGCCCGCCTCGCGGTCCATCCGCTGGCTCTGCGCCATCAGCAGGCAGGAGACCGCGGTCGCGGCGGCATTGAAGAACCACTGCGCCGGAACCGGCTGCATGGCCTGGAGGAGGCCCAAGGCGCTCAGCACGTTCGAGGTCACGGGACTGATGGCCGCAACAGTGGCCGCCAAGATCAGCGCGGCAGCTGCGGCGGGCAGGCCTCTGCGGGCCAGAAGGGAAACCAGGTAGCCGCTGAGCAACGCGACGCCGATCGAAAATCCCGCGAGCCACGCGGTCGACCCGCCGAGGGCCACGCGCGTCGCCATGGCAATGACCGCCGTCACCATCCCGGCGATCGGACCACCGAAAAAGCCGGAGAGCGCCACCAGGGATAGCCTGAGGTCGAGCAGGCCGCCGCCCTCGACACGCACCGCCATCAGCATCGAGGTCACGGTTCCAAGCCCCATGACGACGCCGAACGCCACGCGGCGTGCCGGTCGCGGCAGGCGCCGCACCAGCGATCGGCTGTGCCCGAACACCGAAATGAAAAGCGCCACAACGGCCAGATTGCCGACCAGCGGCTGCCAGAAGCTGTCCATTCGAGCCGTCCTGGAAAACGACACCGGAGGGTAGGAAAAATTGGGTCACCGGTTTGTAAAAGCCCCGGACGGCCGCTGACCCTGGTAAAGGCCGCCTTAAGGCCGGCTTGACACTTGCCGGCGTCCGCCTCTCATAAACAAATACCTCCGCTCGAGTCTTCCATGTCCCCCTATCTCTTCTGGTCCCTCGCCATCGTCACGGTGGCGATCGTCGCGCTCAGCAAATCGGGGCTCCTGGGCAGTCTGGGAATGGTCGGCGTGCCGCTCCTTTCGCTCGCAATGCCCGCACGCGAAGCGGCCGGCATGCTCCTGCCGCTCCTCATCGTGATGGACCTCATCGGCCTCATTGCCTTCCGCCGCGAGTTCGATCCCAGGAACGTCAAGATCATGCTCGTCGGCGGCATCGCCGGCACGCTCGTCGGCTGGGCTCTCTGGAGCGTCATTACAGACGCCGAGGTGCTCCTCATCGTCGGCATCCTGACGCTGCTCTTCGTCCTCGACGCCATGATCCCCTGGCGCGCCAAGCTGATGCCACAGGCCGCAACGACCGCCGGTCCTTCGGTCCCCTGGGGCCTCCTCTGGGGCGGCGTCTCGGGCGTCACGAGCTTCATCAGCCACACCGGCGGGCCGCCGGCGCAGGTCTACCTCCTGCCGCAGCGTCTCGCGCCCAATATCTATTCGGGCACCACGGTCGTCTTCTTCGCGGCGGTCAACATGGCCAAGCTCATCCCCTACTATTTCCTCGGCCAGCTCTCGATCGCCAACCTCGAAACCGCCGCATGGCTCGTCCCCGTCGCCATCGCCTTCATGCTGGTTGGCGTCCTCCTGGTCCGCCGCGTTTCGGCGAAATTCTTCTACCAGCTCGCCTACATCCTGGTCTTCTTCGTCGCCCTCAAGCTGATCTACGACGGCTGGCTCGGCGTCTTCCAGCCCGGTCACGCGTGAACGGCCGGTCGTCACCGGACATCACGTGACACTTGTTCTGGTGAAACACGGCAATGAAACAAAACGGCCCGGGGGAGGCCCGGGCCGCTTGGAATTTTGCCTCAGGCGGCGTCCGCCTGGAGTTTCCGCAATTCGTCTTTGATTTCCAGCTTTTTGCGCTTCAGCGCCGCGATCGTGGTGTCGTCGCGGCTCAGGTGCGTCATCTCGTCGTCGATCTGGCGCTCCAGTTCCTTGTGGCGCCGCTCCAGCGCGGCGATGTGGCCTTCAGTCGTCATCACAACTCCTTCAGAGCTCTGTCGGAACGAATCGATGCTCACAAATAATCCGGCCTTTGTCGACCGGCTCGGTCATGCGTGGAAAAGCTGGTGTAAATCCCTCCGCCATACGTTAACGATCTGGGGTCCGGCCGGCCGGATTCAAGGGGTTTCGGCATGCTGCCGCTGACCAGGGAACAGCAAGCCCAGCTGGGCATGGAACTTGCCGCCAAGCGCCAGGAACATGCCGACCTCGACGCCGCCATCCACACCCTCTCCGCCTCCGGCATGGCCGATCAGATGCTCCTCCAGCGCCTGAAGAAGCGCAAGCTCGCCCTCAAGGACCGCATCGTCCAGCTCGAGAACCTCCTGCTCCCCGACATCATCGCCTGAAGCGCTTGAGGCGCCCTGGCTTTTCCGCTACACGCCGCACTCCGCCGGGGGGCCGCTGGATGGCAGGCAAGCCATTGGTCGCAATCGTCATGGGCAGTCAGTCCGACTGGGCCACCATGAAGCGCGCCGCCGAAACCCTCGACAGCCTCAAGATCGCCCACGACGACCGCATCGTTTCGGCCCACCGCACGCCCGATCGCCTCGTGAAATTCGCCAAGGGCGCCAAGGCCGAAGGCCTTCGCGTCATCATCGCCGGAGCCGGCGGCGCCGCGCACCTGCCCGGCATGATCGCCTCCATGACGACGCTCCCCGTCTTCGGCGTGCCCATCATGACCAAGGCGCTCAGCGGCCAGGACAGCCTGCTCTCGATCGTCCAATGCCCGCCGGCATCCCCGTCGGCACCCTCGCCATCGGCGAAGCCGGCGCCACGAACGCCGCGCTTCTCGCCGCCGCGGTGCTCGCGCTCACTGACGCAAAGCTCGCCGCCCGCCTCGAGATCTTCCGCGCCGAACAGACCGGCAAGGTCGCGGACACGCCCAAGGATGGCTGAGCCCCTCCCGCTTGGCGCCACCATCGGCATTCTTGGCGGCGGTCAGCTTGGCCGCATGCTGGCCCTCGCCGCCGCCCGCCTCGGCTTCAAGACGCACTTCTATTGCCCTGATCCGGAGAGCCCGGCGTTCGAGGTCACGCCCCACAAGACCGTCGCCGCCTATGACGACGAGCGCGCGCTGGCGGCCTTCGCGAACGAGGTCGACGTAGTCACCTATGAGTTCGAAAACGTCCCGGCGAAAACTGCGGAGTCCCTCGCGAGTCTCAAACCCCTGCGCCCGGGCGCCAACGCACTTGCCGTCTCGCAGGATCGCCTCGCAGAAAAATCCTTCATCGCCGCCCTCGGCATCCCGGTCACCCCGCACCGTCCGATCCGCACCCGCGACGACCTCGCGCCTGCCCTCGCCGCCCTCGGCTCTCCCGCAATCCTCAAGACCACCCGCCTCGGCTACGACGGCAAAGGCCAGGTCCGGATCACGTCGCTCGCCGAAGCCGAAGCCGGTTTCGCCGCCCTCGCCCCGCATCCGCTCGTCCTGGAAGCCTTCGTCCCCTTCACCCGCGAGATCTCTGTCGTCCTCGCCCGTGGCGCAGACGGCGCCATCGCCGCCTTCGATCCCGCCGAGAACGTCCACCGCGACGGCATCCTGCGCACCTCGACCGTTCCCGCCGCGATCTCGTCGGAAACGGCCGCGGCGGCCCAGGCCCACGCCGCCCGCATCGCCGAAGCCCTCGGCTACGTCGGCGTGCTCGGCGTCGAGTTCTTCGTCCTCGCCGACGGTTCGCTCCTCATAAACGAGATGGCCCCGCGCGTTCACAATTCCGGTCACTGGACGGAGGCCGTCTGCGTCACCGACCAGTTCGAGCAGCACATCCGCGCCATCGCCGGCTGGCCCTTGGGCGATCCGACGCGCCTCGCCGATGTCGTCATGGAAAATCTCATCGGCGACGAGATCGCGGCCATCCCCGGCCGCCTTGGCCCCGGCGTCCGTCCCCACGCCTACGGCAAGGCCGAGTCGCGGCCCGGCCGGAAGATGGGCCACCTCAACGACCTCTCAATGCCGGCAAAGCCCCGCAACTAGGGCAGTTTCGCCCAATTCGGGCTGTGGACAAGGCCGGAATCTGGGCGTATAAGCCCGCCCCACGGTGACCGGCCCGGCCGGTCGGCGCGATTGCCATTGGCAAAAGCGCTTCAACTCAACCAGATTCCGATCTCACGAAGGGCGGTTCCGCTTGCAAGTAGTTGTTCGCGATAACAATGTCGATCAGGCGCTGCGCGCGCTCAAAAAGAAGCTTCAGCGCGAAGGCGTCTTCCGCGAAATGAAGCTTCGCAACTACTACGAGAAGCCCTCCGAGAAGAAGGCCCGGCAGAAGGCCGAGGCCGTCCGCCGCGCCCGCAAGCTCGCGCGCAAGCGCGCCCAGCGCGAGGGTGGTCTGCCGGCGGCCCCCGCCACACCCCGTCCCGAGCGTGCCGCCCGGCCGTAACGAATGGAACGCCGCTCCACCGGGCGGCGTTTTCGACTGCAGTGCTCACGATTGTCTCCGGGTCGCCGGAGCAGCGTCAGACAACCCCAAACACTGAGGTTCCAACGATGAAGACTCTTATTGCTGCCGCCGTCGCTGCCGCGACTCTCCTCTCCGCCGGTGCGGCCCAGTCCGCCGACAAAGTGAAGGTCGGCCTGCTGACCTGCGACGTCCAGGGCGGCGTGGGCTATGTCATCGGCTCCGACAAGGGCCTCGACTGCTGGTTCAAGCCGTCCGCCGGCGGCAAGACCGAGCACTACCATGGCTCGGTCAAGAAGCTCGGCCTCGACCTCGGCTTCACGCTCGGCGGCAAGCTCGCCTGGGTGGTCTTTGCGCTGCAGGGCCACGGCTGGCACAAGCATGCGCTCGCCGGCACCTACGTCGGCGCCTCGGCCGAAGCGTCCGTGGGCCTCGGGCTCGGCGGCAACTGGCTCGTCGGCGGCTCGGACAAGAGCTTCGCGCTGCAGCCCTGGAGCGTTCAGGGCAGCGCCGGCCTCAACTACTCGATCACCTGGACCGCCCTCACCCTCAACTGAGATCGCGTCTGATCGTCCGAAAACGCCGGCCACAGCGCCGGCGTTTTTGTTTGTGGCGTCCGCTACACCGCGTCGTCGGTCTCCCCCGCCGGTGCCTCCGCGGCGCCCTCACCCTGCATCAGCTTCTCCAGCGCCAGCGCGAACGTCGCCTCCGGCTGACAGCCTGACAGCGCAAAGCTCATCCCGAACACGTAGAACGGCACGCCCCTCAGCCCCTGCCGGGCCGCGCCCACCGCGAGATCGTGCGTGATCGCCACCTCGCCCGCATCGTTGATGTCGCGCAGTGCCTCGTCCCGCGTGAACCCGAACCCCTCCGCGATCTCCGCCAGCACCGCGTCCTCGTTCACCGGTCGGTGGTCGAGGAAATAGGCCGAGGCGATCGCGTTGGCGAGCGTATGCTGCGTGCCCTTCTCGCGCGCCAGCCGGATCAGCGTGTGCGCCTTCTGCGTCGGAAACGTCCGCGGTTGCCTGGACAGATCGAGCGCGATCCCGCTCCGCTTCGCCTCGCCCTCCGCGCGCGCCCAGATCGCCTCCGGCTCGCGTCCATACTTCGCGCGCAGCATATCCCCGACATCGTACCCTTCGGGCGGCGTGTCCGGATCGAGATAGAATGGGTGGTTCTCGATATCCACCGTCACATCATCGGACAGCCCCGCGATCGCCTTGTCGAGCCGTGCCGTGCCGATCAGGCACCACGGGCAGACGATGTCGCTGAACACATCGATCTTGAGCGTACGGGACATGTCGGCAGAGATGGCCAAGCGTCGCCTCCGGCACAAGCAGGCACAGCCGTGTGATTGGGCGCCGGCGGCCCGGTCAGAACCCGATCGCCTCGCGCAGCGCCACGATGTGCGGCGGCTCGCGCCCGCCCGCATAGCTCGGGTGCCAGGTCCAGTAGAGCGTGTGGGTGAAGAAGCGGTCGACGATGGGTAGCCAGCCCGGGCGCCTGATCGCCATCGGCTTGTCGGCGATGCCCGGCCCGAATAGGTCGACCAGCGGGCCCGACACGATGTCTCCCAGCAGCGGCAGCCAGTGCTTGTCGTAGAAATTGGTCCACCGCACCGCAGCGAACGGTGCGGCGAAGTGGATGAACGGCCCGCGTCCTGCTCCCGTCCCGCCGGGCCAGTCCTTGTAGATCATCGAGACCGCCGGCCAGTCCGGCCGCGGCGGCGACGACGACAGTAAGCGCTCGTCGAAACTGCGCTTCAGCGCATCGCCGTCGTCGGCCATCAGGAAATCGGCATGCGTAAGGGCAGCACCAAGCGTGATGAAGTCTTTCCAGCACATTGGGATCCTAAGCTTAGAATTCCACGTGGACAAGTTGTCGCGG
>JADMIO012753010.1_pt1 | contig 12918 bp, 13 predicted proteins | sample 8958161 | NCBI WGS metagenome assembly JADMIO01 (sample SAMN16585339, study PRJNA669376) | soil metagenome | isolation source: Crop rotation soil | place: USA: Cullars Rotation, Alabama | collected 2011 | reverse complement strand
TCCGGCCACCCCCGCCACGGCGCGCCGGCGGCGCACCGCCCGCCGGCCCCGCTCGGAGACGGTGGCTCGAGCTGCGGTGACGTCTCCGGCTGACAGCGGCTCGCTGGCGCGATCCAGCGCGCCGCCGAGGTCGTCGTCGGGCGGTCCGTCCATCGAGGGCGGGTCAACTGGCATCGGGTACCTCCTCACGCGACAGCGCCGGGTGGCGAGCCAGCGCCACCCGGGCGTCGTGCAGCTGGGACTTGACGGTGCCCGGCGCGATCCCGAGCGTGGCCGCCACCTCGGCCACCGACAGCTGGGCCAGGTAGTGCAGGGCGACGGCCGCCCGCTGCCCCGCGGGCAGGGCCCGGACCGCGGCGGCCAGGTCGAGGTGGGTCGCCACCTGCTCGGAACCGGGTCCTGTCGGCCCGTCGTGGCGGGCGGCCTCGGTGCTCCGGGAGACGAACCGCTCGCGCCGGCGGTTGCCCCGACGCTGGTTGGCCAGGCGGTTGAGGGCCGCTCGGCGCACCCAGCCGGCCGGGTCGTCGTAGTGCTGGACGCGCCGCCAGTGGACGTGCGCCTGCACGAACGCGTCCTGCACCGCGTCAGCCGCGGCCTCGCGATCGCCGGCCACCACCGTCAGCGCCCGCACCAGGCGCGGGTACTCGAGGTCGAACACCTCGTCGAACGATGCGCCACCTGACTCGATCACCACACCAGTGTCACCCCGCCACCGCCCGCGCGGTTGGGTTTCGCCCGCGTTCAGGTGAGTTCGGTGCCGTCGGGTCGGTAGACGTGGATGGTGCCGGTGGGGTCTCGGCCGACGCGGTAGCCGCGTTGCTTGTGGCGGTTGTGGCGGCCACAGCCCGGGCTGCCGTTGGCGGGGCTGGTGGCGCCTCCGGGGCTTCGCCCGGTGGGGTCGACCCACGGGGCCAGGTGATCGCTCTGGCACTGGCTGGCCGGCACGTAGCAGCCGGGCCAGAAGCACCATCGTGACGACAACCGCACCGCCAACTGGGCAGCACCGGTGAACAGGCGGCGACGCCGCCCCAGATCGACCACCACCGAATCGGCACCCACCACCACCCGCCGCACGTGGCCGATCAACGACTGCGCCACCGCCTCCGCGGGGTCGATCACCGAACCGTCCACGGTGTCGCACCGGAACCCATCCGCCCCGTCCAACGGCACCTGGGCGGCCAGGTCCACCGGGGCGCCGGCCATGCGCCGCACCGTGCGCTCGTAGGTGGCCTGATCGATCACCACGTTGGTGACGATCACCGATCCACCCGACGCAGCGGCGTACCCGTTGGCGGCCTGCTCGGCCATCGCGGCGAGGCCGTCGAAGCGCCGTTGCCCCACGGTGCGGGCCAGATCATCCACCGTGGCCGCGTCACCGTGGGTGGCGCGGGCCTTGGCCCAATCGGTGTGGAACTCGGCGTCGGTGAACGCCCCCAAGATGTCCCTGAGCCGGGCCCCATCCACCGACCCGCAGCGGGCCCGCAACTGCCACCCCCCGTCGAAGTCCTGCACCAACTGGCAATCACGGTTCTCATGGTTGCGCTGGGACCGATCCGTGGTCCCGTCCTCATCCGCCCGTCGCACCCAATGAGCCACCGTGGCCTCGAACACCTTGCACTTCAACTCCACCGCCAGACGGGCGAAGGTGCGGTCCTTGGCCACCACCTGCGACCGGATCCGCCGATTGGCGAACGCCCGCGCCACCACCCCCACCTGATCCACCCCCACCTCACCGCGCCCGAACGCCCCGGCCAGCACCGGCATCTGGCGCAACATCCGAGCCGCCTGCCCCCGCCGCCGCGCCTCACCATCACCCACATCAGCCACATGGCGCACCATCACCGCCGCCGACCCATGCCCATCAGGGCGATACCGGCGCTGACGATCCACCTCCTCCACCACCGCCACCCGCAACGCATCCACCCGCCGACCCACCACCTCCACCGCCGAGATCACCGCCACCGCATCACGCTCATCAGCCGTCACCACCCCCACGCGCGCCACCACATCCAACGCCGCCCCCAACCCGGCAAGAGCCGCACCCAGTTCCACATCCACCACCGCCGAAGCCATGCACCAACCGTACGCAGGGGGTCTGACAGTGAAACCGGCTCTGACCAGCCCATATGTGACCGAAATGACCGGATCAGCGGAGCCCGACGCCTGTCCCTGTCCGGTTCGGGATGGGTGTCGGACCCCCTCGGTAGGGTCCTCGGCGATGGAGCTTGCACTGCCTCCCGAGTGGATCGCCGATCTGCCCACCGATCGTCCGCTGACCGCGGACGACTTCCTGCGGCTGCCTGAAGGACCCCCGTACTTCGAGCTGCTCGGTGGAGAGATCGTCGTGAGTGCCAGTGCCAACCGACCGCACGCTCGGATCGCGCGCAACCTGTTCAAGATGCTGGACCCCGTCTGCCCGCCCGGGCTGGAGGTGTTCCCGTGCGAGGTCGACTGGGTGGTCGACGAGCACAACGTGGTGGAGCCGGACCTGATCGTCGCCGCCCGCATCGAGGGCACCGAGCCCCTGCGAGAGCCGCCGCTGCTGTGCCTGGAGGTGCTGTCGCCCAGCACCCGACGCCGCGACATCACCTACAAGCGCGAGATCTACGAACGGGCCGGAGTGCTCGCCTACTGGATCGTCGACGTGAAGGGCCCCTCCTTCACCGCCCTCGAGCTCGATGCCGGGACCGGCCGCTACATCGAGGCGGCGACGATCGTCGCCCAGGGCACGTTCGAGACGACCGTCCCCTACCCCGTCACCATCGACGTGGGCCGCCTCACGGACTGAGGCCCCTCAGTCCGGGCAGCGCCACTCGGCGGTGAGGTGGACCCGCTCGGGCTCCACCCCAGACGTGGAGACCATGTTCAACAGGTCGACGTCGACACTGAGGGTGCCGTCCTGGTGGACCTGGCGCACGTGGTGCTCGAGGTACCCGTAGCGGGGTTCGTCCGGCGGGCCCTGGCCGTCCTGCACGGTGAGCACCACCCCGTCGAGGTCGCCCTCGATCTGCCGCGAGACCTGCAGCTCGACCTCCTCGTCCCCCAGCCGACCCGACCACGACTCGGTGCGCATGTCAGGACCGTCGCGGTCGCAGGTGATCTCGTCGCTCTCGGCCGTGCCCTCCACCGCTCCGGTGGCCCGTACGGAGATGTGGCCGGGCCGCGGCGGATCGAACGCCGGCGGGGTCCACTCCCAGCCCTCGTTCGACAGGTCCTTGGCTGCGGGATCGTCCTCGTGGGTGTGGCCGCTCCAGGCGATCACCCGGTCGCCCGCCCAGACCGACTCGAAGTCGTCCGGGGCGCCGGCGGGTCGATGGACAGGGAACCAACGCAGCCGACCGAGCTCGATGGCACGGCCATCGGCCATCGCCACATCGTTCCCGCCGACCACGTATCCGGGCCAGGGCTCGGCCGCGGGAATGCCGTCGGGCTCGGGCAGCCACGACCAGTGCAACTGGTCGACCTCGAAGACGGCCGCTCCAGGCTTCGGGGCCAGGTTGATCAGGTCGTGCCCATGGACCACCCAGGCGTACGCGCTTCCCGGGCTGGCGCCCTGGTCGCCCACCGTCGGACTCGAACCCACCAACTGCTCCCACCTGGGGGCCGGGTGCTCGACCAGTCGCCACGGGACGTAGACCTGGGGCCCACCGATGGGGATGCCGATCGCGAGGAGCCTGCCGCCCACGTCGAACATGCGGCGATCGGCCTGGGGGTTCGAGGCCACCGACGGCAGCGTGGACCAGGCGTCAAGGGAGGGGTCGTAGACGACATCCTCGATGGTCGCGCCGACGCCCTCCTGGCGCTCCACGTACACCACCAATCGGTGGCCCCAGGCCGCCAGTCGGCGAGGCCACCGGTCCGCCCCGAACACCGCGACGGGCGGGATCGGCTCGTCTGACCACCGGTCCGAGCCCGGATCGAACCGGGCGATGGCCGGGACCTGCGTGCCTCCCGTCGGTCCGCGCACCGCGAACACGTAGACGACCCCGTCGACGGTGACCGGTTCGCTGCCGAGGTGCAGGTCCGTCGGCGGGCCGGGGATCGTCCGCCAGGTCCGCGCTGCAGGGTCGTAGGCGGCCGCGTCGTGGAACTGCCGAGGCGGCGTCGCACACTCGTCGTCCGGTGCGCAGGTACCCAGGCCGGAACCACCGATCACCAGGACCTCCTTGCCGGTCCACGCCAGGAGGGAGTTGCTCCGGGGCGACAATGGCCCTCGGGGGATCCGGCGCCACTCCCCCGTTGGATCTGACGACCGGCCGTCGTCGGTGCCGACGTAGCCCTCGTGCTGGTCCTTCGATCCGTCATGGCCGGCCACCGCCACCAGGACCCCGCCGAGGAGCAGGACCGCGGCGAGGGCCGAGCCGGCCAGCGCGACCCGACGACGGGTGGTGTGGCGATGGGCCCGACGGCGCACGTCGTCCATGTCGAGCGAGGCCGCCTCGTCCGTCGCCGCGGCGTCCTGGAGTCGATCGTGCAGATCAGGCATGGGGTCCTCCCTCGTCGTCGCGGCCGGTGGTGTCGTCGTCGGTCAGCCCGGCGGCGCGCAGCGCGGCGATGGCGCGGTGCAGGTGGGTCTTCACCGAGCCCTCGCTCACGCCCATGGCCTCCGCGGTCGCCGCCGTGTCGAGATCGCAGAAGTAGCGCAGCACCACGGCCTGGCGCTGCCGCTCGGGCAGGGCCGCCACCGCGGCGCGCACGGCCAGGGCATCGGCCCGCTCGGCGGCACCGTCGTCGGTCTCCACCCGGTCCGTGCGCTGTTCGATCCGCTGCCGGGCGCGGCGCTCGGCCGCCCGTCGTCGCAGCGTCGAGGACGCCAGGTTCATGGCCACCCGGTAGGTCCACGCCTCGGGGTGGTCCATGGTCCGCACCCGGTCCCATCGGGCCACCACCCGGCCCAACGCCTCCTGGGCCAGGTCCTCCGCCACCGGGCGATCGCCCAGGTAGAGGATCAGCGAGCCGAGCAGGCGGGGGTGGATCGATCGGCAGAAGGCCTCAGGATCCGGGGCGCGCAGGTCGACCTCCACCGGCCGCCCGCTGCTCCCGTCCTGTCCCTCGATGATCCCGACCCTCTCGCCGACCGGCACGAGCATGCAGCAGAGACGCACCAGCGCCCCGCCCGGTTGACATCGGCTTCCGAACCGAGGTCAGGCCTCGTCCGGGTCGAACAGGGCGGCACCGAACTCGGCTTCGCGGAGGTGGTCGGACGAGGTGACGCCCCAGAAGCCGCGGGGCGCGAGGAGCTCGTCGATGAACGCCTCCATGTAGGGGTGGAACTCCATGCGCATGGCCCGGACGCGACCCCAGCTGTCGTCGAAGTCGCGCATGGGGATGCCGGTGCCCTGCATGATCGAGTACCCCACCGACCACCAGCGGCTCTTGAACTCGATCCCCTCGGCAGGCTGCATGCCCACCCGCTCGGCCAGGTCGGTCACCAACCGCACCGACTGCCGGTACATGCGCATGGCCGGTCCGCGATCGGCACCGGGGACCGCCCCGGCGAACGAGATGGCGGCGTCCGTGACCACCCCGAGCCCGGTCACCCACGAGTGGCCGCGGTGCTTGGAGCGGAACCAGATCAGCATCGGGAACGAGGTGTGCGAGTCGTAGACGTCGGCGCACCACTCGGCCCAGCTGTCGAACATCTGGTTGAGCGCGGTGAGGTCGCGGTCGGGGCCGATGTGGCTGCGGACGAGCGAGACGGGGGTGATGCGGGCGTCGGTGAGGTCGTCGAGAAGGAGGAGCCGACGCTCGCGGGCGGAGTAGGCGGCGTAGAGCGACGGGAGGTAGCCGATCACCAGGCCGAGGGTGCCCAGCCCGGTGAACCCCTCGATCACGGTGAGCAGGCGCAGGCCGCCGGTGGCGGGGAGGACGTCGCCGAACCCGATCGAGAAGTACACGACGCCCGAGTAGTACCAGGACTCGCCGAAGCCGTGGACGGGGGTCACGAAGCTGTGCCGGAAGCCCCACCACACCAGGCCCCACCCCAGGATCTCCAGGAACGCCCACGTGCCCAGCAGCATCACGAACGAGAGCGGGCCGAACCGGGCCAGGTGCCGCTCGCGCCGCGGACCGTCGTCCATGCGAGCGCACAGCACTCGATAGGCCTTCCACAGCACCCGGTAGTAGCGGCGGGTGAACGACCAGCGGCTGCCGTGGATCGAGGTGGCCAGCAGCGTCTCGAACGAGTCGAGCGCCATCCACGCCACCAGGGCCAGGCCCCCGACGATCGCCAGCGCGTCCACGGGCCGGGAGTCTGTCAGCCGTTGGTGCGAGCGAGGGGCTTCAACCGATGGTCCGGCGTGAACAGCCGGTGGGTGAGCCCGATCGACAGCACCGTGACCGCCGTGGCCACGCCGCCGAGGATGAGGAACATCACCGCCGCCTGCACCTTCACCGCGTCCACCGGCTTCACGCCGGCCAGGATCAGTCCGGTCATGGCGCCGGGCAGGGCCACCAACCCCACCGCCTTGGTCGACTCGATCTGGGGGATCAGCGCGGTGCGCAGAGCAGCGCGCACGTGGGGCCTGGCGGCGTCGGACGAGGCCAGCCCGAGGGCCAGGCGAGCCTCCACCTCGGCCCGCTTGTCGGCCAGCTCGCCCACGATGCGCCGGGAGGCCACCACCGTGGCGGCCAGCGCGTTGCCCACCAGCATCCCGCTCAGGGGCACGATCGTGACGCCCTTGACCGGGAAGATGCCGAGGCCGAGGAGCACGCCCAGTCCCACGGCCGTGGCGATGCCCACCGAGGCCAGGGCCAGGCCGAAGATGCCCGGCACCTCGGGGGCCCGGTTGCGCACGGTGGCCGCGGCCACCACCACCATGAGCACCGTCCAGGTGCTGGCCAGCGCCACCGGCCGGGCCGGGTCGAGCAGGTAGCCGAGCACGGAGCCCACCGCGAGCAGCTGCACCAGGGCGCGCGTGGCGGCCCACGCCATCGACCGCTCCAGGCCGAGCCCCTGCCCGACGGAGAGGACCACGGCAACCACGATCAGCACCAGCGAGGCGGCCAGGCCCCACCAGCCGACGTGCCCGGTGGCCTCCACCCCGAGGACGGCGGCGCTCACCCCACCACCTGGCCGGCATCGAGCCGCACGAGGTGGTCGGCCATGCGCCGCACCTGCTCGCGGTCGTGGCTCACCCAGATCGCGGCCACGCCTCCGTCCACCAGCAGCCGGACCGATCGCTCGAGGTGGCCGGACGCCTCCTCGTCGAGCGACGACGTGGGCTCGTCGAGCAGCAACACCTCGGGCTCGGTGAGCATGGTCCGGGCCAGGCACGCCCGCTGGGCCTCGCCGCCCGACAGCTCGTCGCCGGGACGATCCACGAAGGACCCGTCGAGCGCCACCTGCTCCAGCGCGGCCTCCATCTCGGGACGGGTGACGGCCGGGCGGGCGACGCGCAGGTTGTCGGCCACCGTGCCGGGGAAGAGGGTGGGCCGCTGGAACACCATGCCCACCCGCCGGCGCAGCTGGCGGGGGTCGAGGTCGTCGAGGTCGGTGCCGCAGAACGAGACCCGCCCGGCGTCGGGGACATCGAGCCGGTTGCACAGCCGCAGCAGCGTGGACTTGCCCGCGCCGGACGGGCCGGAGAGGACCGTGACCCCCACCGACTCGATCACCAGCCGATGGATCTGCAGCCGCGGTCGGCCGTTGCCGTTGACCACCACCTCGTCCAGCTCGAAGGTCGACGGCGGGGCTGGCATCGGACCAGCCTTCCACGGGGTGACCGCTACGTTGGCCCCGTGCCCGCGGCCGACGTGACCGACCTCATCGACGGCGTGGTGGCCGGCGACCGGCGGGCCCTGGCCCGGGCCATCACGCTGGTGGAGTCGTCGAAGGCCGAGCACCGGGCCGACGCCGCCACGCTGGTGGAAGGCATCCTGCCCCGGACCGGTCGGGCCATCCGGGTGGGCATCAGCGGGCCGCCGGGCGTGGGCAAGTCGACCTTCATCGAGGCCGTCGGCGAGCTGGTGATCGGCCAGGACCACGACGTGGCCGTGCTGGCGGTCGACCCGTCGAGTGCCCGGACCGGCGGGTCGATCCTGGGCGACAAGACCCGCATGGAGCGCCTGGCCCGCAACCCGCGAGCGTTCATCCGGCCCTCTCCCTCCGGCGGCGAGCTCGGCGGCGTGGCCCGCCGCACCCGAGAGGCGATCCTGCTGTGCGAGGCCGCCGGCTTCGACGTGGTGATCGTGGAGACGGTGGGCGTGGGCCAGTCCGAGCTGGCGGTGGCGGACCTGGTGGACCTGTTCGTGCTGCTCGCGTCACCGTCGGGCGGGGACGACCTCCAGGGCATCAAGCGGGGGATCATGGAGCTGGCCGACCTGGTGGTGGTCACCAAGGCCGACGGCGAGCTGCTCAGCGCCGCGAACCACGCCGCCGCCGACCTCCGCCGCGCCGTGCACCTGCTGCGGCCCAAGCACGACGGGATCACCACCGAGGTGCTGCTGGCCTCCTCCACCACGCCGCACGACGACGGCGTGGCTGCGGTGTGGACGGCCATCGAGCAGCTGCACGGCCGGCTGGCCGAAGGCGGGCACCTGGAGCGGCTTCGCGCCGACCAGGCCGCGGCCTGGCTGTGGGACGAGATCCGCTCCGGCCTCACCGAGCGCTTCCGCGACCACCCGGCCACCCGCGCCCACCTGCACGGTCTGGAGTCGGCCGTGCGCGCCGGCGAGGTGGCGCCGTCGGCCGCGGCCCAGGAACTGCTCGACGGGTTCGGCGCGCCGCCGCCCTAGCGGGCTGCGATCAGCGGAAGGCGCGGGCGTAGGCCACCCGCTCCAAGAGCACCTCGGGGCCACCGTCGGTGGGGATGCCGGCCACCTTGGGCAGCACCTGGTGGGCGAGGCTGTTGGCCAGCTGGTGGCGGTGCACCGGATCGAGCTGGTGGCGGCGGGTGAGGAAGGCCCGGATGGCGGCCACCTCGTCGGCCGTGACCGCGCTGGTGTCCCACGTGGCGATCTCCGGCGGCGGCTCGGGCGGGAGCTGGCCCCATAGCGGATCGAAGCCCAGCGGCCCGCCGGCCTGGTGCTGCTCGCGCCCCCGGCGGATCACGATCGTGCCCGCCACCAGGTCGCCCAGCCGCTGGTTGCGCTTGGTGGCCAGCACCGCGATCAGCCCGACGGTGTAGGCGCCGGGCAGGAGGTCGATCAGGCGCATCACGTTGCGGATGGTGGCCGACAGGAACGTGACCGGTGACCCGTCGGCGCGCGCCACCGCGATGCCCATGGCCTTCTTGCCGAGGGTCTGTCCCTTGGCGAAGGCCTCCATCAGGATCGGGTAGCCGAACACCACCATGAACAGGCCCACCGCGGCGAGGGCGACGCCGGAGTTCTCGAACTGCGAGGCCACCGAGAACAAGATCAGCGTGGCGACGAACTGCACGAGCGTGTCCAGGACCAGCGCTGCCGAGCGAGAGCCGATGCCCGCCAGGACCAGGTCGAGGTCGATACCCTCGGGCGCGGCCAGCGTCAGCGTCTCGTCCAGCTCCACCCGTCGAACGCTAGACGCCGGGCCCCACCGATCCGCCGTGCCGAGGACCCCGCCGTGAGCCAGCCCCTGACCGCCTTCGTGGCCGGCAACCAGGACGCGTGGACCGAACTGGGCGCCATCACCGACTCGGCCAAAGGGTCGGTCGAGCGGCTCGAACCCACCACCGTCCGCCGGCTCGGGCAGCTGCACCGCCACGCGGTGGCCGACCTCGCCTACGCGCGACGGGCCTTCCCGCACGACCAGGTCACCGGCCGGCTGGAACGCCTGGTGGCGCGCAGCCGACCGCTCGTCTACGGCGCAGTGCAGGAGCGCGAGTCGATGGTGCACTTCGCCACCACCGGCTACTGGCGGCGCGTGCGCGAGCGGCCGGTGACCCTCGCGGTGGCCGCCCTCGCCCTGGTGCTGCCCACGCTGATCGTGGGCTTCTGGGCCCACGGCCATCCCGAGGAGGCCCGCCGGGTGGCCCAGGTGTCACCCCTCACCAGTGGGGTGGGCGAGCGCGGCGCCCGCGACCCCGACACCCAGAAGGTCACCGACACCGGCAAGAACATCGGGCTCTCGGGCGGGATCTTCACCAACAACGTCCGCGTCGCGCTGGCCGCGTTCGCCGGCGGCATGACCGGCGGCCTCCTCACCCTGTTCAGCCTGGTGTTCAACGGCCTGATCCTCGGCCTGGTGGCCGGCCTGGTGATCCAGTCGGGCCAGGGCGAGGTGATCTGGAGGCTGCTCGTGCCCCATGGCGTCCTGGAGCTGTCCCTGATCGTGGCGTCCGGCGCAGCGGGCCTGCGGTTGGGATGGGCGCTCGTGCACCCCGGCAACCGCACGCGGGGCGACGCCCTCGCCGCCGAAGGGCGCGGCGGCATCGAGCTCGCCCTCGGGTCGGCCGCGCTGCTGGTGCCGTGCGGTCTGGTGGAGGGGTTCGTCACGCCTCGCGGGCTCAGCACGCCGGCCGCCCTCACGGTGGGGCTGGGCCTGGGTGCCCTCTACTGGGGGATGGTGATCTGGCGGGGGCGCCCGGCCACCGCCGCCCTCACAGCCGCGCCACCGACTTGAGCCGGAGGTAGGCGGCCACGCACGTGGTGGGCAGCCGGTCCACCGCGCCGTCCACCACCACCGCGCCGCCGGCGGTGAGGCGAGCTCGCACCCGGTCGCGCTCGGCCAGCAGCTCCGTGGCCACCCCCGCAGCCAGCAGGTCGCGCCGATCGGACGGCACCGTGGTGACCAGGTCCACCAGGTCGGGGTCTCGGACGCCCGCCACCACCACCGCGTGACGGCGGGCGAGGACGCCGATGGCCTCCAGCAACGGGCGGGAGGCGGCTTCGTCGAGGATGTCGGTGAACAGCACCACCAGGCCGCGCTTGGCCGTGGCCACCTGGGCGAAGGCGGCGTCGTAGTCGCTGTCCACCGGGCGGGGTTCGAGATCGTCGAGCAGGCGAACGAGCCCGGCGGCGTTGGCGCGGCGCGGCCGGACCGTGCGCCGCACCGCGTCGTCGAACACCACCGCCCCCACCCGATCGCCCACCACGTCGGCCACGGCCGCCACCGCGGCCACCGCGTCGAGGGTGACGTCGAGGCGCGTCCGGTCCCCCACCGGCGACGACGACAGGCGGCCGGCGTCCACCAGGCACCACAACTCGCGGTCGGTGTCCTCGCGGTACTGGTTGACCATCGGCCGCCCGGCGCGCTCGCTGGCCAACCAGTTCATGCGCCGGATGTCGTCGTCGGGCGTGTACTCCCGGATGGTCTCGAAGTCCGTGCCCAGGCCGAGCGGGCCCCGTCGCATGCCCACCTCCTTGAACTGCCCGCGGCGCACGGCGATGGCCAGGCGGCGCGCGCCGGGCAGATCGGCGTGGGAGTGGATGGTGGTGGTGCCGCCTGCCGAATGCAGGCGACGGGCCAGCCCGAGTGGTCCCGTCGAACGCACGAACGACGGCGGCAGCGCGTGTGCGCCACGGGTGAGGGCCACCATCCGCCCGTCGAGGCCGGAGCGGGCCTCCGCCGGTTCGATCCGCACCTCGGCGGTCTGCGGTTGGCGCACCCACACTCGGATGCCCGGCCGAGCGGCCACCCGCACCACCATCGCTGACGCCGCGCCGCGGGCCGCCTCGCCGGGGAACGTGCGCTCCACGAGCGGGGCGTGGAGGAGGAACAAGAGGTCCGCGATCCAGGCCGCGACCACCACCGCCATGACGATCCCGGCCACCGACAGGCCCCACGGGAAGGCGAGGGCCGCCCCGATGCCGAGGCCCACCACCACCGCCGGCGTGGGGCTGGGGAGACCCACGCTGCGGACCGGGACCTCGCTCATCGCGGCACCGGCACCGCCGAGATGGCGTTGGCCACCGCGATGTCGGCCGTGACCCGATCGAGCTCGGCCTCCGGGCGCAGCACCAACCGGTGCCGCAGCACGCTGGGCGCCACCCGGATCACGTCGTCGGGGATCACGTAGTGGCGGCCCCACAACCGGGCCGAGGCCTTGGCCGCGGCCAGCAGGTGGACACCGGCTCGGGGACTGGCGCCCACCTCCACGCTGGGCAGGGTCCGGGTCTGGCGGATCAGGGCGGTGACGTAGCCCGCCACCTCGCCGCTCACCGCGGTGTCGTCCACCTCGGCACGCGCTGCGGCCACGTCGTCGGCCGCCACCACCGGGCGCACCTGCGACAGGCCGATCGGGTCCAGGCCCCGGCGGGGCAGGCCGAGCAGGGCCTGCTCCTGCCCGGCGTCGGGGTAGCCGACGAGGATCTTGAGCAGGAAGCGGTCGAGCTGCGCTTCGGGGAGCGGGTAGGTGCCCTCGTACTCGATCGGGTTCTGGGTGGCCACCACCAGGAACGGGTCGGGCAGGGGGTGAGCGGTGCCGTCGATGGTGACCTGGTGCTCCTGCATGGCCTCCAGCAGGGCGGCCTGGGTCTTGGGCGGCGTGCGGTTGATCTCGTCGGCCAGCAGCACGTTGGTGAACACCGGACCCGGCCGGAACACCAGCTCGCGGTCGCGCAGGGTCATGGTGCCGGTGAGGTCCGACGGCAGCAGGTCCGGCGTGAACTGGGCCCGGGCGAAGTCGAGCCCCAGCGCTCGCGAGAAGGTGGACGCCAGCAGGGTCTTGGCCACACCGGGCACCCCTTCGAGCAGCGCGTGGCCACCCACGGCGAGGGCCACGAGCAGCGCGTCGAGGGCCTCGTCCTGGCCCACCACCACCTTGGTCACCTCGTCGTGGAGGCGGGCCCGGAGGGAGCTGAGCACGGCGTTGGGTTCGGTCACGGGAGCGTTCCTCCGGAGCTGGGATCGGTGGGGACGGTATCGGTGGGCACCTGCCCGTGGTGGACCTGCTGGCGCGAGGCCGCGACCACGCCGACGAGGTGGGCGGCCCGGGCATCGTCCACCGGTCCGGTGAGCGCTTCGATGGTGGTGGGATCGATGCCCGCCTGGGAAAG
>JADMIO010957537.1_pt1 | contig 12918 bp, 8 predicted proteins | sample 8958161 | NCBI WGS metagenome assembly JADMIO01 (sample SAMN16585339, study PRJNA669376) | soil metagenome | isolation source: Crop rotation soil | place: USA: Cullars Rotation, Alabama | collected 2011 | reverse complement strand
CCGAGCCGGACGCCGGCTGGGCCTCGCCCGCGAAGCGGGCCGAGGGGTCGAGGACCTCGACCAGCCCCGAGTCGCGCATCTCGAAGACGCCGACCTCGCTGGTCGCGCCGAAGCGGTTCTTCAGGGCCCTGACGGTCCGGATGGTCCGCTCGCGCTCGCCCTCGAAATGCAGCACGCAGTCGACCAGGTGCTCGAGCGCGCGCGGGCCGGCCAGGGAGCCCTCCTTGGTCACGTGTCCGATCAGCACCATCGTCACGTCCAGGCGCTTGGCCGCCTCCATCAGCGCGCCGGTTGCCTCGCGCACCGCGCCGACGCTGCCGGGCGCCGAGTCCCCGACGCCGAGCGTCTGGACCGAGTCGATGACGCAGACCGCCGGGCGCTCGGATTCGATCGTCGCCAGCAGCGCCTCCAGCGAGGGCTCGGCCAGGACCGGCACGTCCAGCGCGGTCTCGCCGAGCCGCTCGGCTCGGCGGCGGATCTGCTGGGCGGACTCCTCGCCCGACGCGTAGATGACGTCGCTGCCGGCCGCGCCCAGGTTCGCCAGGGCCATGGCCGCGAGCGTCGACTTGCCGATGCCGGGCGAGCCCCCCAGCAGGATCAGCGAGCCGGGAACCAGGCCGCCGCCCAGAACCCGGTCGAGCTCGGCGATGCCGGTCCGCAGCCGGCGCGAGCGCTCGGCCTTGACCGCGCGCAGCGGTACCGGCCTGGCCGCGCCGGTCGCGCGCCGAGCCTGTGCCCCGGCCGGGCCGCGGCTCGCCGGCGCCGCGCCCTGCTCCAGCGTGTTCCAGGCTCCGCAGCCGGGGCACTTGCCGGTCCAGGCCAGCGCGACGTGGGCGCACTCGGAGCAGACGTACTGGGTCCTGGCCTTGGCCACCGACCGAGCTTAGGAAGCGAGGCCGACGCCACGCTCGCGGACTGGGAAGAAAGCGCGCGCTAGCCGGGACTGGTCGGGAACGGCGCGCCGGCGAAGAAAGCGAACCAGACTCCGAAGCCGATCATCGAGATGATCGCCGTGGCGACGAAGAGCCGCTCGACCGGGTCGCTCTGGTGGTCCCCGGGCCGGTAGGACTCGTCTCGCATGCTGCGGTTCCAGGACTGCCTGCGCGGGCCCGGCTCGTGCATGCCCATCATCCGAGCGCGGACCCACGACGCGAGCAGCAGCAGGCCCCAGTAGCTGACGAGGATGCCGGTGAAGATGAAGAGAGCGACCGACCCGTTGACGGCGCCCGGCTTCCCGTAGAGCTTCGACGCCAAGAAGATCCAGAGCAGGGGGACTCCGAAACCGATGAGCACCGACCCGATGAGCGTGAAGGCCGCCGAGCCTGTGCCCACGAGCGCCCTGCGAATTGCGTGGATCACGGCTCCAGGGTAGCTACCCGCCGGAGCCCCTGAGGGTCGATCGACCAGCGCGAGGCGACCTCTGCAAGCTCAGGCGTCAGCGGCCAGCGGTCCGGCCGCTCCTCACCCTCGTGCTCGGGGCTCGCGCCCTTCAGCGTCATGCAGCCGCTGTTGTCCCCGATCGCGCGGATCTCGGCGACGTCCTCGGGCGCCAGGCGCACGTCCGGCAGCGCCGCCAGCTCGGCCCGCTTGTCCTCGATCGGGCGGGCCTGCGGGCCGGCCTCCTGGATCAGGGTGGGGACGACGCTTCGCACCGCCGCGTGCGAGAGGTTCCAGCGACAGGCCAGCTGCATCGGGGTCAGGCCCGTCCGCTCGGCGATCGGGCGGAGCCGGTCCAGCTTCCCGTGGGCCTCCTCGATCCAGCCCTCGGGCCGAAACGAGCGGTGGTCGCCGCGCGGCAGCTCGGCCCCGGGCAGCAGGTCGCCCCAGAAGATCCCCCCGTAGTCGACGACGCGGGTGATGATCGCCACGTCGTTCGCGGCCGCCGCGTCGAGCACCAGTTCCCCCGGCCAGGGCTCGAGCGGGTTCAGGATCACCATCGCCCAGTCGATCCGCTCGCCGAAGCGCTCCAGGCAGCCGACCAGATCGAGCGTGAAGCCGTTGGCCGGCCCCGGCGCGACCCCGATCAGCCCGGTCAGGCCCTCATCCCGAAGCGACGCCATGGCGTCCCAGACCGCCTCGCTCTCGTAGCCGGTGCGGTCGGGGTTGTGGAGCAGCAGCAGGTCGAAGCGGTCCGCGCCGACCCGCTCGAGGCTACGCTCGGCCGCCATCCTCAGGTACCCGGCGTAGTCCTCGGGACCGCGCAGCGACGGGTCAGTGAAGCGGGGGAAGCCGCGCGGCCCGTCGCGCTCGCCCTCGTAGAAGTCGTGACCCACCGCCCCCACGAGCGAATAGGAGTCCCTGGGCAGACCGTCCAGCGCCCGCCCCAGGACCGTGTCGGCCTCGCCCTGGCCGTAGGTGTCGGCCGTCAGCACGGTGTCTATGCCGTCGCCGGGCCGCAGCAGGGCGACCAGGCGATCCTCGTCGATCGCCTCGCCGAAGTGCAGGAAGCGTCCCCCGCTCCAGGTTCCCAGCGCTGTCGTCCCGGGTGCCCTCACGCCCCAAACGTAGCGGCAGCGGGTCAGCCGCTGGGGGCGACCGCCAGCCCATCGGCCTCGGCGCCCGCCTGCCGGGCTCGGGCCACGGGCCCGATCGCAAGCGCGGCGATGCTGGTGAACACCCCGGTGGCGCCCATGAAGATCCAGCCGCGCTGGAGGCCCTCGAACAGCTGGTCGGGACCGACCGGGTCGGCCAGCAGGGCGATCAGAACCGCGACGCCGAGCGCCGAGCCGAGCTGGCGCGACATCCCGAAGACGCCGGTACCCGTGGCCAGCCGTTCCGGCGGCAGCGAGGCGGTGACCATCGCGGGCAGAGTCGAGACCAGCAGCCCCACACCCACGCCCCCGATCATGAACCCCGGCAGGAAGACGCTGAGGTACTCGGGCTCGAGTCCGACCTGCGGATAGAGGAACGCGAAGCTGCCGGCGATGAACAGCCCGCCGACCGCCGCCGTGCCGGGCAGGCCGATCCGCGACGAGACCCGCGTCGACAGCGCCGCGAACAGGGCGGCCATCGACGGCCCCGGCATCAGCGCGAAGCCCGCCTTCAGCTCCGAGTAGCCCCAGACCTGGGTCAGGTACAGGACCGCGGCGAGCAGCATCGAGGCGAAGCCGGCGAAGAAGATCATGGTCGCGGCGTTGGCGACGGCGAAGGAGCGGACCCTCAGCAGCGGCAGCTCGATCACGGGCGCCGGGTGCGACGCGGAGCGCCGGAAGAAGGCGTAGCCCAGGACTAGGGCTACGACGAAGGCGCCCACGACGCGCGGGTCGCTCCAGCCCCACTCGGGGCCCTGGACGATCCCCGTGGTGAGCAGGCCGACGGCCCCCACCAGCAGCAGCGCGCCGAGCCCGTCGGGGCGCTTGCCGCGGTCGGGCTCGCGGACCTCGTCCAGCACCACGACGGCGGCGATGACAGCGACCAGCGCGACGGGGACGTTGACGATGAAGATCCAGCGCCAGCTGGCCTCGACCAGCAGGCCTCCGATCGGGGGGCCCAGGGCGGCCGCGACGCCTCCGACGGCGGACCAGATGCTGACCGCCAGCGTCCGCTTCTCGGGCGGGAAGGCGGGCAGGACGAGCCCCAGCGAGGCGGGCAGCATCATCGCCCCGCCGGCTGCCTGGAGGACGCGAGCGCCGACCAGCGCGGGCACCGAGGGGGCCGCAGCGCACAGCCCCGAGGCGACGCCGAACAGCGCAAGTCCGGCGATGAAGATGCGCTTGCGGCCGACGCGGTCGGCCACGCGCCCCGCCGAGACCAGCAGCGCGGCGAAGACGATCGCGTAGGCGTTGAGGATCCAGGAGAGGTCGCCCAGGGAGCTGGCGGAGAACTCCGCCTGGATGTCGGGGAAGGCGATGTTGACGATGAACAGGTCGAGGCTCGACATGAACACCCCGATCGACGTGATCCCCAGAACCCACCAGCGCTTCGCCATGTTCAGCTCCTTCGGAGGCTTTCGTTTTGCAAGCTGGGCGGGACCCTACTACGAGTTGCTTGCTTTTTGAAAGCCAGGTCGTAGACTGTGACGCATGCCCATAGACGCCTTCGCCCGGCAGCACTGCTCGGTCGCCCGCCCGCTCTCGGTCCTGGGCGAGCGCTGGACGTTCCTGGTCCTGCGCGAGCTGTTCCTGGGGCGCCGGCGCTTCGACGAGATCCAAAGCGATCTCGGCGTCGCCACCAACGTTTTGAGCGCCCGACTGTCGACGCTCGTCGACGAGGGGATCGTCGAGCGGCGGGCGTACAGCAAGCGGCCCGAGCGGTTCGAGTACCGGCTGACCGAGAAGGGGATCGACCTGCAGCCGATCATCCTCGACCTGATGCGCTGGAGCGACGAGCACATGCCCGTCCCCGGCGGCCCGATCCACGAGCTGACGCACCTCGACTGCGGCCACAAGTTCCATCCCGTCCAGAGCTGCTCGCACTGCGGCGGCGAGGTCCACGCGCGGAACATCAAGCGCCGCTTCGGCCGCGGCGCGACGAAGCAGCAGCGCGAGAGCGAAAAACGCGTTCTGGCCGAGCGCCGGGCGAAGCGGGCGGCCGCGACCCACTAGCGTTCGGGGGGTGGAGGCAGCCACTCCAACCGAGCTGGACCGGGTCACCTGGGACCTGACGCACCTGCTGGAGGGTGTCGAAGGCGCGCCGGTTGACGGCGACCCCGAGGCGGCGGTGACCGCCCTGCTCGAGCACGCCGACGGGCTTGCCTCCGGGTTCGCGGAGCGCCACGAGGGCGGCGTGGCCGAGCTCGACGGCGAGGGCCTGAAGGAAGCGATGACGGAGCTGGCGCGGATCAGCGACATCGCCGGGCGGGCCGCCAGCTACGCGCACCTGCGCTTCGCGGCCGACACGGAGGCCACCGAGAACGGCGCCCTGATGCAGCTGGTCAGCGAACGGGCCACCGCCATCCAGACGAAGCTTCTGTTCTTCGAGCTGGAGTGGGTCGAGGTCCCTGACGACCGGGCGGAGGAGCTGCTGGCGACCGACGGCCTCGAGTTCTGCCGGCACTACCTGGAAATGGAGCGCCGCTACCGCCCCCACCTGCTGTCCAAGCCCGAGGAGACGATCGCCACCGAGCTGTCCGTGACCGGTCGCGGCGCCTGGAGCCGGCTGTTCGACGAGCTCAGCTCGGCGATCCGGGTCGACCTGGACGGTGAGGAGGAGCAGGTGCCGCTGGACGTCGCGCTGTCGAAGATGTTCGATCCAGACCGCGAGGTGCGCCGCGCCACCCAGGAGTCGGTGACGCAGGCGCTGGAGCCGGGTCTGCGCACCCGCGGCTACGTCTTCAACACGCTGCTGCAGGACAAGGCGATCAAGGACCGGCTCCGCTCATATGAGCACTGGCTGCAGACCCGCAACCTCTCGAACGAGGCGTCCGACGAGTCCGTCCAGGCCCTGGTCGAGGCCGTCAAGGGCCGCTACGAGCTGGCCCGCCGCTGGTACCGGACCAAGGCCAAGCTGCTGGGCATCGAGCGCCTGGCCGACTACGACCGCATGGCGGCAGTCGGGGGCGCGGACGAGGAGATCCCCTGGGCGCAGGGCCAGGCGCTGGTCCTGGACTCATTCGGCTCGTTCTCCGACAAGGCAGCCGACGTCGTCGGTCAATTCTTCGAGGGGCGCTGGCTCGACGCCCCTCCACGCCCGTCGAAGCGCGGCGGCGCGTTCAGCGCGTCGACCGTCCCCTCGGTCCACCCGTACGTGATGCTCAACTACACCGACCGCCGCCGCGACGTGCTGACGCTGGCGCACGAGCTCGGCCACGGCCTGCACCAGACGCTGGCGCGCGAGCAGGGGATCTTCCACCAGGACACGCCGCTGACGGTCGCCGAGACCGCATCGGTGTTCGCCGAGGAGATCGTCTTCGGAAGGCTGCTGGACGCGGCCGAGAACCCCGAATCGCGCCTGGGCCTGCTGGCCGAGGCCGTCGAGGGCCAGATCGCCACGGTCTTCCGCCAGATCGCCATGAACCAGTTCGAGGACCGGGTCCACACCGCCCGCCGCAGCGAGGGCGAGCTGTCGGTCGAGCGCTTCGGCGAGCTCTGGGTCGAGACCCAGTCCGAGTTCCTGGGCGACTCCGTCGAGATCACCGACAACTACGGGATCTGGTGGTCCTACATCCCCCACTTCATCGCATCGCCCGGCTACGTCTACGCCTACGCCTACGGGCAGCTGCTGGCTCTGTCGGTCTACCGGCTCTACCAGGAGCGCGGCGAGGAGATCGTTCCCTCGTACCTGGAGATGCTGGCGGCCGGCGGCTCCCGCTCGCCCGAGGAGCTCGGCCGGATCGTCGGCGTCGACCTGACCGATCCGGCGTTCTGGGACTCGGGGCTGGACCTGGTGGAGCAGCAGGTAGACCAGGCGGTGGCAGCGGCCGAGGCTGTTTCCGCCGGCTGACGAAGTTCGAGAATTGGGGTTGTGCGGGACCTCGGGCGGGCCTAGCCTGACGACAGGGAGTGAAGTAGATCTCGCAGCTCACACGTTTGCAGTGCCTCGTCGCCGGTGTGGCCGCATCCGCCGGGATCGTCCTGTGCGCTCCCGGGCCGGCCTCCGCGCAGACATATCCGCCAGTGGATACGCCTGGGCCGGCCCTCTCGGTTTCGCAGAGCCAGCTCGACGCGGCGCTCGTCTGCAGCGCTGATCTCACCGGCGTCTCACCGGAGCCTGTCCTCCTGGTTCCGGGGACGACGCTCACCCCTCAGCAGAACTTCAGCTGGAACTGGATCCCCGCACTGAACGCCCTCAACTGGGACTGGTGCACGGTGGAGCTCCCGGGTTCCGCGATGGCGGACATCCAGATCGCGGGCGAGTATGTGGTGAACGCCATCCGGGCGATGAGCGCCGACTACGGCGGTCAGATCGACGTCCTCGGGTTTTCGCAGGGCGGAATGGTGCCTCGCTGGGCGCTGCGGTTCTGGCCGGACACGCGGCCGCTGGTGGATGACCTCGTGGGAATCGCCCCGAGCAACCATGGGACGACCACGACCGGGATGCTCTGCGCGGCGGTCGGCTGCGCTCCCGCGCTCTGGCAGCAGAACTCGCCGTCGGAATTCCTGAAGGCGCTCAACTCCCATCAGGAGACGTTCGCCGGGATCGACTACACGGTCGTCTACACGACACTGGACGACGTCGTCCAGCCCAATGCCAACGACACCACGGGGAGCTCGCCACTCCGGCCCGGCGACACGGCGTCGATCAGCAACGTCGCCGTACAGGACGTCTGTACGGGCATGGGCGTGCCGTACACGAACCACCTGCTCGTCGGCACCGTCTCGAATCCCGCCTATCTGCTGGCGAAGGACGCTCTCGAATCAGCAGGCCCGGCGGACCCGGCGGGGATCGACTTCAGCAGTGCCTGCGGTCTTTTTCCGATGCCCGGCGTCAACATCACGACCGGCAGCGCTGACGCCGCGGCCATGCAGAGCACCTCGATAAACACGCTGAATACCTATCCGAAGACGGCCGCCGAGCCTGCGGTCGCCTGCTACGCCGTCTCCCCCTGTGGACCCGTCGGTGGCGGCGGAAGCCCGACTGGCGGAGGCGGAGGCGGAGGCGGCGGCAGCACGGCCCCTGCCTCGACGGGCAAACGAGCCGCCGCTGTCAAGAAATGCAAGAAAAAGAAGGGCCGGGCGCGGGCCAAATGCCTGAAGAAGGCGAAGAAGCTGCCCGCCTAGGCCCCGACGCTACTTCCGCTTCTTCTTGCACTTCCTCTTCTTGGCGCCCGGCTTCTTCTTCGCCTTCTTGCACTTCTTCGCCTTGTTGGACTGGGCGGGCGGCGCAGGCGCGGGCGGCGTCACCTCGGTGTAGTTCGCCGAGGTCGTCGAGCACGGCGAGCTGCCGTTGGGGTTCGTCGTCCGGGCATAGAAGGTGCTGGTGCTGTTGTCGGCCACCGGCACCGGGATGCCCGCGGACTCGAACGCGGCCTGTGTCCCCGTCGCCGCCGGAGCCCCGGTGCATGACGCGTTCGTGAAGATCTGGATGGCGCTCACCGACGCGCCGCCGGGCGGCACGTTTCCGCGGACTCGCGGGTTGTTGTCGTTCGCACCGCTGGTGGGCGAGACCGACTCCACGACCGGCATGTCCGGCGACGGACAGGCCGGCGGCGTGAGGAGACAGACGGCGGTGACGGCGATCTTCGGGCTGCCGTCGTTGGTCTGGCCGACGAGATAGGCGTCGCCGGCCGCTTCGCCGGTCGACGCGACGGGCGCCGCGACCGCCGTGGCCGCCGTACCGAAGTCGTAGGTCCGGAACCCGTTCGGGGATGCGAAGGACGTGTCGAGGGCCCCCGCCGACGTGTACAGGGCCGCCAGCTGGACGAAGTGACCGTCGGAGATGGCGAACCCGCCCGCGAACAGCCTGCCGTCGAGGGACATCAGCGAGGTGTAGGCCTCGTTCTGTCCCGCACCCTGGTCGAGCGTCAGGATCGCGTAGCCGCTGGTGTTGCCGAAGGTGGTGACGAGGTCACCGTTGGTGTTGACGCGCGAGATGAACGGGTCGTAGTTGAAGTTGGGGGTGTTGCGCTCGATCGTGCCGGCCACCGTGATGCCGCTGTTGTCCACGATCACGTCCCGGACCTCCGCGTCGATGAAGGTGGCGGGAAGGGCGGGCCTGGCGATCCCCGGCGTCGCGCCGCCGTTGGCGAAGCTCGGATCGAGCGCTCCGCTCGTCGTGATGCGGGCGACCCCGTAGGGCCCCGTCCCGTTCGGATGGCCCGCCGCGATGATCTTGCCGTCCTGCTGCAGCGCGAGCGAGTTGACGAACGAGCCGGCGCCGGCCTGGTAGGAGAAGTCGACGTAGCCGTTGGGGCTGCCGAAGCCGGCGGTGTCGAGCGCGCCGTTGGACTGGAGCTGGACGACGCGGGAGGCGGCGGTCGGCCCGCCGCCGACGACGAGCGCGAGGTCGATCGACGACCCGTTCGAGATGACGTCGACGGGGTTCTCCAGGCTGTCGAAGTTGAGGCGGAAGACGCCGTTGGCCGTGCCTGAGGGACCGTCGAAGGCCGGATCGAGGCTGCCGTTGGGCAGGAGCCTCGCGACCATCGTGTCCATCTGGGTCGGGCCGCTCGAGACGTTCACGAGTCCGACCAGGAGGATGTTGCCCAGGCCGTCGATCGCCACGGCGCTCGCCTGCTCGCTGCCGGTCCGTGCGCCGGGCGAGTTGACCGTCGCCGTTCCGTCCCCGCCGCCGAAGCTGGTGTCGGGGGTGCCGTCCTGGTTGAAGCGCGAGACCCCGATGTTGCCGCTGTCCTGGCCGACGACGACCAGCTTGCCGTCCTCGTCCAGCACCGAGTCCGTGACCTGAGCAGAACTCCCGGCAGTGAACTCCGTGACGAGCCGGCCGTCGTCGCCGAAGGTCCCGTCCGGGTCGCCCGACACCGCGGCCGCGGCCGTTCCGGTGGCCGCGAGGGCGGCGGCGATCATCGCGAGCGAAAACAGCTTGGAGCGTCCCTTGAAGTTCATTTCCTGCCTTTCTCTGCCGGCGTTGTGCTTTCTCACGCGACGATCTTCGTCGCGTTTTCCGCCGCACACATCGAGGAACCCCCCTAAATCCACCCCCAAGGTTTTCTCGGGGGTGGGTGCCTAGCTAAGCGACGCGCTACTCGTCCCCGTCGCCCGAGGATTCGGGCTCGGACTCGCCGTCTCCGGAGTCGTCGTCGCCCTTGGCGCCGACGCCCACCTTCTCGGGCTCGTCCTTCTTCTTCTTCGGAGCCGCCTTCTTGCGCGGCTTCACGATCTTCAGCTTCAGCGGCTTGTCGTCCTCGTCGCCCTTCGCGTCCCTATCCACTGACACGGTGGAACCCGGGGCCATCTCGCCGTGCTTCAGGACCTCGTCGGCGAGCGGATCCTCGATGTAGTGCTGGATCGCGCGGCGGAGCGGGCGGGCGCCCATGGCGGGATCCCAGCCCTTGTCGACCAGCAGCTCCTTGGCCTCCTGGGTCAGGTCCAGCTGCAGCTCGTGCTCTGCGACCTGCGCGCGGACGCGGCTGATCATCAGGTCGACGATCTCCATGATCTCGTCCTTGGTCAGCTTGTGGAAGACGATGACCTCGTCGATCCGGTTCAGGAACTCCGGGCGGAACACCTTCTTCAGGTCGCCCATGATCCGCTTCTTCATCTCGTCGTAGGTGACGCCCATCTCGTCCGAGATGGAGAAGCCCAGCGGCGCGTTGCGCGCGATGTCCTGGGCCCCGATGTTCGAGGTCATGATCACGATGGCGTTGCGGAAGTCCACGGTCCGGCCCTGGGCGTCGGTCAGGCGGCCGTCCTCCAGGATCTGGAGCAGGATGTTGAAGACGTCGGGGTGGGCCTTCTCGATCTCGTCGAGCAGCAGCACCGAGTACGGCTTGCGCCGCACGGCCTCGGTCAGCTGGCCGCCCTCGTCGTAGCCGATGTAGCCGGGGGGCGAGCCCACCAGGCGGCTGACGGCGTGCTTCTCCATGTACTCGGACATGTCGATGCGGACCATCGCCTCCTCGTCGCCGAACAGGAATTCGGCGAGCGTGCGGGCCAGCTCGGTTTTCCCGACGCCGGACGGGCCGAGGAAGATGAACGAGCCCGCCGGGCGCTTGGGGTCCTTGATCCCCGCGCGGCTGCGGCGGATCGCCTTGGAGACGGCGGTGATCGCGACGTTCTGGCCGATGACGCGCTTGTGCAGCTCGTCCTCCATGCGGACGAGCTTCTTGGACTCGGCCTCGGTCAGCTTGAAGACGGGGATCCCGGTCCACATCGCGACGATGTCGGCGATCTCCTCCTCGCCGACCTCGGGGCGCTCGCCGCCCTCGCCGGAGGTCCACTCGTGCTCCAGCTCCTTCTTGCGGTTGGTCAGGCGCCGCTCCTGGTCGCGGAGGTTCGCGGCCTTCTCGAACTCCTGCGCCTCGATCGCGGCCTCCTTCTCGCGCCGCGTCTGCTCGATCTCCTCCTCCAGGTCGCGGTAGACCGGGGGCTGGGTCATGGACTTGATGCGCAGCCGGCTTGCGGCCTCGTCGATCAGGTCGATCGCCTTGTCGGGCAGGAAGCGGTCGGAGATGTAGCGGTCGGCCAGCTCGGCGGCGGACTCGAGGGCGTCGTCGGTGATCTTGACGTGGTGGTGCTGCTCGTAGCGCTCGCGCAGGCCCTCGAGGATCTTCACGGTCTCCTCCGTGGAGGGCTGCTCGACCTTGATCTGCTGGAAGCGGCGCTCCAAGGCGGCGTCGCGCTCGAGGTACTTGCGGTACTCGTCGAGCGTGGTCGCGCCGATCGTCTGCAGCTCGCCGCGGGCGAGAGCCGGCTTCAGGATCGAAGCGGCGTCGATCGCGCCCTCGGCGGCGCCGGCGCCGACGAGGTTGTGCAGCTCGTCGATGAACAGGATGATGTCGCCGCGCTGGGTGATCTCCTTCATCACCTTCTTGAGGCGCTCCTCGAACTCGCCGCGGTACTTGGAGCCCGCGACCAGCGCGGCGAGGTCGAGCGTGTAGATCTGCTTGTTCTTGAGCAGCTCGGGGACCTCGCCCTTGGTGATGCGGGTGGCGAGTCCCTCGACGACGGCGGTCTTGCCGACGCCCGGCTCGCCCAGCAGCACCGGGTTGTTCTTGTTGCGGCGCGAGAGGATCTGCATGATCCGCTCGATCTCGGTCTCGCGGCCGATGACCGGGTCGAGCTTGTTCTCGGCGGCCAGCTTGGTCAGGTTCCGGCCGAACTGGTCGAGCAGCTTCGAGGACTTCTTGCCCTCGCCGCCTGCGCCCCCGCCCGAGCCCTGGCGGCGTCCGCCGGGCCCGGACAGCATCCGGATGACCTCGTTGCGGATCTTCTCGGAGTCGGCGTCGAAGTCGAGCAGGATGCGGGCGGCGACGCCCTCGTTCTCACGGACGAGGCCGAGCAGGATGTGCTCGGTGCCGATGTAGTTGTGGCCCAGGCTCAGCGCCTCGCGGAGCGCGAGCTCGAGGACCTTCTTGGCGCGCGGCGTGAACGGGATCTGGCCGGCGGTGACCTCCTCGCCGGAGCCGACGATGCGGACGACCTGGGAGCGGACCCGCTCCACGGTGATGTCGAGCGACTCCAGCACGCGGGCGGCCAGGCCCTCCTCCTCGCGGAGGAGTCCGAGCAGGATGTGCTCGGTGCCGATGTAGTTGTGCTTGAGAGTCCTGGCCTCCTCCTGGGCAAGGACGACGACCTGGCGGGCTCTCTCTGTAAATCGCTCAAACATTCAGTCAGTCGCTCTCGTGTCTATCAATCGGCTCGGAAGTGTCTAGTTGCGGTCGCTCAGGTTGCGTTTCTATGAAGTAGTGGTCGGAGGGTCGGGGGTCGCAGACTGCCCGGGGGCCTAATCCGTATCGGCTCCTGGCTGCCGATGCCTTGATCTGACCTCCGGTTGGTAGTGGGACGGCGAGATGGCCAGTATAGCCAGGGCCTTTTTCGGGCCTGATGGGCTTCTGGGCCCCGATTCGAAGTTCCTGCATTACGCGGGATTTCCTCACTGTTCGCCGGCCGGCGGCTACTTTCCCGCCCGCGAACGGTAATTTGCGCCCGGTGAACGCGCCTGACGAGAAGACCCAGGAGACACCGGCCGAGGAGACGCAGCCCGGCCGGCTGAAGCGCGCCGGAACCGCGGTCCTGACGAAGCCCCGGGATGCGGCGAAGGCCGTCGGCGGCGGCTTCAGGTGGGCGGGCAGCGGCATCGCGGCGAAGACGAAGGGCGCCGGCCGCCAGGTCGCCGACGGGACGAAGAGCGCCCGTGGGGCGGTGGCCGCGAAGGCCTCGCCCGCGACCGGCCGGGTCAAGGGCATTTGGACGCAGGCCAGGGAGCGGTTCGGTGAGAACCCCTGGATGGGGATCGCGGCGATCTGCGGCGCCATCCTCCTGATCGCCTGGATCGCCTGGGCCATCTACGTCACCTCGACCAACGGAGCCAACGCCGGCCTCGGGGTCGTCATCAGCTGGCCCGCCGTGTTCATGGCGG
>JADMIO012713263.1_pt1 | contig 12921 bp, 14 predicted proteins | sample 8958161 | NCBI WGS metagenome assembly JADMIO01 (sample SAMN16585339, study PRJNA669376) | soil metagenome | isolation source: Crop rotation soil | place: USA: Cullars Rotation, Alabama | collected 2011 | reverse complement strand
CTTTCCCCCAGCGGCGCCTTGGCATCGCGCCCGAGAGCGGCGGCCAACGCGCGTTCATATCCGGGCTCCGCGGAAATACGGTCGAGCGCCGCCGGCAGGCCATGCTTGCCCGCTGCTTGCTTCGCGCGCGCCTCGCGGTCCCGATTGAGACCCTGCCACTCGCGCTCGATCCCGGCGAGCTCGGCCCGGGCGGTCGCAAGGGCGCTGGCCGCTTCGTCGCGAGCGACCGCGAGAGCTTCCTTGTCGGCCTGGGCATGGAGTAGTGCGGCGCGGGCATTGGCGACGTCCTGCGCGGCGGCTTCGGCGCGCTCCTGCGCTGCCGTCACCGCCTGTTCCGGGTCGCCCTGCGCGGCGAGCGCCCGGCGCTGCTCGGCGATGCGCTGCGCTTCGCCGTCGAGCCGCGCCAGCCGCGCCCTCGCTTGCGCCACTTCGGCTTCGGCGACGCGCCATTCTGCTTCGACGCCGGCATGATCGGCAGTCGCCTTGGCAAGGCCGAGCTCTGCCGCCCGGGCGGCGTGCTCGTGAGCTTCTAGCTTGCGCGTGAAATCGGGCCTCAGCGCCTCGTCGGCCGCCAGCGCGGCTTCGCCGGCCGCGAGGTCCTGCTCCAGCTTCTTGAGCGCTTCGGCCGCATCGCGGGTCAGTCGGTCGGCCTCGAACCGATCCTGCTCGAGCCGCTGCTTCTGCCGGTCGAGGTCGGCCAGCCGCTGTTCGGCGGCTTCGAGCTGGCTCGACAGCGCCGCCATGCGGTGGCCGTGCGCGCTGGCATCGTCGCGCCGGTCGGCGAGCTCGTCGCGCACTTCGGCGAGCTTGGCCGCGAGGTCGGCCTGGACTTTCTGGGCCTCGCGCGCCGCGGCCTGGGCCTGCTCGACCCGCTGGTCGGCGTGCCGTGCCTGCGCGCGCGCCGCTTCGGCTGCTGCCGCGGCATCGCGCCAGCGCGCGAACACCAGCCGTGCCTCGGCATGCTGGATCTTCTCGCTCAGCGCCTTGTAGCGCTCCGCCTGCTTGGCCTGCCGCCGCAGCGCGGCGATCTGGCTGTCGAGCCCGGCCATCAGGTCCTCGAGCCGGTCGAGGTTGGCTTCGGTCTGGCGCAGCTTGCCCTCGGCATCGCGGCGGCGGACGTGGAGGCCCGCGATCCCGGCGGCTTCCTCCAGCATCATGCGCCGCTCGGCGGGCTTGGCCGCGATCACCGCGGCGATCTTGCCCTGGCTGACCAGTGAGGGGGAATGCGCGCCGGTGGCCGCATCGGCGAACACCAGTGCGACGTCCTTGGCCCGCACGTCGCGCCCGTTGACGCGATAGGCGCTGCCGGCGCCGCGTTCGATCCGGCGGGTGACCTGCAGTTCCTCGCCCTCGCCGTCGAGCGCGTCGAGCACCACTTCGGCGAAGTCGCGCGGCGGGCGCTGCGCCGTGCCGGCGAAGATCACGTCGTCCATCCCGCCCGAGCGCATCGACTTGGCCGAGGTCTCGCCCATGACCCAGCGGATCGCTTCGAGCAGGTTGGACTTGCCGCAGCCGTTGGGGCCGACGACGCCGGTCAGGCCGGGTTCGATGCGCAGCTCCGCTGGCTCGACGAAGCTCTTGAAGCCGGCGAGCTTGAGCTTCCTGATCAGCATCGCGCGCGGCCCCCCATGGGCAGGCTACCTTGCCCCGGCTCGCTGCAGCACGGGCTCGAGCTCGGCCCAGCTGATCGCGTCGACCTTGACCCCGTTGACGAGGAACGTCGGCGTGCCCTGCACCCCGTCCTTCTCCGACTGGCTCTGCATCTGTTCGGCCAGCGCCTGAATCGCGGCGGCGTCGGACAGGCAGATCCGGCCCTGGTCCATGCTGATGCCGCGCGCGGCCATGAACTCGAGCAGCTTGCCGGTCTCGGCGTAGGCGACGAAGCGCTGGTTCTCGGGCAGGTTCATCGCCGCCTGCAATGCCTCGGCGTTCTGCACGACCGGCTCGGTCACCTGATTGACGTTGGCCCACAGCTGCTCGGCCAGCAGCGGCGCGGCTTCGTTCGGCGCGCACTTGAGCAGGCGCGTCAGCACCAAGTCGATGGCGCCGTGGATCGGCACGCTGCGGAATTCCCAGCTGACCCGGCCAGAATCGACGTACTTCTCGCGCAGCGGCTGCATGCCGGTTTGCGAGAAGGCCGCGCAGGCCGGACAGGTGACCGACCCGTACTCGACCAGCTTGACCGGCGCGTTGGGATTGCCAACCAGCCACCCGCCCTCGGGCGTGGCCGCGACCGTGTCCCACCATTGCTGGCCCGCCGGGGCTTCGACCGCGGCGGCGACTTCGCCCTGCGGCACCGCGCCTTCGTCGTCCGCGCCGCAGCTGGCGACCAGGGCGGCGGCGAACAACAACGCAATATACGAGCGCTTCATCTAGCGTGCTCCTGCCGTCTGCAACGCGGCTGCAATGCCGGGACTATTTTGGATCGGGCCCCACGTGGTGCCCTCGATGGGGCGGCCGTTGAGGATGAAGAACGGGGTGCCGGTAACGCCGAGTTCTTCCGACTGGCTCTCGGATGCATCGGCGAGGCGCTGCGCCTTCCCGATATCGGCCAGGCAGGCCATCGCCTTGCCGCGGTCGAGGCCCTGCGCGGTGAAAAAGTCGAGCACGCCGGCGGCCTCGGCGATGGCCTGCAGGCGCTGGGCTTGCGGCGCCTGGTCGGCGCGTTCGAGCGCTGCGCTATTCGCCTGCACCTTCGTCATCAGGCTGTCGAAATCGCCCCACCACTGGTTGGCGAGGGGGTGGAACCGCGCCGGATCGCCGTCGCAGCGCGCGAGCAGGGCGATGGTCATGTCGATCGGATCGTGGAGCTGGTTGCGGATCTCGTAGCTGACGATGCCTGTGGCGACGAGCTTCTCGATCTCAGGCGCGCCTTCCTGCGCGAAGGCGGCGCAGTGCGGACAGGTGTGGCTGGCGTATTCGACCAGCTTGAGCGGCGCGTCGGGATTGCCGACCACGAAGCCGCCCTCGGGCGTTTCTGCAGCCATCGCCGTCCAGCGCTGGCCGGCGGGCGCGGCGATCGGCGCGATCGGATCGCCCGTGGGCGGCGTGTCAGCCTCGCCATTGCACGCGGCCAGCGCCAGGGCGAGGGGCCATGCGAGCATGAGGGAACGGCGTTGTCTCGGCATCGAGCGATTCCTTTGCGGGAAGGGGAGGCTAAACCAAGGGCCGAGGGGGTTGAAGCGCGGTAACCTTTACCCCGCCGCTGTATCCACAGCTGTACCCCCGGCCAATTTGCTCAGCGGGTGAATTCCTGCAGCTGCTTCTCGAGCGCTGCCCAGGTGTGGGTCCCGGGCATGACGACGCCGTTGATCGAGAAGGTCGGCGTGCTGTCGACGCCCGGGCGGTCCCATTCGCGCGCCGAAGTCTGCGCCAGGCGCGTCGCCATCGCGTCGTCGGCCAGGCAGCGGTCCACCTCCGCGCGCTGGTAACCGCGCCGCTCCATCATCGGGTAGAACCCGAAGTCGGTGACGATCGCGCGCCGGCCAGCCGCGCCAGCGGTGCGCCAGCGCGCCTCCTGCGCCGGGGTGTGGCGGCCGAGCGGCCCAATCCAGCGCGACTGGCCGAGGATGAAGGCGGTGTGGTTCTGTGCGAATTTCGACGCCGGGCCGCAATTGACCAGCATGCCGACGGTCAGGTCGACCGGGTCGCGGATCAGGTGGCGGTACTCGACGTTGACGGTGCCGGGCAGGATGTAGCCTACCTTCATCGCCGCCTCGCCCTGCTCGGCGAACTCGCCGCAATGCGGGCAGGTGTAGCTGAAGAATTCGACCAGCTTGACCTTGGCTTCGGGGTTGCCGACGCGGTGGCCGTAATCGGTCTCGACCACGGTCGCATCCCAGTTCATGCGCGTTGCGCCGCCGACCATTCCCGCAGCCGCCATCAAAGCCACGGCTGAAACGACCCCACGCAAGTTCATTCCTGGTCCTCCTTGTCGCCGAAGCTGCGGGCCAGCGATTCGAGCACCGCGCGCAGCTCCGGGTCGCCGATATCGCGCAAAGATTCGCCCAATTCCATCGGGATCGGCTTGAGCGAAGGCGGCGCGGTTCGCGGCGCTTCTGCATGCGGCGGCTTAACCTCGCCTTGCCGCAGTTTGACCCGCGCGACCGCCTTGTAGCCGAAGAAGCGGTTCACCCGCTCCATGATCTCGGGGATGACGTGCTGGATCAGCGGGGCGTGGGCAGGCAGGACGACCAGCTGCAGAATGCCGTCACTCTTCTCGCCTGGCGGAAAACGAATGGCCTCGGGCATGCACACGCGGGCGTGGCGCTCGCCGACGATCTCGTGCCAGCGCGTCACCACGCTCGACTGCACGAACCCGAAGCGGCGGAACGCAGCACGGCCGATCTGCGGCACCAGTTCGGCAACCGGCTTGGCCGGGCCTCCCCGTGGCCTTTCGTACGGTTTCACCTTCTTCTTGCTGTCGCGTTCCATCGTGCTGCCGGCCATGCCATAGCGCGGCCATGGAGGGTAGCGTCTCGGCCGAGTTGTTGGACTGGTATGGCCGCAACGCCCGTTCGTTGCCGTGGCGGGCGCCGCCCGGCGCGGGGTTCCGCCCCGACCCATACCTGGTCTGGCTGTCCGAGATCATGCTCCAGCAGACCACCACTGCGCACGCGGCGCCGTACTTCGCGAAGTTCGCGGCGCGCTGGCCTACGGTGATGGCACTGGCCGCGGCGGACGAGGCGGACGTGATGGCCGAGTGGGCCGGACTGGGATACTATTCGCGCGCCCGCAATCTGGTCGCCTGCGCCCGCGAAGTGGCGAGAAGCGGCGAGTTCCCCGCTACCGAGCCAGAGCTGCGCCAGTTGCCCGGTGTCGGCGACTACACCGCTGCCGCCATCGCCGCGATCGCGCACGGCCAGCGCGCCGTGGTGATCGATGCCAATGTCGAGCGGGTGGTCGCGCGGCTGTTCGCGATCGACGAGCCGCTGCCAGCCGCGAAGAAGGCCATCCGCGCCGCCGCCGAAACGATCACGCCGGCCGAGCGAGCCGGCGATTTCGCCCAGGCCATGATGGACCTCGGCGCCACGATCTGTACTCCGCGCGATCCGAAGTGCCTGCTGTGTCCGCTCTCGGCCCGGTGCGAAGCACGCGCACAAGGCCGGCAGAACGAGCTGCCCGTGAAGGCGCCGAAGAAGACCCGGCCGCTGCGCTACGGCACGGCGTTCTGGATCGAGCATAAGGGCCAGGTCTGGCTCGTCACCCGGCCCGGCAAGGGAATGCTCGGCGGCATGCGCGCGCTGCCGGACGATGGCTGGAACGCGCGGCAAGACGGTACGGGCGATGGCCCGATACCCGGCGCATGGCGCGCTGGCGGGTTGGTGCGCCACACCTTTACGCACTTGGACCTCGAGCTGGGATTGGCGATCTACGCCGGCAGTGGGTTCGGCGAGCTCGCCGGCGGCGAATGGTGGCCGATCGCCGACATCGAAGCAGCCGGCCTGCCCACGGTATTCGCGAAAGCGGCACGGCTGGCGGTCGCCTAGATCACCCCGCCGCCGACCATCAGCCTCAGGCACGCGAGCACGAACACGATCAGGCAGAGATTGCGCCCGCCGTTCGAGCGCGACAACGCGCCGATTCCGGCGCCGATCAGCGCGATCGGCAGCACCAGCCAGTTGCCCCAACCGAGGAAGGGAATGACCGACGGAATCGCCAGCATGAAGGCGACGATGCCGATCAGGATCGAAACGATGTTGAGCATGTGTCTTATATGGATAGTACACCTACGGGACGCAAGTGGTTCACTGGCGCGGCAAAGTCGATAAGCTGGGGTTCACGCCGCGAGCCCAAGAGGATCTTCATGCACCTGCCCGATCTAACCCTGACCCGCCGCGAATGGCTTGGCGGCGCCGCCGCGATGGGCGCCTGCGCAGCCCTGCCGGCTTGGGCGCAAACGACTGACGCCTGGCCCAATGTTACCCGGCTGGTGCAGGGCTACGTCGATAGCCGCAAGGTTGCCAACATGGTCGTGACGCTGGGGCAGGGGCGCGCCGAGCCCACGGTGATCGCCCGCGGCGTCGACAGCTTCACCGCGCCGCGGCGCAGCGATCTCGACAGCATCTATCGCATCTATTCGAACACCAAGCCGATCACCGCCATGGCCGCGATCTCGCTGATCGACGATGGCAAGCTCGGTCTCGACCAGCCGCTGCATGAGATCTTGCCGAAGTTCGCGACCATGCAGGTGCAGAAGGTCTACGACGGGCCGGTGACGGCGGACAACCTCGAGCCGGCGATCCGCCCGATCACGATCCGCCAGTTGCTGACGCATACCTCGGGCCTGGGCTACGGCATCGTCCAGTCGGGCCCGATCGCCGAGCTCTATCGCGCCCGCGGCGTAGTTCCCGGTCTGGTCACGCGCCTGCAATTGTTGCCCGTATTCCGCGGCGTCCCGGTGCAGGGTCTCGAGACCTTCGTCGACCGGCTCGCCGAGCTGCCGCTGGTTTACCAGCCAGGCACGAAGTGGTCATATTCCGTGGCGTTCGAAGTGCTCGGGCGCGTGATCGAGGTGATCAGCGGACAGCCGTTCGACGAATTCCTGCGCGAACGGTTTTTCGAGCCACTCGAAATGGCCGACACCGGCTTCCAGGTCCCGCGGGCCAAGGCGGAGCGGATGACGACCAGCTACTACCTCCTGAACGGCAACCTGGTCCCGATCGATCTCGGCACCGACTCGATCTACTTTGACGACCCGCCACTGCCGTTCGGCGGCGCGGGGCTGGCGAGCACGCCCCGCGACTATGACCGCTTCCTCGAGATGCTGCTCAACTTCGGCGAGTACGAAGGACGGCGGGTGATGAGCGAGCGGGCCGTGCTACTCGCGACCTCGAACCTGCTGCCGGACACCGTCGAGCCCGCCAACGCGTACGAGCGCGGCAGCTGGGACTATGGCGCCGGCGGCCGCGTCGGCAAGGGCGCCACCGCTGGAGCGTACGGCTGGGCCGGTGCGGCGGGCACGCTCGGGTTTGTCTACTACCCGCTCAACCTGCGCGCCGGGCTGTTCACCCAGTACATGCCGTCGATGGCCTATCCGCTGATCGACGAGTTCCCCGCCGCAATCCTCGCAGACCTGGCCGCGATGGGCCCCGCATGAGCGTGCTCCCGGCGTTCAGCGGCCAGCCGCTCGACCGCGCCGATCCGCTCCGTGCCGATCCGGCGAAACTGGCCGAGCTGCGGGCGGCGGGAGCGCGCCGGCTGCGCCTCGACGGTCTGCTGCCCGAACTCGATGACGACGGTCGCCTCGCCTGGGACGACATCGACGGCGAAGCGGATGACCTGATATTCCTCGGCATCGCCGAGGGCCGCGCCCATTTCGCCGCCGTTCCCGATGTGGGCAATGCCGATCCCGCCTATGCCCAGCGGCAGATATGGACCTTGCTCGGCTTGCTCGCGCCCGACGACCTGGCGCTCTACGGCACCGCGCGCAGCGTGCTCGACTGGCACGCCCGGCATCGGTTCTGCGCCCGCTGCGGCCAGCCGACCAAGCTCGCGAAAGGCGGCTGGCAGCGCGATTGCGGCACTTGCGGCGCGCAGCATTTCCCGCGCGTCGACCCGGTGGCGATCATGCTAGTCGAATGCGACGGCCGCCTGCTGCTCGGCCGCCAGGCACGCTTCCCGCCGCGCAGCTATTCGGCGCTCGCCGGGTTCCTCGAGCCAGGAGAATCCATCGAGGACGCGGTGCGGCGCGAGGTGTTCGAGGAAGCCGGAGTGCGCGTGGGCGAGGTGCGCTATATCGCCAGCCAGCCGTGGCCGTTCCCCTCGCAGCTGATGATCGGCTGCCTCGGCATCGGCGAAAGCCTTGAACTGGCGATCGACAAGAGCGAGATCGAGGACGCCCGCTGGTTCACGCGCGAAGAGGTCGTGGAGGCGATGGCGAAGGGGCGCGACAGCGCCAGCTTCCTGCCCCCGCCCCCGCAGGCGATCGCGCACGACCTGCTCAAATGGTGGCTGGAGAACTGACGATGACCAAGCCCAAAGTCGCAGTCGACATCTGGTCAGACGTAATGTGCCCGTGGTGCGCGGTCGGCTACAGCCAGTTCGCCAAATCGGTTCGAAGTCTGGCGGATGAGCTAGATGTTGAGGTTCGCTGGATGCCGTTCGAGTTGAACCCCGACCTACCGCCCGAAGGCAAGTTGCAGGACCGGCACCTCGCCGAAGTCTACGGCCGCTCGGCGGAGGACGTCGCGGGGATGCGCACACAGATGCAGGCCACCGCCGAGCGTGCCGGCTTCCCGATGACTTACACCGGGGAGGGCGAGGCGCCGGCACCGATGATGTGGAACACCTTCGCGGCGCACAAGCTGCTGCGCTGGGCGCTCGCCGAACAGGGGCCCGAGGCCCAGACCCGCCTCAAGGTCGCCTTGCTCAAGGCGCACTTCCAGCAACGCCGCAATGTATCAGACCGCGATGTGCTGCTCGACGTCGCCGCGACCGAAAGTTTCGACCGCGCCCGCGCTGCCGAGGCGCTCGATGACGAGGCGCTGGCCATCGCCACGCGGCTTGAGGAACAGCGTGGGCGCGAAGCCGGGATCAACTCGGTCCCCAGCTTCGTCGTCGACGGCAAGTACCTGATTCAGGGCGCCCGCGAGCCCGAGGACTACGCCAACATGCTGCGCCAGGTCGCCCGTTTGGTGCAGAACGCCTAGTTCTTGTTCCCCGGCTGCAGGCGATCGATCGTCTTAGCGCCCTTGGCCTCGTTCATCGCTTCGGGATGATCCTGGGCGGTCGGGCGTTCGGTTTCGGTCGGGCCGGTGGTGTTCTTCATCTCGGACCGGCTGCCGACGTCGCGCTGCAGATCGCCGCCGGAGCTGCCGCCCTCGGTCGGAACGTCCTCTTTCTCCAGGTCGTCGATCATCGCGTTGTCGGGATGCGGCTTGCGTTCGGTCATGGTCACTCTCCTCGGCGTTCAAACGGGAGGAAACGCTGGTGTGTTCCGAAGCTTACGCCAGGCCGAGCTTCGACAACTCCCGCACGAGCCGCCCGGGCATGGCGTCGCTGGCGATCTCGCCTTCGGCGAGGTCCGGCGGACAGTCCTTCTCTTCGAGGTAGCGCCAACCCTGGTGCGCCCGCTTGGCTCGCGGGTGGACGAGGATCAGCTTGGGGGCGAGGCGGATGGTCCAGCGCCGGTCCGGCCGTTGCTCGAACCCGAGTATTTCCGCCCGCGCGACAATCGCATGCTCGATGATCCAGTACAGCGAGCCGCCGACCATCTCCTCGTGCCGCTTGGGCAGGTAGCGCGTCGACATCAGCGCCTCGGGCCCGCGCTCGACCCAGCGCCGCAGCGATTCGATGCTGCGCGTCTCGTACGCGATCTTGGTCATGCTGAGCGGCATCGCGCGCTAGATAGGAAGCAGCGGTCTAGCCGACCAGCCCGGTTGCCACTGCCAGGCCGAGAAACGCGAAGAAGCCCATCGAATCGGTGATCATGGTCACAAACACGCTGCTCGCCACCGCCGGGTCCTGGTCCATGCGGTCGAACAGCACCGGCACCGCCACTCCGGCGAGGCCCGCTGTGAGGATGTTGATGATCACGGCAGAAGCGATCACCGCGCCGAGCTGAGGGCTGAACACCAGCGTAGTCGCCACGCCGATCAGCAACGCCACGGTGGCGCCGTTGAGCATCGCCACCCGCAACTCGCGCCAGATGATGCGGCGAGTGTTCGACCGGGTCAGCTGGTTGGTGGCGATGGCGCGGACGGTTACTGCCATGGTCTGGGTGCCGGCATTGCCGCCAATGCTGGCCACGATCGGCATCAGCACCGCCAGCGCCACCAGCTGCTCGATGGCCCAGCCGAACTGCGCGATGATCAGGCTGGCGATAAGCGCCGTGCCGAGGTTGGCGATCAGCCAGCGGATCCGCGCGCCATAGGCCTCGCGGATCGGCTCGTTGATGTCGCCTTCGCCCGCGCCGGACAGCAGCATGACGTCCTCGCCCGCTTCCTCCTGGATGATGTGGACCACGTCGTCGACGGTGATCTGGCCGACCAGCCGGCCGCTCTCGTCGACCACCGCGGCGCTGATCAGGGCGTACTTCTGGAACCGCAGCGCGACCTCTTCCTGGTCCATCGTCACCGGGATCAGGGTCTGATCGCGCTTCATCACGTCGGCGAGCGCGATGTGGCGCGGCGTGCGCAGGATCCACGACAGCTGGCAGGTGCCGACCGGCTTCATCGCCGGGTCGACGATGAATACCTCCCAGAACTCGGTGGTCAGGTCGTCGCGCTCGCGCAGGTAGTCGATCAGGTCGCCGACGGTGAGGTGCTCGGGCACGGCGACCAGCTCGCGCTGCATCAGGCGGCCCGCGGATTCCTCGGGATAGGACAGCGCGGTCTCGATCGCCGCGCGGTCCTCGGGCTCCATCTCCGCGAGGATCGCCGCCTGGTCCTCGGGCTCGAGGTCCTCGAGCAGCTGCACCGCGTCGTCGGTGTCGAGCCGCTCGGCGATGTCGGCCACCGCCTCGTGCGGCAGCGCTTCCATCATGTCCTCGCGGACGTGGTCGTTGAGCTCGGCGATGACCTCGTGGGTCATCAGGTCGGTTATCGCCGCGGCCAGCCGTGGCCGCTGGTCGCGCTCGAGCAGCTCGAACAGGTCGGCGATGTCGGCAGGGTGGAGCGGCTCGACCAGCTCATAGGCGCGGCCGTGGTCCTGCGCCTCGAGCGCGTCGACCACTGAGCTGACGAAGCTGTGCCTGAGCAGGTTGTCCTCGTCGAGCTCCTCGTCCTCCTCGCGGACGGCGTCGGATTCCAGCTCGGAGAGGTCCTGCTCGGCCATGGCCGGGCTGTATGCCGCTGCGGCGCAAAAGCAACCCGGCGGGTGACAAGTCGGTGGAGCGCCTTATATGCGCCGCACCCCCTCAAGGAGAGACATCATGGCCGACGACAAGCTGACCTTCACCCTCGACACCGGCAACGGGGAGGGCGGCGACGTGGTCATCAAGTTGCGGCCCGATCTGGCTCCCGGGCATGTCGCGCGGATCGCCGAGCTCGCGAGGGAAGGCTTCTACGACGGCGTGGTGTTCCACCGCGTGATCCCGGGCTTCATGGCCCAGGGCGGCGACCCCAGCGGCACCGGCATGGGCGGCAGCGAGCGGCCCGACCTCAAGGCAGAGTTCAACGACGCGCCGCACGTCCGCGGGACCTGCTCGATGGCGCGCACGGCGGTGCCGGACAGCGCCAACAGCCAGTTCTTCATCTGCTTCGACGACGCCCGCTTCCTCGACCGCCAGTACACCGTATGGGGCGAGGTCGAGAGCGGCATGGAGCACGTCGACGCGCTGCCCAAGGGTGAGCCGCCGCGCCAGCCCGGCAAGATCGTCAAGGCGACTGTCGGCTGAGCCGCCAGGCCTAGGTGAAGATCACCTTGGTGACCCAGTAACTGGCGATCGGCCTGCCGTCCTTGTCGAGGGCGGGGACGAACTCGAACGCGTGCTGGATGTCGGCGCAGCTGCTTTCAGCGAACTCCGGGTCGCTGAGCGGCATCTGGATGCGGCAGCCGGTGATCTTGCCGGTGTCGTCGATCGCCAGGCGAATATTGACCAGCCCGGGCATGCGCCGCACGCTCATCTTGGGCGGATAGTCGATCATCCGCACGCCCTGGTGGTAATTCACCGGCATCGCCTGGCGCGTCAGCGTGCGATGCGCCTCGACGTCGATGCCCCAGTGGGTGACCAGTTCGGCGACGCAGTCCTGCAGTGCCTTGATCGGCGCGTCGAGCCGGCCGAGGTCGAGCGTGATCTCGCGGCTTTGCGAGCGGACGGTCAGCGAGGTCACCGCGGCGGCCTGCTCGCGCTCGATGGCGTCGAAGTCGAGCGATTGCAGGAATGCGGCCTGCGCGGCCTCGTCCAGGCTCTTGTCCACGATCGGCTGGACCGCAAAGCGCGGCTCGAAAATCACGCCCTTGAGATCGTCGTCGAGCGAGACGGACAGCGACGGGCCCGGCACCTGCCACTCGCCGGCACCGAAGCGATAACGGATGTTGGGCGGCCGTTGCACACTAAGCCGGTTGCTGGCCAAGGTGGTCTGCAGGCTCCAGCCGGGCGCGAAGCGGCGCATCTCGAGATAGCCGCGGTCCTCGCCCGTGCCGAAGGTCCGGCGCAGCGCGCAGCTGTCGTTATCGTAGTCGACGGTCCACGGCGTGTTTGGCGCGAGGACGAATTCCTCGGCCGCAGCAGGTGTGGCGAAGGCGGCGGAACCGAGGGCGATCGCGGCGACGAGATTGCGGCAGTACATCGAGTTCCCCCCGTTCGGATCCGCCCTAGCCAAGCATGAAGAATATCTTGGTCACCCAGTAACTCGGGATCGGGTTGCCGTCCTTGTCGAGCGCGGGATCGAAATCGATCGCGTGCTGGACGTCGACGCAGCTCGTCTCCTCGAACTCCGGGTCGCTCAGCGGCATCTGGATGTGGCAGCCGGTGATCCGCCCGGTCGCGTCGATATCCAGCCGCACGTTGACCACGCCCTGCAGGTTCTGGCGGATCATCTTGGGCGGATAGTCGATCATGCTGCCGACTTCGGGCAGATTGACCGGCAGCGCCGGGCGCGAGAGTGTCTTGTGTGCTTCGGTGTCGATGCCCCAGTGAGTCATCAGCTCGTCGATGCACTCGTTCAAGGCGGCGATCGGCGCGTCGAACTGTCCCAGCTGCAGCGTGACCTCGCGGCGAAAGGCGTTGCGCAGGGTGATCGTATCGACCCCCGACGCGGCGCGAATCTCTTCGGTCCGCAGGTCATGCTCACGGCGGTAATTGAACTGCTCGAGCTCGGTCAGATCGGCGAATTCGGGCAGCTCGAGGAACCGGGGATGGAACAGCACACCGCTGTACCCCGAGCTCATCGTAACGGTATTGGCGCCGCTGACTTCCTTCCAGTCCGGATCGGTATTGAAGCGATAGCTGAACCGGCCCTGCCGCCGCGCGTCCAT
>JADMIO011411960.1_pt1 | contig 12922 bp, 15 predicted proteins | sample 8958161 | NCBI WGS metagenome assembly JADMIO01 (sample SAMN16585339, study PRJNA669376) | soil metagenome | isolation source: Crop rotation soil | place: USA: Cullars Rotation, Alabama | collected 2011 | reverse complement strand
TTAGAACGGGATGCAAACCGCTCAGGACCCTCAGAAAAGTCGTGCGTCCGACTCCGGCCGCAGCATGAACCCAATAGAAATGACCGCATTCAATTTTTTGATTTATAGAAGTAATCAGCGGCGCTTTTCCGTCGTGGCCAATCTCGGCATCGCAAAATTCAAAATTTTCGATGGGAAGTCGCTTTCTCGTTTTCTGAATTCGGGTGATCATAGAATTCCCATTCGCATAAGACTTTTCAAATAAAAGAGAACGGTGACCACAAGATTAAAACCCACGGTATATCCAATACTATCCACCACCGCACGTGTCGTGGCTTGAGGCACTTCCGTCGGACTTCGTCCAACCTGCAATCCTTGATAGCAACAGACCATCGCGATAATCAGACCATCGAAAGTATTTTTAAGAAGAAAGATATAGACATCGTCAAACGAGAAAGCGGCCACCAAGGAATCTACGTAATAGAAAAACGGCATTTCCTGTTGCACACGTGTAACGAAATACCCGCCCAAAAGTGCGATCACGATATAATAAAATGCAAGACACAGGTTTGAGATCACACCTCCGACAACACGGGGAAAAACAATATAACTGATGGGATTGATCCCCATGGCTTCGAGCGCCTGGATCTCGCGATTCACGCGCATATTTCCAATTTCACTAGTCACGGCGGCTCCTGAACGTGCCACAACAATCAAAGCTGTAATAAGCGGAGCAAGTTCTCGAACCACAATGGCTGCCAATAAATTCCCCATCATACCCGTTCCACCCACAAGACTCAGTTGTGTGGTCGACTGCATGACAACAATTCCACCCGAAGCGAGTCCAAGAACGGTAATCAGTGGAAGCGCCTGATACCCGGTGAAATAAATTTGGGCGGAAACAACTCCATAGATTGTGCGGAAACCTTGCGTTTGGGTGAAGAGAACCGTACGAAATGCCACGTAGGTCATCATAAAGACTTCAACGGTGTATTCGATAAAGCGAACGGTACGTCCGCCAACATCATCTACAAATCCAAAAAATAAACGCGCCAGTGGCATCTCAGATTCCTCTGTGGACCGTTTCGGTATTTTTGAGATGTGCCTGGATGGACCCAAGTCTAGGAATTTAAAGATCGAAGATATGCTGAATTCCCTGTTGCCAATGAAAAGCCCGAGTTCTTCCGAATACAGCCGCTAAAGGATCTAACGAAAGTAAAAAATTCTCAGATTTTTTATGGATATCCGGGCCCAATAACTCGAGTGCTTTTGCGTCTTGTTCTGTGATTTTTTTCTTGGACTTAATCTCAACCAATACGGGCGAAGCACCAGGTCGATCAATGATCAAATCGATTTCCAGGTCATCTTTCGTGCGTAAATACGAAAACCGCCAATCCAGACGATGGTAAGATGCTGTCTTAATGATCTCCAATATAACCCAGTGCTCAAAAGCATCGCCCCAGGCGTAAGTCTGTGGCAACAGTTCCACAGTCAACGTCCGATCCAGTGCACGTTTAATTCCCGTATCGATAAAATAAAACTTTGGACGACCCGCTTTGTCCGAACTTCTGGGGCGTCAATAATCCTCTCAAACCTACCCGGATCCACGAGAAGATCATCCATAAGTTGAATATCTAGCAGATCAATAAAAAGAGTATCCTCCACAGAAAAAAGCTCTTGAAGGAGTGTTGATTTTCCCCAACCCCTCGGACCGAATAGAAAAAAACTATGTTCTTTCGATGGTTTAAGCGATCTCTGAATCATAATAAGAATTTTAACGCTTTTTTCGAAGCGAGGTCAGTCCGAAATTTTGGACTTAGTAAGCCCAAAGAGTATAAAAAAGCGACTTAACCGTCTCTAAGCCTAGCTCTTGAAAACTAGGATTCATGCGTCCAGGTACAGTGGCCCTTGGTATAAGGTGAATATCCAAAGGGAACACGGCCCGAAACGTTTGAAGTGCACGCCTCATATGCACACGAGAGGTAATTAAAATGACTTCCTTACAACTGAACGCTTCAACTAGAGGTAATGTCTGCTGAGCATTCCCATAGGTCGTGCGCGAGCGCCGCTCGAGAACAACATCTTCCTCTCGCAACTCACCATAGTAAGGCCACATGGGGAATATTTCTCGCAGACGGGCCTGCGGATGGGTACCCGAAATAATCAGTTTTTTTACAGCTCCTTGAGCTAGCAGATCCAACCCTTCACGCACCCGACCGGGACCGCCTGTTAACACGACAGCGCAGTCCCCAGACTGATCGGTTTTCCAAGCCTGAATATCAGTGGCAAGTATTGAGTAGGCCTCTTTCACAAAAATACCCAGAGCCGCAATGGCCGCAATTCCAATCAGAAGAGTGGTACGTCTCCAAATATTTAATTTAATTTTGCTCAACTCATCTCGCTTCAAACTCAAGTTCCTCGAAAGGCCAAAACTTCAATCTCGACCGTCACACCTTTCGGCAATGCCTTCACCGCGACGGTTGACCGTGCAGGAAAAGGCTCTTTAAAAAAGCGAGCGTACACGTCGTTAACCTTCGCAAAATCCGCCATATCCGTCAGAAAGATTGTGCTTTTTACGACATGCTCAAAACCCAAATCCTGAGACCTCAATAACGCCTGAACATTCTTAAGCACGCGCTCGACCTGAGTTTCGACGGGGCCTGTGAGAACCTGGTCGTTCGCGGGATCTATCGCAATTTGTCCCGAACAAAAGAGAAAGGGACCAGCCCAAACGGCCTGCGAATAGGGTCCTACAGCTTTTGGTGCATCGGATGTATGTACTGTCTTTTTCATAGAGCTCCTCATTTCAAATGTAATCCCAAATCTACCCTTTTATTTTTATTCGATTCAATTTTACTGTCATTCTATGTATAACAGGACTCGACGCACAAAAAGGCATATACAAAAGGCCTATTCGGAGGCGCAATGACTTGGAGCTTTCAGGCAGAACCGACACCCAATCCCCAATCCATGAAGTTCGTTGCGAACAATCAATTGCTCGCGAACGACCAGGTGGATTTCACGGATGTGAGCCAGGCCGAGCGCTCACCCCTGGCCTCTAAAATCTTTGGCTTCCCCTGGACCGCTGGAGTTTTCATCGGCCGAGATTTTGTCACGATTACAAAGCAGGACTGGGTCGATTGGTCCGTTCTAGCCGAACCTCTTCAAGGTCTTTTGAAAGAACACTTAGAGTCCGGCGAGCCGGTCTTATTACCCGATTCGTCTGCACCCTCTTTGCCGGCAGATTCAAGCGACGACTCACCCGATGTGCGATTGATAAAATCCGTAATCGAAAATGAAATTCGACCCGCGGTGGCGATGGATGGTGGCGATATCGTTTTTCATAAGTATGAAAATAAAAAAGTTTATCTTTACATGCGCGGTTCGTGCGCAGGCTGTCCAAGTTCGACATATACACTGAAGATGGGTATTGAAACCCGACTTAAAGACGCGCTTCCTGAAATCGAAGAGGTTGTGGCGCTTTAGTTCACTTTCTCGCCCTACTGCGCCCGAAAATCCGTAAACTCCCGTACCTCGGTAGGACCAAGCAACTGCAACTGCGGAAGAATTTCATCGCCCTGACCATACACGAGAACCTGAAGCTGCTCAGGGCGAATCGTATCGCGCAAAACGCGATTGATATCGCCGACAGAAAGTTGTGCGAGATTTTTCTGAAAATCAGTCAAGTAAGTATCAGGTATTCCGTAAACTTTTAGCAAAAGAAGATTGAATGCAAGTTTCTCTCCGGTCTCGATCGCTTGCGGAAAACGACCCGACAAATATCCCTTCGCGCGATCCAACTCTTCTTGCGAGACACCCTTTTCAACAATGTCCTTTAGGATCGATGTCGTTTCTGAAATTACCTGACCCACCCCGCGATTTCCCGTAAAGGTTTCGATTTCAAAAAGGCCCGCATCCACACGTCCATCTAAAGCACTGCTGATTCCGTAAGTTAAACCTAAATTGTCGCGAATCCGATCCATCAACCGACTCGAAAAACCGCCACCTAAGATCGTCATTCCTACCCGCGCCGCTGTATAATCGGGATAACTTCTCTTGATCCCCCGATGTCCCATTCGAATCTGGGCCTGAACTAAACCAGGTTTCTTCACATAGCGAATACTTCGTGTAGTGGCGTCTTGAATTTTTGGAAACACCATAGGCTCAAGAGGGTCTTTTGGATTATCTTTCCACGCACCAAAAAGCCGCTCCATCTCAACTAAAATGGATTCGTTCAATCGGCCGACAACGGCCATCACGATATTGCTTGGTCGATAGTATTTCTGATAAAATTTCTGCAAGTCAGCTCGACCAATGGCTTTTACATCCCTTTCATTTCCAATATTCAAACGCGAATAAGGATGAGATCCAAAGGTGTAAACTTGAAAAAGTTCAGAAGCGAAATTTGCAGGATCGTCCACTCTGGCATTCAGTGCAGCAAGAACTTGACGTCGATGACGTTCAATTTCGGGTTCTGAAAAGCGTGGAGCCAATAAAGCCTCCGACACCAGTTTTAAGAGCTCGGACTGATTCTTCGAGAGTGTGCTAGCCGAATAATAAGTATAATCAACATCAGACATACCTTCAAAACGGGCACCTATCTGACCCAAGCTCTCTGAAAACTGAATGACTGTTTTTGCAGAGGGTTCTTTCGAAACGAGAGATTCGGTAAACGAAGCCAGTCCACTTTTTCCCGACGGATCTTGAGCCGATCCGGTCTTAACCAACGCATGAAATGAAAAACTAGGAAGACTTTCGTCCTTGATCAACAAAAGGCGAAGTCCATTGGCCATAACTTTTTCTTCGTAGGGTTTTAGGCGGACACTGCCGGCTGAGTTACCACGGCCAGAGCTGACAGCTGTCCCACCATTCGATCCCGATTTTGAATTCGACGAACAACCTGCGAATCCGAAAGCTCCGGCAAAAAAAACAACTGTCCAAAAGCGAGTGGAGATTTTCATAGACGAACCTCTTTTTCATCATTAGCACCAGCGGAAACATCCTTAGAAGATTTAGGAATTGCAATGATGATATTTTGACTTGATGGCCGCAAATGCGCTTTGACCACGTCCCGAATCTGCTCGGTTGTTACTTTCTGATAAAGCTCTATGTCTGTAAACAAACGGCGGTAGTCACCTAAAGCAACTTCATTCATTGCGATCGCCTGCGCTCGTCCATTTACGGTCTTTAGCGAATCTACATAGGATTTGATGACCTGATTTTTTGCACGATCTAATTCTTGTTCTGATACAGGTTTCGAACTGAGTTCGAAGATTACACCCTGAATCGCTTTAAGCGCTTTTTCAGCAGATACACCAGGCTTTAAGACCGCCATCACTTCAAACACTCCAGAGTCGCTGAGTCCCATATTCGAAGCATGAACTCCAGTTGCAATCTGCATGTCATAAACCAATTTTTTGCTGAGTCGGCTAGAAATTCCGTCAGTCAAAATGCTGGCGACCAGATCCAAAGGATAGGTGTCTGCCAGCCCTGCAGCTGGAACAAGATAGCTGAGATCTAAATATTCATTTTGAATATCGCGTTTGATCCGCGCACGTCGAATTGCAACCTGCACGGGTTCTTTTGGTAACGTCGACGGCTTAATCCTTTTATTAGGAATTCGAGCGTAGAGTTTCTCGATCAGTTTTCTCGCCTCTGCAGGATTGAAATCTCCGGCAATACTTAAAACTGCGTTTGACGGAGAATAATAAGTGGAAAAGAACTCTCGACATTTTTCGACGGTGACATTGTCAAGATCCGACATGTATCCAATGACAGGCCAACGATAGGGGTGCACTTTAAAGAGACTTGCGAACTGAAGTTCGTTCATTGTTCCTGTGACTTCGTTTTCGACCCGCAACCTGCGTTCTTCCTTGACCACTTCACGCTCGCTGATCAGATTCTCGACCGTCACCTGCAAGGATTCCATACGATCAGATTCCATATCCAAAGCTAGCTCCAACTTCGAACTGGGAAGAGTGATGTGGTACGCGGTGTAGTCCTGAGTTGTAAATGCGTTGTTCGTGCCCCCATTGGATTGCAAGATACGATCGAACTCTTTATTGGAATATCGCTTCGCTCCTTTGAACATCATATGTTCAAACAGATGCGCCATGCCGGTAAAACCCGGCTGCTCATTTCGAGAACCCACTCGAAACCAAGTGTGAACGCTGACAAGAGGAACGGTGCGATCCGGGCTTAGTAAAACCGTTAATCCATTAGAAAGTTGAAATTTTTCGACAGGGAACTCGATGACCAGACTTGCGTCTTCCCGCGCAGCAGGGGCCGGAGCTTTTTCTTGAGAGCCTGCTGGAGTCATTGTGAGAACAGAAAGAAACAATACAAAGGCAGAGTGCCCAAAATTCTTGGTGAACATTAAAGAACCCCTCACGGCTGTATATTGCCAATGGCCCCGCTAAAGGACCCCGTGTCTTATTGTCAGAGTGAGTACATGACCAAGTCAAAAACCTAAGTAAGAATCCCTTGCCGACGACCGATGAAATTTTAGTACCACGGCACTCAACCGGTACTAAGGTGGAACTCCCTCGACCAACGTCGGAATAAAACCTGCTAAATAATTGAAAGACCTAGCGCTGCTAGAGAATTGGTACAAACAAGAGTCCACTTAAAAATATTCTGGATCCAATTTGGAACTAGAATGAGCAAAATGATCGCTTTTCAACAATCGTAGACTCTTCGCATCAAGATGCTGAGTTTATTTACGATATTTAATTTTGAGAGAGAGTTAAGGTTTGGCACAACTGTTGCTTCTTATAAGCTTCAATACCCCCTCTTATAGTCGCCCCACGACTGTAAGATAGAAGCTGCCTAGGTCCCCTCCAAAGGCAGCTTTTTTTTTACCATCTATGACGCGCATCAGCGTACATAAAAGTGGGAAAAGTAAACGTCTTTTACAACGCCCTTCTTCAAGTGCTGGTTCAGAGTCATTCGAATTTGATCTTTGAGATGTAACTTTCCTTGAATCGTTTCGATGTCATCAAAAGTTTTAGAGTTCAGAATACGCACGATCGCATCGCGAGCTTGCGCTCCAAGACTGACCACTTCTTCAAATCCTTCTTCGTCCAACATTTCCAGATTGAGCTCGGTCTGAACAACACGCATGGGTTTTCCGTCTAAATTTACAGTGAACTGATCCATAGTGTAAATGATGGGTTTGTCCTCAGAGTGACCGCGTTCGGCTTCAAGTATTTTTAAAACTTCTTCGTCAGTCACGACGGTGGGTTTATGTCCGAGAGTGGACATATAGACAAGTGCTCCGCCGGCCCCGGTGACAATCAGGTTAATAACCAAAAAAACGATTTTAAGTAGGGTGCCCGAATCAACTTTTTTTCCCTCTGCTTTTTTTTCGCCGTCTGCTGGTGCTTCGCTGGCCATAACCATGCCCTCTCTGTCGTCTTGAGTTCTTAACTCTTTCTTTTTATCCTGTCTTTTTATCCTGTCTTTTTATCGGTCCCTCAGCACAAAGTCTTAAGACTTCTGTCCTGTAAAAGAGCTTAAACTCACTCTACAAACGTTCAGTCTGCATTGTAAAAATAATGTCTATTTTTTACGCATGAGATCTCAGAACGGGCCACCAACAGACGAAAGCGGGCGCCTCAACTTTGGACTATAGCACCAAGATATGCGAGGTAACTTGACTTGTAACAGCGAAAACAGCCACAATTAAGCATATGAAAAGTGCGTCACAATTGGCCTTGAGCTGGGCTCTTCTTGGCCTCGTTTCGTCCCAATCCCTAGCTGAGGATATAGCCCCTCTCGAGATCCCCAGCAGCCTCATTAGTTTTGGGCACTCCCACTACTATTCTCCTCACGCATTAGTGGTGAATAAGAAAAATCGCACTATCAGCGTTTGGGAAAACAAAAGCGGACAAATTATCAAACTTGCGGAATATCCGTCTGATTTCGGAAAAAATGCCGGAACAAAGCTCGCCTCTGGTGACGCCCGCACGCCTGAAGGGATCTACTTTCTTGAGAAAATGATGGAAGGAAAATCTCTCGATTTTAAACAGTACGGAGTACGCGCCTTCACAACCAACTACCCGAACCTCTTCGATCAACGCGCTGGCAAAACCGGAGATGGAATTTGGCTTCACGCTATCCCCGACACCTTAACACTCGAACGCGGATCTCGAGGTTGTGTCGTGGTTCGTAATAAAACCATTCAGGATCTTTCGCCTTACATCAAGTTAGGTTCGACGCCTATTATTATTCACAACGACTTAAAAGTCGTCCCGACGTCCCAAGTCCAAAAACGCGCGACCGAAATTTCGACGCTTCTGGAAGGGTGGCGAAGAGCCTGGGAGACAAAATCCATGGACTCCTACATCGAATATTACGGTGATGAGTTTAATTCGATGAACATGGACCGACAGCAGTGGAAAGATTTCAAGCAGAACCTTGCCAAAAAATACGAAAACATTAAAGTTCAACTTTCTCAGCCCATGATCTTCGAGTTCGAGGATCAAATCATTGTCAGACAGCTTCAAAAATACCGCAGCGATATGCACGAAGATTTCGGCGAAAAAACATTGTACTTAAAGTCGAAAGACGGCCGCATGCAGATCGTCGCTGAATATTGGACTGAAGTTCGCGATGCCGAAGCTGTTCGCGAAGTGGAAGAAGCAGACTCCCGCATCTCATCGTCCATGGTTCCGCAAAATCAAAATACGAATCAGAATAAAAATTAGTTAAATCAGAACTGGTTGAATTGCAGAGGTTCCGCTTCGGAACCTCATGCTTGTCTCTACAGCCAACCGACTAAGGTAAAATAAACTTATGGATCAACATGCCTTAATTCAGAAAATTAAGAGTCATTTTCCGGACTTCAATGGCCTTGAAACTGACCTTATAAATTATCTTGCTGATTTTACTCATTACCTCGATAGGGTTAAAGATTCCGACGCCCGGCGCGCGTTGACTCAGAGAGTATGTGAATTCTTAAACGGACTATACGCAAGTGGCGAGGACTTTTCGGACGAAACAATAAGAGAGTCGATCCTGGAGTATTACGCATCTAGTGACGCTGATCGAGAAGTGGCCAAACGATTTCTACAAGGAGCCGCTCTGCTGCAGTTTGATGAATCCATCCGCGAAGTCGAATACTGGAAACCGCAGTCCTAAGTTTTCGTAAGGCCGTGTTTTAGTAAACGCCAGGCCGGTCTGAAAACGAGTTTCCGGACCTTATCGGCAGTTACCGGGCAAACCCATTTTCCAGTCGTTGGAAGCATGAAAAGCGCCCATAGGTGAATCATTTAAGGTTAACTTATCATTATACATTCCCGTAAATGCTCCTCCAACGTAGCCATCCATCAGTTCAAAACTGAGTAAGGCCGGAACAACTTTGCCCACCTGAAAGTTCCAATCGAAAGTAAAACAGTTATAGAAAAATTTATTTTTCGCAACGACTCTGTCTTGAAAATAAGGTTGTAGTAAACCAAAGTTTTCGTCTTTGCTTGAGGAGCTACCTGACTCTAGAGACCATCCAGCAGTTGCGAGTTTTTCACCATTTTGTTTCTTAAAAATTTCGAAATCCGTGCCCGAATGCTGAATGTAAGACATATGCTTATTTAAGCCTCCATACGGTAGCGCAAAAATGTATGCAGGAAGAGAATCCACCTTAATTTGAGGCACATAGCTGAAACGTTCAGTAGAGCCTTTAAGCCTGACTGAAAATATAAGCATAACACTTTCATTGTACAGTTCAGAGAATTTGATTGTTCCAAGGGGAGTGACAGCTCTCAGTCCCTTTTGTACGCCGAAAAAAAATAGAACTGGGTGGCTTCCATTTTGACACAATGGCGAGGATTCTAAACTTATCTGATCAGGCAACAAGCCTAGCACACGATCTTGGGACAAACATTTTACTTGGTAGGTCCCTTCCATTGAAGCTTCACCGTGTAGCATGGTTTTTAGCGCTTCCGCCAAGGCAGAATCTTCGTGGAGGTAAGGCGAAGTTTTATTAGGTTCAGCGGAGGCCTGATAATTTAAAAGATTTAATGCGATTAACAAAAAAATCACTGTTTTCATTTCGGCCCCTTTTAGGTGTTGCCAGATCAAACAGAGTTCAATGCTGATCCGAAATCGCACCATTCCCATGAGAGATTTCTTCAATGCGGATGGCTACGATTTTCTCTTTATCATCCGGAAGATTATCTTTGTGCTTTTTGATTTCTTGGTTAGAGATGACGCCATATTTCAGATTCCAATCTAAGAGTCTGACATCAAAAGCCATATTCTGGACATGTTTATTCAAACCCATTAAAACCCTCCAGTAACGGATATATGCGGCAATCTGCTCTCTAAATTTAGACACAACAAATCAGAAAATCAAGTCAGGCCGTCCCTCAATTGACAAAGTGCTTCAGCCGCCTCCAGCACCGAGGTTCTACCAACATGCTAACCCCGAAGGGGTTGCCAAAATCTAGTGCCGAAGGGGTTGCCAAAATGCTAACACCGCAGGTGCTGCCAACATCTAATGCCACAACTTCGGATCGCTCGAATCCTTGTTCTTCGCATCCTTATCGTTGCTCACTACAATTTTAAGCTTACTACGCCCTGATTTTCCGCCACCGCCGCGGCTTCCGTGAGTGTCGCCGGTACGGCGGCCAGATTGATACCGAGTCCATCCCAGTAAGAAAAGATAACCTGATACAATTCCCCCTAGATGGGCGAGATTGGCGACGCCAGACCCACCGACACCGTTGTTGATTACGATGACGACTTCCACCATTCCGGTGATGAGAACGAAATATTTAGCTTTCATTTGAAAGAGGAACATAAAGGAAACGACGCGCTCTCCGAAAATAATTCCGTAAGCCAACATCAGTCCAAATACAGCTCCGGAGGCGCCAATCACGGGACTGATCATCGCCTGAAGATTTCCGGTATAGGCCCAGTACGCCGTCGAGATGATGATATAGAAAATGGCAGCACCGATACCGCAGACAAAATAGTAAGTTCCGAAAAATCGTCCCTTCCATTTTTCTTCCAGCTCGCCGCCCAACCACCACAGCAGCATCATATTAAACAAGATATGAGTTGGATTCAGTGCGTGCAAAAACATGTAGGTGATGGGCTGCCAAATTAAAAACTCCATCACTACACGCGCAGGTGACATCCCAAACCAGAGAATGAGTTTTTCATTTTTTAATATCAGCTGATCAAGAATGACTTGGCCGAAAAACCAAATGCCGACGTTGGCGATCAATAGCCGTTTCACAACTGGCGTCAGTGGCACCATTGCTTGAAATGAAGGAGAATCTCCACGGTAACCCATAAATACCTCTCAAGACCGCTCACTAAGTTCGACCAAAACCCCTCCGGTTGCCGACGGGTGAATAAACGCAACCTGACACCCGTGTGCTCCTGGTCGCGGAACCGTATCGATAAGCCGAACTCCCGCTTTCTTTAACTCATCTAGAATGGCTTGAATTCCCTTCACGCGGTAGCAGATATGATGCATACCCGGACCTCTTTTTTGGATAAACTTCGAAATAGCAGAGTCTTCCGATGTCGGTTCCAACAGTTCGACATTGGCGCGATTTTGAAACTCAATAAACGCGACCTTTACCTTTTCAGTAGGCACTTCTTCGGTCGAAAATGAACTCCAACCCATCGCGCGGTAAAACGGTAGCGCAGAGTCGATGGAGCTGACGGCCACTCCAATATGATCAATTTCAAAGTCTGGTTTCATTGGCGTTCTTCCGGTTATTCTGTTTTGAGAATGCAACACTTAGTCGCGCGAAGGTTTGCTCTAATGTTTCAATTACAGTTTTGGTGTTAGCAATCAGCGGGAAAAAATTCAGATCACCCGCCCATCTGGGAACGATGTGGTAATGCATATGCTCAGGAAGCCCTGCCCCCGCAGCCTTACCTAGATTCAGTCCAACATTCAAACCCAGTGGCTTATACTCACTCTCGAGAACGGCGATAGCTTGCCTTAAAGTTTCATGTAGAGTCCCCGATTCCTCAAGTGACAAATCCTTCAGATGAGCCACATGGCGAATGGGTAAAACCAACAGGTGTCCTGTGTTATACGGAAATTTATTAAGCACCACCATCGCGTGAGTTGTCCGATAAACCAATAGCGAAGTGAAATCCGCTCGTCCATCGCGACTCTGACAGAACACACAAGCGGAGGTCGAGATTCCATCGCCGCGAATGTAGGGGGCTCGGTCAGGACGAAAAAGGATTTTCAACGACATGGGTTGCCTGGCCGATTCGTCATCTTTCGAAGACCGCTTCGACGTGTTGCGGATCCCCCGTTTCGCAGAATCACCTTTGCGAGGTGTCTTCTTCGCTTTGGACCGCTTAGTTCCTGACATCCCAAACTCCAGGCATAAGAAAAAGCGGCTTACCGACAAGGTCTAATCGTCCCATCTGAAAAGCCTTTTCAATCAAGCGTGTCGCATTGACCTCTTCATCTTCATCATCCCCACCACGAGGAAAAAGTTCGAAGATATTCGGACGCTCTTTGGGAGCCTCAAAAATTTCAGGATCAGGTCCTAACCCCGTCAATTGTCCTAAAGCACGTTTTGCATCAGTCAATGTTCCGATGGAGTCCACAAGCCCCAACTGCACAGCTTTTTCACCGTTAAATATACGCCCATCAGCGACTGCCGCCACATCCTCGGGTTTCATTTTTCGACCCAACACAACGGCGGCTTTAAATTGTTCTAAGACTTGATTGATTGTGTCTTGTAAATACTGTTGCTCATCGGGTCTCATGGGACGAAATTCCGCGCCCGTATCTTTGTAAGCTCCCGTTTTGACGACGTAGCGTTTGATCTTAGCCCACTCATAGAGCTTCTCAAGATTCGCAAGCTCCATGATCACACCAATAGAACCTACAAGTGTACCAGGGTTGACAAAAATTTTGTCCGCAGCAACCGCTGCATAGTAAGCACCACTAGCCATCAATCCC
>JADMIO011288155.1_pt1 | contig 12922 bp, 13 predicted proteins | sample 8958161 | NCBI WGS metagenome assembly JADMIO01 (sample SAMN16585339, study PRJNA669376) | soil metagenome | isolation source: Crop rotation soil | place: USA: Cullars Rotation, Alabama | collected 2011 | reverse complement strand
TCTAAGCTTAGGATCCCAATGTGCTGGAAAGGGGCAAGACGATTAGCCCCTGCCCCTTGAGCGGCTCGCAATTGACCGGGTGCAAGCTCGAGGGATTTTGCAACGAGCGGCTGAAATCGCCGAATTCACAGACCGTCTGATTGGAGATTTGAATATCGACCGTCCGGCCCAGCAGCGCCGACAGACTCAGTCGCAACTGCCGGGCAAAATTAGCATGAACTGTTTCGAGCGCGGGCAAGCGGGTGCGCGTTGCACGGTCCTGATCGGCAAAATCGAATAAGGATACGACTCTCTTTTTGGCCAGCGCGGCATGCTCGGGGTTTGTGTTGATTCGCCCGCCCGAAAGCCCGCCAAGCAAAGCATCAATTTCTTCCTGTGAAAGGACATGAGCCATCGCAAGGGACATCCAGTTTTATGAACAATCAGCGCTGGCATGACAAAATTCTGACTTTTGCACAAGCCTTCAGCATATCAATCAAGTCCCATGCCAGCTATTGCCGCATTTCTCGCATAGCATGTTTATGAGATTAAGTGTCTGATTTTTAAGGATTTAAAGAAATCCAGGAACCGGCCTGCCCAGGCTTTATCAAACAATAAGCGTCATAATATTGGCTAATGAGACTTGCGCAGCAGCAGGGTATAAGCAAAAGCATCCCATGCTAAAGCATCGGGCCGGGTACGCACTGTGCCTTCATGGACTACTAAAGGGGAACTGAAGGCGGCGGGAATATTGATTTGCGCGATTTGCCAATCGGAATGTTTTGCCAGGAATGCAGCAATCAACTCTTCGTTTTCCGCGCGCATGGGGCTGCACGTTACCCAGAGGAGTGATCCACCCGGCCGGACGAGCCGCGCTCCGAATACAAGCAGCGATCTTTGGCTGGCCACCATCGCGTCTTGAGTTCGCAAACGATTATCCCAGCGAATCTCGGGGTGGCGACGGATCAAGCCCAATGCCTGGCATGGCGCATCAATAAGCAGTTTATCGCAAGCATCCGCATCCAGATTAGTCAATATGTCATTCATATTGTTGAAATCAGGAATTTCAATGCCGTGCGGGCCATAGAGCCGGGTTAGATTTTCGCGCAGCAGCTTGCGCCGTTCAGGATCAATTTCGCACGCAACCAATCGTCCCCGGCCCTGCATCATTTCCCATAAGTGTCCCGTTTTGCCTCCGGGCGCAGCGCAGAGATCAATAACCGTTTCGCCGGGAGCCGGCGCAAGCAGCGGGGCGGCCAATTGCGCGGCCAGGTCTTGAACGATCAAACAGCCTCGCTCCCAGGCCGGAGTTTTCCACGGCGGAGGCCCATCCAACCAGCGCAGCGCGGGCAAACCGGCCGGCGCCGTTTCGGTGATGACTCCGGCAGCATTTAATTCTTCACGGCTTGCCTCTATAGTTGTACGCAATATATTAACTCGTAGCCAGGTAGCTGCTTCTTCGTACGCCAATGAACGAAGAACATTTTCAGCCTCTTGTCCATAAGCCAATTCGTATTGCCGGATAATTTCCGGCGGAATGGATAACTGCGCCTCCAAGAGCAATGACCGAAACCAGGAATCGTGTTGAAACGCGTCTTCATCCGTAAGCAGGGCGGGAAGCATGCGCCGCACCATGGCGTTTATGAAACGCGCGGAGCGCTCGCCGCCCAGCGCGCGGGCCAGCGCAACCGCTTCGGCGCCGATAGCGTAGTCGGGGGCGCTTTTCTGAAAAACACGCTCATAGACCGCCAACCGCAAAATCCATACGTTTGTGGGAGGCGTTTTTGCCGGATCGAATTTTGCCAACCCAACATGCGCCGCGCGTTGCAGCATTGCGTCCAACAGATTGCGCCGCCGCAATATTCCTTTAATCAGCCGTTCGGCAAGAGCCTGGTCGCGCGGTTCAAAATTTAGAGCATGAGTAGGGTGAAATTCCGGAACGCTGCCTGAGCGATCAAGCTGCAATAAATATTTCAGGGCCTGCAACCGGGCAGGGGACGGTTTTCCGATATTCGAACTATCATCAGTTTTTGCGCCGGCTCCGCGCTTTGGATTTTTCATTGACGCTCAACAGGAGAAGCCGGCGCGACGCGTGATTCGGATTTGGGCGGTCCCAATGGTCCAGATGGTTCGGGGCGCTTGTGTAATAGCCCTGCCAAGATGCTGATCAGCAGATAACTCCACATCCCAACGAACAAAACAATGTCGAGGTGGGCGCGTACCATATAAAGCATGCAGGCCACCAGCACGGCGATGACGAGAAGTTCAAAAGGCTGGCGACGCGCGAGGCTTACGCTTTTGAATCCAAAAAACGGAATTTTGCTGACCATCAGAAAGGCGATCACTACCAGCGCCACCGGCAAAATATAATTGTATGGAATTCCTATTTTCATCAACCAGGCGGGCACAGCCTTATTCGCTTCGAACAGCCAAACTAATGAAGTGATCGAAAGCGCGGCCCCTGGAATCGGCAGGCCCGTAAACGATTTTTTTTCCTCCCTGAGCGCCTGCACATTGAACCGCGCCAGCCGCAACGCACCAAAAACCGCAAACAGACTGCAGATAGTGGCGATCAAGCGTTGGTCGATGTCGCCACTGGTGCCGTAAGCCAGCACCCCCGGAGCCACGCCAAAGGCGACGAGATCAGACAGCGAATCGAAGTGCAGGCCGAACGAGCTTTGCGTGCGCGTCAGCCGCGCCACGACACCGTCGAATACATCGAGAATCGAGGCAGTGACAATCAGCCAGCAGGCTTCGCTGATATTAAAATCCTCAGGCGCTTTGCATACCTCAATGATTGCCAGCATGCCGCAAAAAAGGCTGGCGGCCGTGAACAGATTGGGCAGGATATAGACCTTGCGCATCGCCCGGAAACCTCCGCGTTTCCTCACCTATGAAAGCATAAGCGGGCGGCAGGATGAAGGAAATAGGACGATGCACCATGCCTTATCGCTCAAACAAAGTTGCTGTCGGCGTCAGTTCCTCTTTTTGCGGGATTCTCTCAGAAAGCACCTTGGCGTTCATTTTGAAAACCCGGAATGCTTTGGCATTGCGTTTTGAAGTGAGAACGCGGTACTTCTCGTCGAGAAATTCGATGGCGCAATTGTTATCGATGGCAATGCCCATGCCCCCGATTTTCTGAATCATTTTGCGGAAATTGTTTTTACGGGGAATGCCCAAAGTTTGGCTGTTGTAGTGAGGACAGTGAATTCCTTTAAGGAAACCCAACCCGCGGACGTTTATATAATCCCACTTTTTGCTGTTGTAATACGACATGGAATCACTATGACCTGATTCAAACCAGCAGATTGAGCCGGCGCTGATGCCACACAAAACAATGCCGCTTTCCCAGGCAGTTTTCAGAAATTTGTCAACACCAAGCCTGCGCCACAGCCTCATCATTTTGAGCGTATTGCCGCCGCCCACATAAATAATATCCGCGCCTAGAATTTTCTTTTTAATTTCTTTTGCCGGAGGCGCTTTCTTGACCAGAAAAAGGACATCCGTTTTGCAGCCCAATTTTTCATGATAATACTTGTCGATATTCTTCCAATAATCTTCACTGTCCGAACTGGCTGTTGGGATGAACAGTAACTTTGGGTGTTTCTTTTGTGTCAGCCGAACGATCTCTTTATCAATAGCCAAAGTCCCGGCGATTATAATATCACCGCCGCCAATTGCGACTATTTTTCTCACGAGTTGGGCCATAATGGGAATTCAGCCTTATGATTGCGTCAGATTAAGGATCTATAACAGCTTGATCGCCATGAATCAGTTCGTAAACCAAAATTATCTCGAAGCCAAACTTCTCATTCCACGGTCCATCATAAGGTTTCTCGCCGATAAATTTGAATCCGTTTTTCTCCAATACTCTTCTCGATGCGGTATTTCTTTTTAAGCATCCGCTTCCAATTTTTTGAATGCCTAAATGTTTAAAGGCATATTCGATTGCGAATGATACGGCTTTTGTTGCAATGCCCTTCCCCCAAAAAGGAACACCAATCCAGTAATCGATGGTGGCGACTTCTTTCTTCTGAAGATTCAAGCCATTTAAAGTAACCACGCCGACAAACTCACCTTCACACTCGACCGCGAAAGCATAGTGCGATTGAGCCGAATAGCCGTTGATCGAACGCTCCACAAACGCTGCTCCGCCCGCCGAAGGATAAGGATGCGGAACATTGCAGGTCGCCGCCAGGGTTTCATCTGAAGCATATTTTTGAACGAATGGAATATCCCGATGATCAAGAAAACGAATGCGAATTCGGTTCATAATTCAGCGCCGCTACAAATTAAGGTCGTGCCTTCGTTTACACTGGAACGTTCAATGCGGAGTATATTATGTGGAGTGCGGTGGCTTGCCACCGCTTGAGGGCAGCGAAGCTTGCTTCGCGTAAAATGCAAAAAACACTCGTGATCTTCCAAAATACGCCGGGCAAGCCCGGCTAGCATGAGCGCAGGCAAGCCTGCGCACTCCACACAAAGCCAGAAAAATCGCTTGATAGCCAAACTGAGGCACTACACAAATTACATGCGCCTTTACAGATCAGTGATCTCTTGTTTCTCAGCTCTTATTTTTCGCCGCGGCTTCAGCCTTCGATTCCCGCTGGAACTTAATAAACTCGATAATCAAGGGGATGACCGAAATGACCATGATCGCAATGATGACAAGCCCGAAATTATTTTTCACCACGGGCATGTTGCCAAAAAGATAGCCGGACCAGACAAACAAATTCACCCACACAATGCCGCCGATGACGTTATAGGCGGCAAACTCGGCATAGCGCATGGACCCCACTCCGGCGAGAAATGGGGCGAAGGTGCGGACAATCGGGACAAAGCGAGCCAGAATGATCGTTGATTTACCGTATTTCTCATAAAATTTTTGCGTGCGATCCAGATGCTGCTGCTTGATGAAGGGCAATTTGCCCTGCTGTTTCAAACGCGGACCCAGATAATTGCCGATCGCGTAATTAAGGGCATCTCCTAGAATTGCGGCGATGCACAAGGAAATCACCAGTATCCACGGATTAAGCGGACCCAGTGCACCCAGCGCGCCGGCCGCAAATAGCAAAGAATCGCCGGGCAGAAAGGGAAGAACAACCAATCCTGTCTCGCAAAAAATAATGGCGAACAGAATCGCATAGGTCCAGACGCCATATTGCGTTGTGATTTCAGTCAGGTGTTTATCGAGGTGCAGAAAAACGTTCAGCAGATTATGCAGGAAACTCATGCGGGATCCTTGTCGTCAGTGGCTGGCGCGCCGTTCTCCTGCGGGGCCGAGTAGTAGTCCCGCAGAAAAGCCTGGGCTTCCGCATATTCGCCCGCCGGAACATAAATGCAAGTATTTCCAGTCAGCCCGAAGACACCAGTAACGGTCGAAGGGACAAACTCAATATGAAATCCCGCCTCGATCAAGACCTGGCGCAGCAGTTCGGCTTCGGGAGAGCTTGCCGCGGTAAACAGCAATTTCAGCCCGTCAGGATCAGGTTCAATAAAAGGAACCTGCGAAGCATTGAGTGGAATATTGGCGCTCATCATAAAAGCCTTAAAAGGAAGTTGCGCGACAAGAGCATATTTTACCGCGCGGTAAACGGGATTCAAGCGGTTACTGCCTGTAAGCATGAGAACTCCTGCCGGCTATGCCGCCGCGCGTTCAAAAATTGGATTGGCCGCCGCGGCCATTTGTTTGATTCTTTCCGTTTCGCTCGGGGTGAGAGGTTCCTTAAGAAGCCCTTGCTCCGCCAGCCGCAACGCCACGTCAAACAACTTCCATTCGCCGGGCGTCAGCATCGATGTTACCGGCAGATGTAGCGTGTAGCGCAGCGCCAGCTCAATCTCCTTTTCATCATCCAGCGGTTCATACCATGTTTTTTTCCATTTGCGTTGTTCAGGTTTTAGATTTTCTGGCCATTGCTGGCGCGCCATCGCCTTGAGCGCCAGCACGCCCATCTTGCGGTCCCTGACGCGGGCATGCGTTTCCGGCCCGAAATGCCCCTTTTCCCATGTGGCAAAACTAAATGGGAAAAGAATTGTATCAAAATCAAAACGATCCATTGCCGCATTGGCTGCCGCTTCTGAATGCGCCGAGAATCCAAGAAATCGGATCTTGCCGGCCTCGCGCGCCTTAACCACGCGGTCCATAACACCACCGGGAGCAAACACATCTTCAACGTCTTCTTTTACTTTCGTAATGCCGTGAAGCTGATAGAGATCAAAATGATCGGTCTGCGCAAGTTGCAGCGAGCGGTGCAGTTCGGCTTCGGCTTTTTCCCCGTTGCGCTCCACCGACTTATTGGCCAGAAAGACTTTGTTGCGGTGCGGCGCCAGCGCGGGCCCGAGCCGTTCCTCGGCGTTGCCATAGGTGGGTGCCACGTCGAAATAGTTCACCCCCCGCTCGACCGCCTCGGCAACCCAGTTGCGAGATTCCTCGGGGGTCTGATTCATGACCAGCATGCCGCCGAATCCGATCACCGATAATTTTTCGCCTGTGCGCCCCAGTTCGCGCCGCTCCACGGAATTTTTGAAATCGTGTCGCATTGTCCATCCTCCCTGGCAACTCATGAGATCGGCCCCTGCCGTGATGGCCGCCGCCGAAATCGAGGCATTTTTTAAAAATTCGCGACGGTCCATTTCATGCCCTTTTCTCGAATTTCATAATATCAGAATTAGCCGAATATCGCTGTCTATTTTACTGTTCCAGAGCCAACGCTGGTCAATGATCCTGGGTATTGACCCGTCTGACCAGGTCGCCGATGTCAATCTTCTGGTCGTTATTTACGTCCATCTCGGGGGTGGAGCCCTCCTTACCCAGCAGGTAATTCTCGATGCTTCGCATCAGGAAATCGACGTAGATGCCCCGGAACGTAATTGTCTGGCCCGCCCCCAGCGCGCGCTGCTCCGGATTCGGTTCGGGGGCATGGTGCCCGGCTAGTGGATTCCATGTAATTTTTACCTGCCCCTTGGGCGAGGATACATTCTGGGTCTTGCTCCCCGTTCCCGTCAGCGTAATGGAATTCCCGGTATCCAGGGTCCAGGTCGCACTGGTCTTGTTGACGTTCACCTGCACATTGCCAAAAATCGAGAAACCCATCGACTGCGCCACTTCCTGGATCGTACGGTTCTCGAAATCATGCAGGCCGTTGTTTGTCGCCAGAAAGACGTTGATCGCAAGCGCGGTCACGCCATCCACCTTATCGCGAATATGGAATGCGGCTTGTCGCGCCTGCTCCATTTGTCCGGCGGTCAGAAGGATGGTGCTCCCCTTCCCTTTGGCCAGCTCTTCAAAATTCGGCTGTAAATTCGCCGCGACTCGCAGGCATTCGGCGCGCAGCACGGGATCCTGCAAGACCGCATCGAGCATTTTCTGCCTGTGTTGCATGAACAATTTGCTGAAGTAGTCCCACGCGCTGCTCGAGTTGAATAAGCTGCGCAACTGGTAGTATGTATTTTTAGGTGCAGGCGCGGCCGCCGCGCCAATGCCAAAAGTATCCAGGTCAAATTCTGTTGCCTGCACCATCGGATCGCGCGGGTAGCGCACGGCGAGAATAAGGCCCGCTCCCCCGGACTGCGTCAACAGCGCCATATCCCGGTTCGTCGATATCATCTGGTACACAGACATTGTGTTGTTCTGGCCCGCAGTGGTGGAGCCATCCCATTGCATCGCCGCTGCGCGATAGTCTGAAAAACTGAGATCGGGTGGCGATCCTGCCTGCGCCATTCGCGCGATACGCGGTTCGGCAAAATTACTCGCGTGCAGGGCCGCTGCCGGCACAAACCCGTTGGGAGGCAGGGCTATTTTCTGCCAGGCGCCATCCAGATTCCGATATTGATACCATAATGCTGAATCGTTTCCTCCATCATGGATCCCATAAATCACGCAAGGGCTTTTTGGAAGTCCTGCCGGAGTGCGCACGAACGGTTGAACACCGCCGGGATTGGCCGGGACGATCGTATCGATCAGGAGCGGCGCGCCGATCCAGCTCAGCTTTTCATCCCACTCCTGGTAGTAAACCCGCAAGGTGGGCGTGGTGTCGGCATTGTTATAGGTGCTGAAGAAAATCCCTAACCGGCCAAACAGGAGTTGAATGCTGTCAAATGCCTCGTTCAACGAGGATGTTGTCAGGCTGTCGGTTTGAAACGGGCCGGGGCTGTTGCGGTAATAGATGCGAATGGCCTGATCACTATTGACTGGCGCGCGCACGAGGCGTGGTTGGTCCATGCCTTGCCCACGCCGCATGAACAGTTTGGCCGGCCCCAGTGGAATGCTTGTTCCCGCAGGCACGCGTTCAACAACCCACGTTGTATCGGCATCATCGCGATGTGCATAAACCAGCCCTTCAAGTCCAGCCGGACCGGTTGGCGTAGTTAGCGCCGCAACGTGTGAACGCCCCAGGTCATCGATGACAAGCCCTCCGGGATATATGAATTCATACCGCGATTGGCTTTCGGGTTCCGGAATGCGCCGGTCCGTGGTCAGCATGTTCTGCGGCGATTGCAGCACGCGCTCATAAAGCGCATGATCGCCAAAATCAATTGACGCAAACCGCGGCTGATTGCCATGCATCGCCATGGAGAGACCATTGGCGTATCCCGGAAAGGATAACCCACGCATTTCAATCTCGGGACCTGGCGCGAGCATTTCAGCATCGTCCCAGTGGGCATTATGCAATCCGATTGGAATGCCGAAATCGAAACTGTTATTGGGATAACGATAACCTGCGGGAACAGCCACTTCGTGCTCGCTTGATAGCTGATCGAATTTACCGATGACTACGGGTGTACTCCACGGATCGCCGGGATTACCTCCGCGCGTGGTGTAATAGATGCGGTCCTCTCCACCCTCGCGTAATGTGAATGCAAGAAAAAAGTTCCCTGAAAACAGCGCCGCCGTGTCCTGGCGCGAAAGGGCGATCGAGCCGATATTTTGATCCGCGGCCGGAAACGATGCAACCAGTTCGCTCGTCCATGGAGCGGTAATGAGCCGTTTCAAGACGACGTCCACGCCGCCGCCGGGGCGTTTTACAATCGCCGCAAAAGCACGGTCTTCAATCGTAATTGTTTCATACATTGTGTAATCGCTAATCGTCAGCGTACTGGAAGAAATCACCTCATTGCTGCCGGTCCACGAGCTGCCGGCGCGAACCTTCTGCCGCGTTTCGCCTGTTGAATTCAGATAAATAATCTCACCTGCGCCACTCGGGTTCAGGTTTCCAAGGCGCACCTGCCGCAAGCCCGGTTCGGCGGCCACGTCTTCAAGCGCCCAACTCGAATCTGTAATCGGAACCGCGCAGCGTACGCGTGCCAATCCTCCGGTGGTCACTCCTTCATAAGCGATCATTGGCCGGCCGGTTATGGGCTGAATGAGGATACTGCAGTGTCGCCCCGATCCTGACGCCGGATCAACATCGCTGATCTCCCATGCCGCCCCATTTTTCCGGGCAAACTTCAGATGGCCGTGATTTTGATAACTAATGAACGGTCCGCCATAAAACGCCAGTGAAGTGTTTGTTAATTCACCATCCACTTCTTCCACCATCTCGAACTTCCATCCCGCCGCGGTTTGCTCGCCATAGCGCAGCACCATCTTGCTCCCCTGTTGAGCATAATAGGCAACAGCAGGCAGGGCATCGGTGGTGATCGCCATCGAGATTCCCTTGCCTGCATTGCCATAGGTCTCAAGGGCCTTGCGCTGCCAGACGAAATTCTCCGCCTGGGCGCGTGAAAGCTCCGTTAAGAGAACAGCAATAATACCGAATCTCAAAAGCGCCGCTAAACGCTTATACTGCATAATTTTAACTGCCATTTTTCTTTTTAGCTGACCAACATGTTGAATTCATCATGACTTCCGCGGATTATTTACCCTGCATAGAGAGGACCGCAAGGACTTTTAACGATTGAATGCCGGCTCATAATATTACCATGAAGCACCGGGTGGCGTTGCGCTGGATTACTGGAGGATCGATGTGCCCGATATTTTTCTCATGCCACTGCCGGATTGCCCTTTATTGATTTTCCGCCGCGCGGGTTTAAGATAATCCATTCTGACCATGAATGGGCGGCAATTATCTTGTGAATATCTTTGCTGATACATGGCCCGACTCAAACTGCTAATTCAATACGATGGCGCGTCTTTCTGCGGATGGCAGCGGCAGGCGGAAGCGCCCGGCCGCCGCCGCAGTGTTCAGGCCGTCATTGAGGATGGAATTGCCCGATTATTGAACTTAAACCCGGAGGAAGAACGCATACGGTTGACCGCCGCGGGACGCACCGACACGGGTGTGCATGCCCGCGCGATGCCGGCGCATTTCGATTGCCCGCAACCGATTCCCGCCGCGCGCCTGCCGCTGGCCCTGAATAAATTCCTGCCTGCCGAGGTGAGCGTGTTCTCCGCGCAGGAAGTTGCGGCCGATTTCGATGCGCGGCGCGACGCCCGCCTGCGTTGGTATCGTTATCAAGTTCGTTTGTCCAGCGCTCGCGAGCCATTGGGGCCGCGCGCATGGCAGGTCTGGAAACCGATTGACCTTGAACGCATCCTTGAGGCCTTGCCACTTCTTGAGGGCAAACACGATTTTGCGGGGTTCCGTTCTTCAGACTGCCAGGCCAGCCGGACAATTCTGACAATGCGCCAGGTCCGGCTGGCCGCGCGGAGCGATCTGCTGGCCTTCGATTTCAAATGCCGCTCATTCCTGCATCATCAGGTGCGTTTCATGGTGGGAAGTTTGATGGCGCTCGGCACAGGGCAGCTTACGCCCGAGGGACTGCTGCGCATCCGCGACGCCTTCGACCGCCCCCAACTAGCCGCTTGTGCTCCCCCTCACGGCCTTTGCCTAATGGGGGTGGGTTACGCGCCAGAAGAATGCGACTCGCTCATAAACGAAAATCCGCCGCCCCCGAGTTTCTGAAAAGCAGTAAATGTTGAGCTTTTATAAAGAAAATCACATCCGTCCATAATCTTTATTATTTCGATTGACATAATGAATAAAGTGGATTAGCCTGTTTTTCAGGTTAGCCATGATTGGTTGTTCATGCACACTTGGCCTCACACCTTCCAAACCCTTCCTCTTATACAACAGTGTTGTTGATAACCGATTAACGCTGTTTTCCCTTCCGGACATTCCCGGATATCCAAAAGATTCCCGCCTGCGCGGGGACGCTTCACATTAGGAACACCAGCATGGCTAACCATTTTGATTTGCGTATTCAGACCGGACGGGAAATCTCCTCCATTCTGCTGACATTTCTGGCGAGTCTGGCCGAAATCTATGGGGGCGGATATGTCCGTATTGGCGGCTCCATTGAAATTCCGTCCGTTCCTTTACCCGTAATGGAAGAGCTAAAGGCGAAACTGCGAGAGGCGGGTTTTTCCTTTACGGTGGTTCTTTCGGAAATTTTCGAATATGGAGCAGGAATATGAAATTCGCCGCCGCCCACCGGCTTGGTTCGGAACGTCTATCCGGCTTGACGCAAACCGAAAGGATTTCAATTTATGTCAGACAGAACGGTTCGTTCAATTTGATCGAAACCCGCGCGCTGCCGGCTGGGCTTCAGTCGGAACGGCACGTGGAGAAATGGCTTTCATTCCTGCGCGATTGCAGGGGAATTATTGCGCGGAGTTTTCCGCCCCGCCTGGCCTACGATCTGCAGGCCCATAATATTTTCACGCTCAGTGGCGACAGTTTTGGTCCCAATGGCCTTTTTGAAGCCCTGGAATTTCTGTTCTCTATCGCTGGAAATGAATCCTACGAAAATGGCGCCGGCATTTAAACCAGATGCAAAGTAGCATGGCATCTTGCCCATATCCCTGGACTGAAAACCCATACCACTTTCAAATTGATACATTGGAAATCATTGCAGCCGATTGTGATAAAATGGAACTTGCCGGCAAGGCGCCCGCAACAGGCAATATGGAATATTGTCGATGCAGGGTAACACCGCCAGCGGGATTCGGATCCCCTTGCCAGCCCGGGAGGTCGCGCAACAGGCTCAAGTGATTTATCTTGCTGATGAATCCCAAACGCCTGATAAAAGCAGCAATACAAATGAAAGGCGTAATTGATTATGGATCGGCAGAAAATTCTCCTCTGGATGACGGAACACTCTTATCTTTCGAAGGGGATTACTTATGGTTCATTGCTTCTCGTGGTAATCCTGATTGCTCTGTTGATTCACAACCGTAAGCGGGCGCAAAAGCTAAATGAAACGCAGCCCCCGGAACCGGCTCCCGAAGCTACGCCGGAAACTGTTCAACCCGCAGCCGCGGAAAAAGAATCTGTATAGTGCATGCCGATCATGAGTTAATTGATTATTCTGGGCCAAGCGCTCCCCTCGGTTTACCGGACAGGTGTTTTCTCAATGGAGGCCCAAGAAAACGAACCCAAAAAAATGGCAAAAAAATAAAAGGAAATTGGCTCCATTTCTATAAAAAATGCCTGAATTCGGTATTTATTCCTTCGCATCGATCCTGAAGAAATTGTAATTATTGCCGTAATGCATCTTCGCTATCGACCGAATTATTGGAAGAAGTGGCTGAGAAGTTCTGAAAGCATCAAATTATTAATGAGGTTTCCTCGGATACGCAAAAACTGATCAAATGAAAATCATCATCCTTCCTCCTTTCTCCTTTATCCTTTCTCTGCTTTTGCTTGCCTGCGCCACGCGGCCGGTTCCGGCGCCTTATCCGCATGAATCGGTGCTGACGGTGTTGGGCGAGCTTAAGATTTTTTTGAATCAGAATCCTTATCGCGATCCGCCGGGGCGGGATTTGCAGGGGCGAAATATTTATCGCGTAACGCTTGAGCGGCTGGACAGTCTCAAATCGCTGACCGGGCCGGAATATACCGATGTACTGGCGTTTGCGCGCGGCGAGTGTCTCGAACGGCTGGGTGACTGGAATGGCGCGCAGATGGCCTTCAATGATGCGACGCAGACTTCAACCTCTCTC
>JADMIO010817232.1_pt1 | contig 12922 bp, 8 predicted proteins | sample 8958161 | NCBI WGS metagenome assembly JADMIO01 (sample SAMN16585339, study PRJNA669376) | soil metagenome | isolation source: Crop rotation soil | place: USA: Cullars Rotation, Alabama | collected 2011 | reverse complement strand
CTTTCCCGGGACCCCGCCGACCCGGGCTGGGCGCGCCAGCTGCCCGAGACCCTCGTGCAGACCCTTCAGGCGATGGCGGCGCCCTACAACCGGATCGCCACCGAAGCCTCTGGCGGGCTGGACTCGTCCATCGTCAACGCCGCGCTGGTCCAGGCCGGCCTTGGCGATCGCGTCGTTGCGGCGTTGCATTATGTCGGCGACCGGCCCGAGGCCGACGAACGGCGCTGGGCGAGCGACCTCTGCGCTCTCTGGGACCTGCCGCTGGCCTGCATCGGCCGGGACGCCTCGCCCTTCGATCCCGACGCCGATTTTTCGGATCTGTCACGCGATGTGCGCCCCCCCTTCGGCGCGCTGGACGGCCCGCGCGACCGCGATACGGCCGCACGGCTGCAGGAGGTCTCCGCCCAGGCGCTGGTGACCGGCAAGGGCGGCGACGCGCTGTTCTTCCAGATGCCCACGCCCCGGGTGCTGGCGGACCTTTGGCGGGCGCGGGGTCCGGCGGCGATCCGCCATCCCCTGAACGGCCAGCTCGCGCGGGTGCTGCGCCGCTCGGTCTGGTCGGTCTGGCGCGAGGCCCTGTTGACGCAGCTGGAGCCGGCCGCGCCGCCGCCAGGGCGCTTCGCCGGTTGGGCGCTGAAGCAGCTGCGCCCCGGCCCGCCGCACCCCTGGCTCGCGGACCTTGGCGATGTGCCGCCCGCCAAGCAGATCCAGATCCGGGCCCTGACCAACGGCCAGGTGGCGCAGGGCGCGGGGCGGCGGGGGGCCGCCGACCGCCTTCATCCGCTGCTCTCGCAGCCGATGCTGGAATTGTGCCTGTCGGTCCCGTCCTTCGAACTCGTGCGCGGCGGCCGGGATCGCGCGCTGGCCCGCGAGGCGTTCGCGCCCTGGCTGCCGGCGTCGATCGTGGACCGGCGCTCCAAAGGCGGCCTGACGTCCTGGTATTCCCGGCGGGTGGCAGCGAGCGCGCCGGCGTTGCGCGAACACCTTCTGGACGGCGTCCTGGCGCGCGCCGGGCTTCTGGACGGCGCCGCGATGGAGGCGGCCCTCGATCCGGACGACCTGATCCGCAGCCCCGATGCCGTCGACCTCATCGGCGCGGCGGCAGTGGAATCCTGGGTGCGCTATTGGCAGACTCGGGTCCCGGACGCCGCCGGAGCCGGGCGTTGGCAGAGGTAAAACGGCATCCCAAGGTCCATGCCCGCTGGCCACCACGGCTCGCCGTCGATCCGGGGGGCGCTGACTCCGCGCGAGGCGGCGAGGGCAGCCCAAGCGATCGGGGCGTGAACAGTCTGGGCGCCGCGCTCGACCTGCCGAGGCGCTGGCCTGGTCATCCAGCATCCTGTCGGCCGCAACCTTCCGGCGCCGGCGACACCGAAGCGCAGCTGAGACCCGGCTGGCGCTCGACGGGCGCGGGCCGAAGGCAGCCTCGGAGGAGGACGCCGCCGGCGTCTCGACACCGGGCCCGCCGCGCCCCTAAGCTTTGAGTTGGGATGGGGGGAAGCGATGCGAACAGGAACGATTGCCTTGGCTGCGCTGGTCCTCGCCGGGTCCGCGCAGGCGCTAGCCTGGACGCCGGCCCAGGCGGAGACCTGCATGAAATCCGGGGAAGAGACCAGCGGGATGGGCAAGGTCTGCTACTATCGCTGTACGTTCGGCACGACGACGGAGAACGTCGGGGCCGCGCGCCTTTGCCCCCTGACTTCGGAGGCCACGCCGCGGGGCTCTTCGTCCTCAAGCGGATCCCGCGGGTCCGACGCGACATGCTTCAAGACCGGCGAGGAGACGACCAGCATGACCAAGCAATGCATCTACAGCTGCGGCGGAACGCGGAAGGTCGAAACGGTCGGTTCCGCGCAGCTCTGTCCGCTCACCGCGCATTAGATTCGATCTACGCGCGTTTCGCCTCCCGCAAGTCGCGGGGCCAAGGCGAAGTTCAAGCCTGTCGGCGGCCCGGATGGCTCCGGCTGGGCGCAGTCTCGTCGCGGCTCTGGGAGGCGCCGCGAGGTGCGGGGACCATGACCACGGGGGCAGATGATCGTCGACAGGACCAAGTGGTTCGAACCTGCTCCAGGCTGGCGCGGTGAACTCGCCTTATTCGTGAGGTGGGGTTGGTGCGGTACGCCGGCTATGCGGCGTTCTTCGTCGCGGACCGGATCCTTCGTCCAGGGCGGAGCTTGGCGTGGCAACCCCTTGGATACGCGATGTTCGAGGGCGTGGTCGTCTTCGCGTGGGTCTGCGGCGTCGCCTATCGGGCGCGCCGGGCCCATACAGCGCGCGCCGACGAGATCTGACCGCCCCGTCAAGGTGCGCGGCCTGGCGCACCGCGGCCGAACCGTCCCTGACGCAGGGAGCGCTCCGCCAGCGCCAGCAGATCGGCCAAGCTGAGGAGGTGTGATCCGGGACGTTGGCCTCGCTGTGAAACCAGCGGTCACGCCATCAGCCGCACCAGTCCCATTTTCGCCAGCACGCCCGCGGCGCGCGCGGTCGCCGGGATGTTCAGGGGCAGTCGGCCGGCCAGGTCGGCGAGGGTGAGGTCGCCGGGTTCGAGGGCGGCGTAGATCGCTTCCAGCTGGCTATTCGGGGCGGGGCCTTCTCCGAACAGGGGGTGGTTCATCACCGCGGCCAGGCGTTCGCGGCTGGCGTCGGGGGCCAGGCTGAGGCGGACGGCGGGGCCGATGTGGGCGGTCGGATAGTGGCCGAAGGCGTAGTAGGGATCCAGGCGCGCCGCGGCGGCGCTGGGGGCCGCCTGAAGGCGGGTGACAACGGTCGGATCGGCCATCGCCGCGCGGCGGCGCGCGTTCAGGTCGTCCCAGAGGTCCTGGTACTGCGAATAGACGACGGACCAATCAAAGCGCTCGCGGGCGTGCTGACGGCCAGCCTCGCCGAGCCGCCGGCGCAGGTCGGGGTTTTCGACGAGGCCGGCGAGGACCTGGGCGAGTTCCTCTAGGTCGACGGACGTGGTCGCCGCGGCGAGCCAGCAATAGTGGTCGTAGGTGAGGCCGCCGTTCTCGTGCCCTCGGGCGATCGGGATGCCGGCCCCCGGGGGCGGCGACCAGGTGCGGACGCGATAGCCGTCGACGCCAGCGCGGACGGTGTCGCGGTAGCCGTTCCAGTCGGTGGCCACGACCGGCAGACCCGCGGCCATCGCCTCGATGGGCGTGAGGCCGAAGGTCTCCTGGATGTTGTCGGAGAGCGACACGAAGATGTCGGCGGCGGCCCAGGCCTGGTCGCGCTGTGTGACGTCGCGACCCTCGACGAAGATCGTCTTCACGTCAGGCGCGAACTGGGCGGCGCCGGTGACGAAGGCCTGGGTGATGGGATCGTTCGGGAACCAGCCGCACATGATCAGGGCCACGGGCCGACCCGAGCGCTCGGCCGCCGCCTGCAGGCCCTTGTACATGGGGAAGGGGTGCGCCTTGGCGTGGAAGACCAGGCGGCCCACGAAGAGCGCGGTGACCGTCTCGGGATCAAGACCGAGAGCCTGACGGGCGCCGTCGCGCGCCTCGGTGGAGATTTCGAAGTCCGCGCAGTGGACGCCGAGCGGGATGATCGGCAGCTGCGGCAGCTCGATGCGGATGTCGGCGCCGAAGCGCCAGCGGAGATATTCGGACTCGGCCTCGTGCACCCGACGCACGGTCTCGACGACCGCTGACGTCGTGCAGACCAGCGCGTCCCAGGGCATGACCGGTTCGCGCAGCAGGTCGACGATCTCGTCCATGGCCCCGGCGCTGGCGGTGGTGTGGGTGACGCCGCAGAGTGAGAAGGCGCCGACGCCGACGCGCTGGCGCAGTCGCGCGTGCGTGGCGAGCGTGATGTCCGCCAGGTAGAGCACGCCGACCTCGCCCACGCGGGCGATCTGGTCGTAGGTGAAGCACTCGACCGGCGTGGCGGGATCGATGCCGCCGACGATCTGGCCGAAGCCCTGGCCCGCGAGACGACTGGACGCAAGACCGTGGACGGCCGTGTCGCCGCGGGCCTGGATCGCCGCGCGCAGGAAGCCATGGCCGGCGGCCTGGCGGCCCATGAGCCGCTCCTTGGCCATGTCGTAGGCGTCCGGCTCGGCGCGGATGACGGCAGTAGAGCGGACGGACACGGAACTCCAGGGGGCGGCGGCTCAGGGAAGGCTTCCATGCGGGCTTCGTCGGCGCAAGACAAGGCGCGGCGTCGCCGCGGTGGCGCCTCGAGGGTCACCGCGCGTTTGGGACTGTGGGGCCTGAGAGGTGGCGGATGTCGAACAGCGGACGACGGATGGCGGCCCAGTACATGCGCATGTCCAAGGAGAGCCAGGACTACTCCGTTCACCATCAGACGCTGGCGATCGCCGCCTACGCCGCGGCGCACGACATCGACATTGTCCGAACCTACGCCGACGAAGGGATCAGTGGCCTGCAACTGGCCAATCGGCCGGGGCTGAAGCAGCTCCTGGCCGACGTTCTCGCCGGCGATCCCGGCTTCGATCTGATCCTGACCTACGACGTGAGCCGCTGGGGCCGGTTCCAGGATCCGGACGAAAGCGCTCACTACGAGTTCCTGTGCCGCGGCGCCGGGGTGCAGGTCGAATACTGCGCCGAGCCCTTCACGAACGACGGCGGGCCCATGAACGCCCTCGTGAAGCAGATGAAGCGCGTCATGGCCGGCGAGTACAGCCGCGATCTTGCCGTCAAGGTCTCCCTCGCGCAGTGGAACTTCGCCCGCCTCGGCCACTGGGTCGGCGGACCGCCGGGCTATGGCCTGAGACGCCAGATTCTGCACGCCGACGGCTCGGACGGCCCGATCCTGCAGGCGGGTGAGCAAAAGTGGGTGAAGACCGATCGCGTCGTGCTGGCGCCTGGCCCGCCGGAGGAGATCGCGCTTGTGCAGCGCATCTACCGGATGTTCGTGTTCGCCGGCATGTCACGGCGCACGATCTCCCGTGTCCTCGCCGCGGAAGGGCTCCTCGCGACACAGGGCGCCCCTTGGACCCGATCCCGTGTCCATGAGGTGCTCACGAACGAGAAGTATGCCGGCGTTCAGGCCTTCGGCCGCCATGGCGGCCGGCTGCTGAAGGCCAAGCGCCCGCCCGAGGCGTGGGCGCGCGCCGACCTGCGCTTTGCTCCGATGGTGTCGCGCGCGACGTTCGCGGCGGCGCAGCTGCACATCGCCCGTCGGATCCGGTTGCAGAGCGATGATGCGATGATCCTGGGCCTGTCTCGGCTGCTGGGCGAGGCTGGGCATCTCAGCCGGGTCCTCATCAATCAGGACGACCGGATCCCTTGCGCCCAGACCTACCAGAACCGCTTCGGCAGTCTGCTGGAGGCCTATCGCCGCGTGGGCTACGCGCCCGGCGAACGCGCGCGCGCGGCCAGTGCGCGATACGGCGTCAGGTATCCCGCACGTCGTCCGCGAGGTCCGACGCTCAGTCCTCGAGAGATGCTGCGCCGGGCGCGCCGGCTCTTGGGCGAGGTGGGGTCGTTGTCGATGCGGATCATCGATGACGCGGCCGCCCTTCCGTCGGCGTCGGCCTACGCGCAGACGTTCGGCTCGATGGGCGAGTTGTACAGGCGGCTTGGCTACACGCCGACGTACAAGCAGGCGCTGGCGATGAAGCAGATGACCGGCCGGGGTCGCTGGGTTTAGGGCCGCGCCAGCTGGCCATGTCCGACGGCCCGTGTCGGCCTACAGGGCCTGGCTTTCGAGTTCGCACGCGCGGCTCGCCTTGGACGCGCGGCGAGGTCAAGATGCGGCATGCGCCCCACCATCAAGGACGTCTCCGCGCTCGCGAAGGTCTCGCTGAAGACCGTGTCGCGGGTGCTCAACAATGAACCCTACGTCGCGGCCGAGACCCGGCGACGGGTCGAGGCGGCCGTCGCCGAGCTGAACTTCCAGCCGAGCCAGGCGGCGCGGACGCTGGCCGGTCGGCGCAGCTTCCAGATCGCGCTGATCTACGACAACCACAGCCCGCATTACATCCACCAGATCCAGACCGGCGTCTGGGCGCGCTGCATCGAGGAGGGCGTGCGCCTGCTGGCCCAGCCCTGCGACGCCGCCTCGCCGCTGCTGGCGGGGGAGGTGGGCGGGCTGATCGACCAGACCCAGGTGGACGGCGTCATCCTGTCCTCGCCGGTCACCGATGCGGCGGCCGCGCTCGTGGAACTGGAGCAGCGCGGCGTCCCCTACGTGCGCATCTCGCCGGGGACGGAGCACGCGCGCAGTTCGTCGGTGTCGATGGACGACGTGCAGGCCGCCGACGAGATGACCAGCCACCTCATCGCGCTCGGACACCGGCGTATCGGCTTCATCATCGGCCACCCGAACCACCACGCCAGCGACCTGCGCCTGTACGGCTACCGCCGCGCGCTGGACCGGGCCGGCATCGCCCACGAGCCCAAGTATGTCCGCCAGGGGCTGTTCGACTTCGCGTCGGGGGAGGCGGCGGCGGACATCCTGCTGGAGTTGCCGCAGCGCCCGACCGCCATCTTCGCCAGCAATGACGACATGGCCGCCGGCGTCCTGACGGTGGCCCATCGGCGCGGCCTATCGCTGCCGCGCGACCTGTCGGTGGCCGGCTTCGACGATACTGCCCTGGCCTCGCAGCTCTGGCCGCCGCTGACCACCGTGCGGCAGCCCACGCGCGACCTGGCGTATGCCGCCGCCGCCCTGCTGTTCGAACGCGGCGAGGACCCGGTCCATCGCCGGCTGGCCCATGAACTGGTGGTTCGCGCCTCGACAACGACCGCCCCCGCGACCTAGCGACGCGTGATTGCCAACGGCGCCGGCTTGGGCAATATGACAGCGATGTCAGAACTTCCTGCGCCCCCTCGCTCCCGACCCCTCTACGAGGGCGGCCCGACGGTTTCGTCGATCGCCTGGGGCATGTGGCGCTTCGCAGGAGACGACCTGGACGCCGCCGAAGGCCGCGTCCGCGCGGCCCTGGACGCGGGCGTGACCCTGTTCGACACCGCCGACGTCTACGGGCCGGACAACGGCGAGCCGTTCGGCGCGGCCGAGGCGCTGCTGGGCCGGGTCCTGGCCCGCGCGCCCGACCTGGCGAAATCCATGACGATCGCCACCAAGGGCGGGATCATTCCTGGCGTGCCCTATGACTCCAGCGCCGCGTCGCTGGCCTCGGCGATCGACGCGTCGCTCCGGCGGCTGGGCGTCCAGCAGGTGGCGCTGTGGCAGATCCACCGACCCGACATGCTGACCCATCCGGCCGAGGCGGCCGGCGCGCTCGAGGCGGCCCACCGGGCGGGCAAGGTCGGCGCGCTGGGGGTGTCCAACCACACGACCGCACAGGTGGAGGCGCTGGCCGCGCACCTGTCGCTGCCGATCGTCTCGACGCAGCCGGAGTTCTCGCCGCTCGCCACGGCGCCGTTGTTCGACGGGACCATGGACCAGGCGATGGCGCGTGGCCTCACCGTTCTGACCTGGTCGCCGATGGGCGGCGGCCGGCTGGGCGCGCCCACGGACGATCGAGCCTCGGCGGTGGCGGCGCTGCTGGACGCAAAGGGGGCCGAAGCGGGCGTCTCCCGCGCGGCGGCCGCTTACAGCTGGATCATGGCGCACCCGGCCCGGCCGATCCCGATCGTGGGCACGCAGCAGGTCGCGCGCATCGCCGAGATTCCCGACGCCTACCGCCCGCGCTGGACGCGCGCGGAGTGGTACGCCGTGCTTGTCGCCTCGATGGGAGAGCCCCTGCCATGACCCAGCGGCCGCCGTGTGAGATCAGCTGGTTCTCGGCGCTCTGCGACGACGACTACGAGTTCCTGGGCCAGCCCGATGTGCGGCTGAAGTCGAGCTGGGCGCACTGCCGCGACATCGTGCTGACCGCCGAGAGCGGGGGCTTCGACAACATCCTGCTGCCGTCGGGCTACGAGCTCGGCATCGACACGACGGCCTTCGCAGCCGGGATCGCGCCGCTGCTGCAGCGCATGCGCCTCCTGATGGCCACCCGCATCGGCGAGGTCTGGCCGCCGCAGCTGGCGCGCCAGATCGCCACGATCGACCAGATGCTGGGCGGGCGGCTGACCGTGAACATCATCTCCTCCGACCTGCCGGGCGAGAAGCTGGCGTCGGCCCCGCGCTACCGCCGCACCGTCGAGGCGATGAAGATCCTGAAGACCCTGCTGAACGGCGAGGGCCTGGACCACGCGGGCGAGTTTTGGACCTTGAAGCTGGCGCCGCCGCGCATCGGCACGGTCTCGGGCAAGGCGCCGCTGTTCTACTTCGGAGGCCTGTCGGAAGACGCCCGCGAGGCCGCGGCCGAGGGCTGCGACGTCTTTCTGATGTGGCCCGACCGCCGCGAGGTGGTGGCCGAGATCATCGCCGACATGACCGCGCGGGCGGCCCGGCGCGGGCGCACGCTGAAGTTCGGCTACCGCGCCCACATGATCGTGCGCGAGAGCGAGGCCGAGGCGCGCGCCGCGGCCGACCGGCTGCTGTCCAAGCTGGACGCCGACACCGGCGCGGCGATCCGGGCCAAGTCGCTCGATTCGACCTCGGTCGGCGTGCAGGCGCAGGCGGCCCTGCGGGAAGGCGCGGGCGACGACGGCTATGCGGAGGAGGGCCTCTGGACCGGCGTCGGCCGGGCGCGGTCCGGGTGTGGCGCGGCGATCGTCGGCGACCCGGATCAGGTGCTCAAGAAGCTCAACGATTACCGCGATATGGGGATCGAGGCGTTCATCCTGTCGGGGTATCCGCACGCCGCGGAGGCCGACCTGTTCGCTCGCCACGTCCTGCCGGGCATCGACCACGGCCCGCTGCAGGCCTGAGCGCCGCGGCGAGTTTTGACTTGCCCGCCGCGATCATCGGCGGGAGAACTACGTAATAAGACAACGCTGTCATACGGCGGAGCAGGAGGGAGATGAGTTTGGCGGAAACCGTCCGCTACGGCTTGGTCGGGTCGGGGATGATGGGGGTGGAGCATATCCGCAACCTCGCCATCACACCCGGTGCGGTGGTGACGGCGTTGGCCGACCCCGAGGCGCGCTCGCTGGGCTGGGCGCGCGAGGCGCTGGGCGCCCAGGCGAACGGCGTGGCGGCCTTCGAGGACGGCGCGGACCTGGCCCGCAGCGGGCTGGTCGACGCGGTCATCGTGTCGAGCCCCAACCACACACACCGCCGCGTGCTGGAGCCCCTGTTCGACGCGGGCCTGCCGATCCTCTGCGAAAAACCACTGGCCACCACGCTGGAGGACGCGCGCTGGATCGTGGCGCGCGCCGCCCAGTCGCCCGCGCCGTTCTGGACGGCGATGGAATACCGCTACATGCCGCCGGTCGCCGCCTTCATCGAGCAGATCCGCGCCGGGCGGGTGGGCGCGCTCAAGATGCTGTCGATCCGCGAACACCGCTTCCCCTTCCTGAAGAAGGTCGGCGACTGGAACCGGTTCTCCCGCAACACCGGCGGCACGATGGTGGAGAAGTGCTGCCACTTCTTCGACCTCATGCGGCTGATCGTCGGGGCCGAGGCGGTGCGCGTCTACTGCTCCGGCGCCATGGACGTGAACCACCTGGACGAGACCTACGCCGGCGCGCGGCCGGACATCCTCGACAACAGCTACACGGTCGTCGATTTCGCCAACGGTGTGCGCGCCATGCTGGACCTCTGCATGTTCGCCGAGGGCGCGGAGAACCAGGAGGAGATCGCCGCGGTGGGCGACAAGGCCCGCCTGGAGGTGTTCATCCCCGAGGGCGCGATCGTCTTCTCGCCGCGGGTGGGTTTCCGCAATCCGAAGCGGGTGGAGCGCGAGGTCGTCGACGTCGACGAGGCGGCGCTGAAGGCCGGCAGCCACCACGGCTCGACCTTCTACGAACATCAGCGGTTCAACGCCGCCGTGCGCGGCGCCGGTCCGGTGGACGTGACGGCCGCGGACGGACTCGCGGCGGTCGCCATCGGTGTGGCCGCCGAGATCAGTGCGCGTGAACGGCGGGCGGTCGAGATGGCCGAGCTCGCGATCTGACAACGAAAAACAACGGGGGAACGCACGTGAACACCCAGTCCATCCGCCGCGCTCGGCGCGGGATCCTGATGGCCTCTGCCGCCCTGGCCGTGAGCGGGTGGGCGAGTGCGGCGGCCGCCGCCGACACGACCGCGACGACGGACACCACCGTCGAGGAAGTCACCGTCACCGCGCGCTTCCGCGAGGAGTCGCTCAGCAAGGTGCCGGTGGCGGTCAGCGTGGTCAGCGGCGCGGAGATCGCGGCCAAGAACCTGAACAACCTGCAGGATCTCTCCACCGCCGTTCCCACGGTGGAGTTCCGGCCGGGCGCCTCCAACAAGGACCGCACGGTGTTCATCCGCGGCCTGGGCACCATCACCACCTCGCCGGGGGTGGAGCCCTCGGTCTCGACCGTGCTGGACGGGGTCGTGCTGGCGCGGCCCGGCCAGTCGACGCTGGACCTGGTGGACGTGCAGCGGCTGGAGGTGCTGCGCGGGCCGCAGGGCACGCTGTTCGGGAAGAACGCGTCCGCGGGCGTGATCAACATCGTCTCGCGCGACCCGACCGACGACCTGAGCGGCTATGTCGACGCCTCATACTTCAGTGGTGACGAACACCGCGTGAAGGCGACGCTTTCGGGCCCGCTGGTGAAGGACAAGCTGGTCGGCCTCATCTCGGTTCTCGACGCGCACTTCGACGGCAACGTGAAGGACGTGCTGCGCCGCAGCGAGGTGAACGGCTACGACCGCAACGGGGTGCGGGTGAAGCTGATCGCCACCCCGATCGAGAACCTGAAGCTGACCCTCGCGGCGGACGGCGCCAAGAGCAAGGACGACACGCCCAACGGCGTCTTCATCTCCACCAACCGCCAGGCCTATCCGACCAATGTGGTGACGCCCAACCCGGCGCTCGCGACGCTCCTGGCCGGCTACGGGGTGGTCCCCAGCCGGAGCAACCGCACGGCGGTCGCCGGCTTCGGCACCTTCGTGAAGGATCGCAACAAGGGCATCAGCTTCCAGGCGGACTATAGCCTGGGCGGCTTCACCCTGACCTCGATCTCCGGCTACCGCATCTGGAAGAACCACCAGCGCCAGGACTTCGACGCCCTGCCGATCCCCACGGCCACCTTCCCCGAAGCGGTGGACGACGGGGTGGTGGACTCCTTCCAGCGCTCGCAGGAATTCCGCATCACCTCGCCGACCGGCGGGCTGATCGACTACGTGGCCGGCGTCTACTACCTGGAATCCGTCACCAAGGAGATCTACCAGCGCGACCTGACCCGGATCGTCGGGGCCGCGACCTTGCGGGACCGCGGCATCGCCCACTATGGCACGGACGGGAAGAACTACGCCGTCTACGGCGAGGCCAACGTCAACGTCAGTCCTGAGCTGCGGATCATCCTGGGCGGCCGCGGCATCCGCGACGAACTCAGCTACTACCATGACCGGGTGGCGACGACGCTGGTGGCGCTGACCGGCATCCGGCCGGAGCACCACTCCAGAGGGTCCACCGACAACGACGATTGGAGCGGGCGGGCCGGGATCCAGTACCAGCTCAACGACCACCAGATGATCTATGCGACGGTGTCGCGGGGCTACAAGGGCCCGGCCTACAACGCCTTCTTCAACATGCAGGCGATCGACGAGATCGCGCTGAAGCCGGAGACCTCGACCGCCTACGAGCTGGGCGTGAAGGGCAGCCTGCTGGACGGCCACGTGTCCGGCGCGCTGGCGCTCTACAGCGAGACGTTCCGGAACTACCAGGCCAACTTCACCGACCAGACGGGCACGCCGCCGGCGCTGGTCACCCGCCTGATCAATGCCGGCAAGGTCTCGTCGAAGGGGATCGAGGGCGACGTGTCGGTCCGCGTCACCCGCGACTTCAAGGTCGATGGCGCCTTCACGATCGAGGACGCCAAGGTGAAGCACTTCAACTGCCCGGCCGGCGCGCCGGTCAGCTGCGACATCGACGGTGAGCCGCTGCCGTTCGCGCCGGACTTCAAGGCCTACGTCAACGCCGAGTACACCGTCCGCGCCCCGATCCCGGGCGTCGATCTCGTGCTGCAGTCGGACTACAGCTACCAGAGCAAGACCCAGTTCTCGCTCGCCGAGACGCCGGACACGGTGCAGAAGGCGTACGGCGTCTGGAACGCCAGCGTCGCCCTGGTCGGCCTGGAGAACGGCTGGACCGTGCGCGGCATCGTCAAGAACATCGCCAATACCCGCCACGCCGCCGGCGTGGGCTACGGCGCGTTGGCCGGCGTCGTCCGCTTCGTTCCCCGCGACGACCGCCGCTACGGCGGCATCATGGTCCGCAAGGCGTTTTAGGATCGGCGGCCTTGGCCCCTTGGGGGAAGGCTCAAGCCGCCGCCGGTTCGTCCTCCTCCGCCGGCGTCAGGCGCGGCAGCCAGAGTTGCAGCCAGGCCAGCGCCGCGAGGTAGGAGACCGCGGCGATGGCGAGCAGGGGGAAGTAGCCCAGCTTGGCCTGCAGAATCTCGCCGGCCAGGAACACGATCGCCATCCCCGCGAGGTTGCCGCAGAGCGCCCCGAAGCTGGTGACCACGCCCACCCGCGCCTTCGGGATGATGTCGGCGATGGTGGAGAAGACGCTGACCGAGAAGCCCTGGTGGGCGGCCAGGGTCAGGCCCAGCAGCGCGGCGGCCGCCCAGGCGTTGGGCGCCTGGAGCGCCAGCGGCACGGGGGTCACCAGGAGCGCGCAGGCCAGCATCATCGACTTGCGCACGGTGTTGATCGACAGGCCCCGGGCGACCAGCCGCGCGGCGATCCAGCCGGCCAGCACCGAGCCGGTGGCGGCCAGCGCATAGACCAGGGCCAGCGGGCCGGCGAGCTCGGCGACGCTGAGGCCGAAGACGCGGTGGAAGAAGTCGGGGGCCCAGAACAGCAGCAGCCACCAGACCTGGTCGGAGAGCGCCTTGGCTCCCGCCACGCCCCAGGTCCGGCGATCCCGCAGAAGGGTCCGCAATCCTGCCGCCGTGGCCGCGAACGT
>JADMIO010690536.1_pt1 | contig 12922 bp, 14 predicted proteins | sample 8958161 | NCBI WGS metagenome assembly JADMIO01 (sample SAMN16585339, study PRJNA669376) | soil metagenome | isolation source: Crop rotation soil | place: USA: Cullars Rotation, Alabama | collected 2011 | reverse complement strand
CGGTCGCAATGGTACTTACGTTGTCTTTCGCAAACTTCATCAACGCGTGGCTGCATTTCGTCAGTACTTGAGATCGAATTCAACTGATGCCGGCGCTGAGGAACTGCTGGCCGCCAAAATGATGGGACGCTGGCGCAGCGGAGCACCGTTGTCGCTATGTCCATTCCATGATGATCCAGCAATCGGCGCAGACCCAAAGCGAAACAACGACTTCTTGTTTGAGGAAGACGATCCGGCTGGATTGAAAACGCCAGGTGGTTCGCACATTAGACGCTGCAATCCGCGCGACGCATCGATTGCAGGTGTAGCAAGAATTCATCGAATGATTCGACGCGGTACTGCTTATGGACCCTTACTTCCTGACGGTGTACTCGAAGACGATGGTGTTGACCGCGGACTGATGTTCGCATTCGTGGGCGCAAATCTTGGTCGGCAGTTTGAGTTCGTCCAGTCTGAGTGGGTTAACGACGGAGTCTTTTTTGGAGCGGGAGACGACACAGATCCTGTGATCGGCTCAAATGAAAGTGGTGGAAATTTTACCTTGCCACGTAAACCAGTTCGGAAACGTCTTCAAGGCATTCCTCAGTTCGTCGTAACGCGCGGCGGTGAGTATTGCTTCATGCCGGGACTGAGAGCACTCCGTTGGTTGAGCGAGTTAGACACATAGGTGTGCCGTGAGCTGCAAGGTGATCTATCGAATCAAGGGTAAGCAAATCGGCACGCTTCTTTTTGTGCTGGTTGTGCTCAGTCCGGTCCAAGCACAAGTTCGAGGCGTTTATCCACTTGGAATGAGTGCCACTAACTCGGGAGTCACACCTGAACCGGGTTTTAGTTACTCGAATCTGTTGGCTATTTACTCGCGCAATAAGTTCAAAGGTACTAACGGCGAAACTGTCGCGACAGGCGCGCAATCAGTCACCATGGATCTGAACTCATTTGTCTGGGTAAGCAAAAAGGAAATTCTAGGCGGCGCCAGGTTCTCTATGTCGGCAACTTTGCCGGTGGCCAACAACTCGTTGACCTCAGACGTTCAAGGACGCATCAGTGGTGGCCAGGGCTTTGCGGATTCCTACTACCAACCGTTCATCCTGGGTTGGAATAAGAAACGGGTTGCCCTTCGGGCTGTTTACGGCTTCCTGGCGCCAACCGGCAAGTTTGAAGTTAACGCGAGTGACAATGTTGGATCCGGTTACTGGACTCACGCTATTTCGTCGGGGCAAACAGTCTATCTCACCGAGAACAGACGGACGGCGTTCTCAGCCTTTCAGATGTACGAGTTTCACACTACTCAAAAGAGTACTGAGATTCATCCGGGGCAAACTCTGAATCTGGATTATTCATTGACTCAGTCGTTCCCCATTCATAGTGTCACATTGCAACTCGGAGTGGTCGGTTACAATCAATGGCAGACTACGGACAAAACTGGTCCAACCATTACGCCGGCACAATCAAAAGCGCATTACAGGGTGAACGCCATTGGATTTGGGTCAAACTTGAATCTCCCGCGACGGATTAGTATCGGGTTCAAGTACTTTCAGGAATTCTCGAATCGCTCGACGTTCCAGGGTCACTCGATTCAGTTGTCTGGAGCTATTAGTTTCTAGTGCGTCTATTCAATCAGGTTCTTTAGTCAGGGAGGAACATTCGACTTGAGAGACATGTTCATTCGCGCCTTTGTGAATCTGTTTGACCGCGTCGGTGGCCCAATGACCTTTCGGATCATCCTGCAGCCACTGATGGCCACACTGCTGGCGGTCCGCGGTGGCATCAAGGACGCTCAGGAAGGCCGGCCCGCTTACTTTTGGACTATCCTGACCGATGCCGATCAACGCGCCGATCTATTGCGGCAAGGGTGGAAGGCAGTCGGAAGAGTATTCATTCTGGCTGTGATCATGGACGCCATCTACCAGGTCGTCGTTCTGCATTGGTTTTATCCGATGGAACTCCTGGTGGTGGCTATCGTGTTGGCAGTTATTCCCTACCTGCTAATTCGCGGACCTGTAAACCGCTTGGTTCGTCGCTTTCGGCGCAGTCCTCAAGCTAGTACCAAAGTTTCTACGGATTAGTTGTCAGAACAGCATGGACGACATACTCGTGATTGGAGGTGGTCCAGCAGGCGTTGTTGCTGCGCTGCGCGCCGCCGACGCCGGAGCGAAGACTACTCTGGTAACACGTGACGAGTTTGGCGGCATGGCCGCTAACGACGGCCCAGTACCAGTGCGTACGCTTGCTCATGCGGCACGCTTGCTCAGAGATGCGGGGCAGCTTGGCAAGTACGGAATAGTAGCGGGCCAACCCTCGCTCGACTTTCCTCAGCTACTGACGCGAGTTCGTGAAGTCGTCAAGGAAGTCCAGGCCCATTCGACTTTTCGCTCCCAGGTTGACGCTGTCGGTGTGACTGTTTGTGAAAATGTTGGCAGCACACGTTTCATTGATGGACACACGATTGAGACGGCGAGTGGTATGCGATTCGTTGCAAACAAGATAATCATATGCACCGGCGGAGCCAGCCGTCCGCTTGCAGTGCCTGGAGCTGAATTGGTTGCGACTCACAGCGACGCCTGGGGTTTAACCTGTATTCCCGATTCGATACTCGTGCTCGGGGCGGGCGCCACAGGAGCGCAGGTAGCTTCTGTGTTCAATGCCTTTGGTTCAAAGATTCAACTCTTTCAAGCTGGCCCAAGGATCTTGCCGACCGAAGATGAAGATGTGTCAGTTGCCGTGGCCGAGGCATTTCGAAGATCGGGTGTTGAAGTAAGAGAAAGTTTCGGATCTGTGGATTCATTTGAAAAGACAACCACCGGAGTAAGAATGTGTTTTTCCAAAAACGGTGTGCGTGAAACTGCTGAAGCAGGTTTGGTTGTCAGTGCGATTGGCTGGAGAGCAAATACGGCAGAACTGGAGCTTTCCCACGCGGGAGTCGAAACTGACGAGCGAGGCTTTATCGAGGTTGATGAGTTTCTCAGGACAACTTCGCCAGAGATCTTTGCTGCTGGCGATGTGACCGGGAGACTCATGCTGGTGCCACAAGCAATTCAGCAGGGATTCGTCGCCGCCACCAACGCCGTGCGTGGTCCAACCTTAACCATCGACGACCAGGTTGCGCCAATTGGCAGTTTCACCGATCCGGAGTACGCGCAGGTAGGTTTAACTGAGGCCAAGGCTCGGCAGTCGTACGATATTGTTACCGCCCGTATCGACTTTGACTCTACCACGCGAACAATTATTGACGGACGGACTTACGGATTCTGCAAGCTGATCGTGGACCGTGAAACGCGTTTGATTCTCGGTTGTCATGTGGTTGGCGAGCGAGCGGTAGACATTACTCAAGTTGCTGCAGTGGCAATGGCGGGGAAGATGCGCGTCGATGACCTTGCCCAGGTGCCGCTTTCATTTCCCACTTACGCAGGAGCGCTTGGTCGAGTTGCCGCGAAGATCACGCGCCAGCTTAATTTGACGCTCAACTGGCAAGGCGGCCGGGTGGATGAAGTTTGATCTCCCTCTAGAGATAAGATTTCTCGTCGCGCATCGGAATTTGGTTGCTGCGCATTGATTCGTAGAGTGCGCTTCCCTTCTCCGGCTTCATTCTTTCGCTTAGTTTAGCCGCATGGCGTTTGAACTTTTTCGCTAACCGCAAACCGCCAGGTCGCAGACACGATCGGCTTTAGCCGCATGGAGCTTCAACTTCTACCTACAAAGCATGAGCCAATCAGACTTCGCAGTTTTCGATTATCGGGCGCCGCGGAACAAACGTTGTGGTCTCTAATGAACTCGATTTCCGCGCGCCCGACAATCGAAAACTGCCGGGGAACTATTGGTAGCAACGTTTGTAGGTAGAAGTTGAAGCCTCATGCGGCTAAAGCCGATGGTGTCCGAATCGGTGCTTCGATAGCGGTCTTTTATGGCAGAGCTGAAATAGTTGTCCAAGGATTGCCGTACAGTGCAAGGACGCCCCAGGCTGCCGGGTGAACACCCTGTAAGTCTGCAGTGCCGCGCGCTAGTGAGAGTGCTTTGCCTGCAGGAGCATCTTTGGCAGCACGATAGAAAGCAGTTGCCATATACCTGCCCAATCCATCCGGTAAGACGTGTAAACAACCCACGACAGCGGGCGATCCATTTTCCAACAAACCAATCGCCACTCCTGACTGACGACCTCCAAACACATTGCGTGTGCGACCGACCTCACAGGCGCTCAGGTAAACGAATGGCGTGTGCTGTCCACTCAAACGTCGTAAGTCGTCAGGCTGAAGAGTTTCACCATGCGCCAAAGGCAGACCTTCAGACAACGACGTCGCCAGACCGTGACCGCAATAATGCAATGCAGCGTAATCACCATCGAGTAAATTAATCACACTTGCAACATCAACCTTGGTTGCCTGCGTCGACTTCAAACCAATCAGATTCAGACAACGAAGAACCTGTCTTACCTCGGCATCGGCTTCATTCAATCGCATAAAACCGTCTGGGTCTTCGGCACGAACGACGACAGCTTTTCCGTTTGGCTTAGGTGCCGATTGCGGAGAGAGTTTTTGAAGTAGCGGTGTTATTGAAAGATAACGAGTGATTGCACAGTCAACTCCGAGCCAATTCCCATCATTGCACAAAAGTTCAAGCGGCACCTTGTCGAAGTTTCCAGACGAATCCGGAAGAAAAATGATCGTCGTTGCTTTCGCGAGCCAATCGCTCAATTCGGCGGGTAGCAACTGCCATGCGCGCTTACAACAATCGATGAACTCCGGTGATGCGGGAGTCTTTTCCGACCTGCGGCCGCAAGAGATATACATGAGTTCTTCCTGCTGACGTTCCAGCAATTCTCCAAACACCAATGCCAGTTCGGACGGAATTACACCATTCAAGACGCTCGAAGCGGAATTGCTGTTTAGAGCCAGGAAGGTTAATTCGTCGACTGCATTCTGTAACAAGAGTAGAACGGTGTCCGGTAACTCAGCCACATTCGAGGCAATGACATTCAACATACGAACGTGAACGTCAGGCTCCTCAGTCCAGTCCGTCAACCCTTCACCTTCACGCAACGCATAAACAACATCGAAATAGTCCAAAGCACTTTCAGGTGTGTCTTGTCGAGCGAGCGAACTGGTTAACAGGTGATACAACGGCGACACAGGCGCCTTACTAATATGCAGGTAAGCACGGTCCTTTGATCCGAATTGCGATTCCCACTCGACCAACAGTTCCCGCGCTTTGGTTGCGACGTCGAACTGCGGGTTCAGCTTCCATTGTGCGAAGAGATCTCCGTGACGTGCGCGTAAGGCACTTTCGGGGTCGTATCTCTCGAACCAATACATACACTCAGCATAGTTCTTCCGTGCCTCCTCGTAGCGACTCAACCGTAAGTAGGAATTTGCCTGATTGAATTTGGCCTTGCTCACCATATGCACGTCTTCATAATTCACGACGCGGTCATCCCAGGCTCGTATCGCAAACTCAAAAGCCTTCACCGACTCATCTAATTCCCCTGTTGCAACTCGCACGTCACCTTCCGCCATGAAAATTCGCCACATGGGCACGACAGCGCCGAACTGGACTCGAAGCCGGTGATCATTTTTCGTGTTTTCCTCGATTCGCTCACGTAACCGAACGAGGATCTCCTCCTTGGTTGTGGGTACTTGCTCTCCTTCAAACAAGAACTCAAGTTGCTCCTGCGTCAGTTTATTAGCCTGGTATTCGGCTAAGCTCAGGAGGTTTTGCCGCCTCTCTGGATTCGGTGGAAGGTAGAATGGACCACGCAGCCACGACTTGATTGCTCTAATAACTTCCAGCGCTTCGGAAAATCTTGCCGCGGCTGCAAGTCCACGCGCCTGGGTCGCAGCTACTTGGACCACGAGTCGATAAGGCATTCCTCTATCCACGTCTCTATCAACCAACCACTCTGCACCAGACCTTGAGGTGGGATGATCCTCTTTGCAGGATCGAAGGCGGCTAGCATCCCACGAATTTCGTCGGCTAGTCTTTCGACAATAGCGGTTTCCGTTTCTTTGCTTGCCCTTGAACTTTGTGCCAGCTCGTCCCACAACGCTCCCGACTTAACAAGTGAAGGCAGCGCATCTCCTATGTCGCCTTCCGCAAATAACAACTGCCCGGCCATACCGAGGACTTCGGCGCGCAGGAGCCTCTCCTGCGCATCATCAGAACTCAAAAGTTCCAGAGCCGAAGTTATCCAGACTTTCGCAAGGCGCCACTCTCCTCTGATTTCAAGGTAGCGAGCAGCTGCCCACGCATGCCAACAATCGACTTGTCTTTCACCAGACAGGTGCGGAGACTCGTAGAAGGATCGACTGTTATTTTCGCTATATGCCTCAATCGGGCCTGAGACAAAACCTCTACTCACGCAGTGCTGCTCCAGTATGGAAGATCGGTTGACCTCAATGTCCGATAAACTTCAGTTTGTCGGTCGATTCGAAAGATCATTCAAGGCTCCGGACATATGGAAAATGAAAGTATTTCAAGCCCAAAAGTACAAACCGACAAACTGAAGAGGCTTTTGCAAAATTCAGCAACTTCCTATCAGCTCTTCTCACGGTCTCTGCGTGCTCTGCGTAGCAAGTTCTTAGCTCTTTGTTTCTCTGACAAAGTTTACGCCAAAGGCGTTCGCGAACTTAAGCCCAGGGTTTCTACCCTCGAACTGAGCACCTGGATCAATACGACTACACCGAAGGTGTTGGCCAACGCCTGCAGCGTACTGACAGATTTAGCTCCTCTTTCCCAGGGTAGAAACCCTGGGCTGGAAATTAGCGAACACCTTCGGTGTAATCCTCTCCGGTTTGGTTGCGTCTCCGCGTTCTTTACGTCTCAGCGTTAAAAGAGGCTGTGGTATTCAGGATTCTCTTCAACGCTGAGGCGCAAAGAACCGCAGAGACGCTGAGAAGCGTAGCATTTTGCAAAAGGCTGTGAAGTTTATCGGACAGCACAAGAAAAGCTCTTGCGAACTTGAGACTCCAAATTAACAAATCGGTAGTATCTTGTTTCTTCGAAGCTTCTCGGTTTTTAGGAGCCTGGACTTTTGGTGCCCAAGCAATTTTTTCCAACCAGGAGTGACGATTGAACACTGAACTCTTAATCCCCTTGCTAACTTTCGGTGGGACCCTGCTGTTGGTAGTAACCGGCCTCCTGAATTTCTCTGTCTTCGTCAGGCAACTACGCGCTGCGAGGGAACAACTTGAGACGGCGCGCCGGCAGTTGGAAAGTGCACGCCAGCAACCTCAGATTCAACTGGTCCAGCGAGCGATGTCGGAGACGTCTGACCATCTGAAAATCCTCATAGAGAAACCGTACTTGCGCCCTTACTTCTATAACAATAAGTCCTGGGTGGAAGGCGAGGTAGCGAGTCTGAATGAGGTGAAGGCAATGGCGGAGTTGATACTGAACAACTTCGCCTCCGCGATCATTCATTCAGCTGTATTTCCAGAGTATCCCGTGCGTGGTGTCGAGGAGACGATCAGGTTTCATCTGCGTCACAGCCCGGCACTGCGCGATTTCCTGATGGAAAGTTTCGATCGATTCCAGCTTGCCGGGTTGGCCTTAATCTGCCTGAAGAACGAAACAAAGGCCGACGCCGAGCGTGACTTGCATGATCTAATCTCCATTGCCGGCGCGGACCTGAAAGAGAAGGCACGCCGCGAACGGCTATTGCGCCACCTTGAATCCGCGGACAAAGGTGACCCACTGGAATTGGCAAAGTACAGTCTGGAAAGAGCCGGCGTGGGAGTCAGTGGTGCAGGCTAACCTTTAAGTACTACCTCACCCGGCGCCGTTCAAGCTCTTCTGTCGGGCGGATCCGACATAGACCTATACGACCTATTGGACTAATTGATTCGGTCTGAGTACTTTGCTAGGGTCGTCTACATGTCGGACGGATCCACCGAGCACATACGCGAATTGCTCGATTCCCTTTATCGAGTTGATTCAGGAAGAATTCTTGCAACTCTGATCCGCCTGCTCGGTGATTTTGATCTTGCCGAAGAGGCCATGCACGAAGCGTTTGCGACAGCACTCAGCCTGTGGCCGAACAGTGGAGTCCCCGACAACCCGCGACCATGGTTAATTTCAACGGCGCGATTTAAAGCCATTGATACTCTGCGTCGACGGTCGAGATTTGATGCGTCTCAGGAGGAACTCGCCCGATATCTCGAAGCCCAAGTTATTTCGGCGGACAGTTCCAATGAAGAGCACTCACTTGACGATGCCTTTGAAGATGACCGACTGCGTCTGATTTTTACTTGTTGTCATCCATCTCTAGCCCCCGAAGCTCATGTTGCGCTCACTCTGCGTGAGGTTTGCGGGCTGACAACCGAGGAGATAGCAAAAGGCTTCCTCGTCACTCCGCGTACGTTGGCCCAACGCATTGTGCGTGCGAAAACAAAAATTCGAGACTTAAAGATTCCGTACGAGGTACCGACGCCGGAGGAATTGCCCGAGCGATTGGGCGCGGTACTTCACGTCATCTATCTCGTCTTTAACGAGGGGTATTCCGCTGCGACAGGATCGGAAGTAACACGGGCCGAGCTTACCGGCGAAGCGATTCGGCTGGGCCGGTTGCTCTCAGACCTCCAACCGGAACCGGAAGTTACTGGACTGCTTTCTCTGATGTTGATCCAGGAATCTCGTCGCGCGGCGAGAACGTCGCCGACTGGTGAGTTTATTTTGCTGGAGAACCAGGATCGTTCGCTTTGGAACCGAAGCCAGATCGCGGAGGGAGTCGCACTACTGGAGAAAGCGCTGAAATCCCAGCGCTTCGGCTCTTACACACTGCAGGCTGCGATTGCTGCCGTTCACGCGGAAGCGAGATCAGTCGCTGAGACAGACTGGCGACAGATAGTTGGTCTCTACGATCGACTACTATTAATTCAACCTTCGCCAGTAGTTCAGCTAAATCGTGCTGTGGCAATTGCAATGTGCGATGGTCCAGACGCCGGTCTGTCGCAGATCGACGCGGTATTGGCACATGGCGAACTGGCAAATTACTACCTTGCGCATTCAGCACGTGCTGATATGTATCGCAGGCTGGGCAGAACAGCTGAGGCTCGGTCCTCTTATGAGAAAGCTCTGTCACTCACCCAACAGGAACCGGAGCGACAATTCCTCAAGGAGCGGATCCGGCAGCTAAAATAAATTCTTGTAAAGCTGTCGATTTTCCGTCTCGCCAACGACTATAGAACAAAAGAACGATGCGCTACGGTTTCCTGAGCGGTCAGGAAAAGTCATCGGAAAACAAAACACAGAAAAACTAAGGAGAAAAACTTCATGCCACAGTATCTTGTTGCTAACTACCTACCCGACGACTTCGACCCTTCCACCGTAACCGAAGCAATGATCGAAGAGATCCACGCACTCAATCGCGAATTGATTGCTGCCGGCGCCAGGAAGTTTGCCTGCGGCATTTCGCCGGCCGCGAACGCGAAGGTGGTGCGAAAACAACTTGACGGCGGAGTGCTCGTTACTGACGGACCGTACACCGAGACCAAGGAGCACATGGGTGGTTTCTGGATTCTCGAAGCTGCCAACCTGGATGAGGCACTTGCATGGGCGAAGAGGGCTGCAATCGCCTGCGATGTACCTGGCGAAGTGCGCGAGCTTCTTTTCTACCCTGACCCGCAGGGAACAACGGAATAGTCTCTTGAAAAGGAAAAACGCAGATTCGTATTTGTATGAAAGTCCAAGAAGAAATCCACAGGTACATTAGTAGTCAACCTGAACCTAAACGCAGCGAGATGCTCTCTTTACACCGCATCATTCTGGAAGTAATGCCTGGATGCAAATTATGGTTCTTTGATGGAAAGAACAGTGAGAATAAAACTGTTTCTAATCCCAACATAGGTTATGGGCTCTACGACATGAAATATACCGATGGAACAACCAGAGAGTTCTATCAAATTGGTTTGAGTGCAAACAAAACCGGGATCTCTGTGTATATCCTTGGTATCGAAGATAAGAAATATTTGGCCGAAACATATGGAAGAGCACTCGGCAAGGCTAGCGTGACCGGATATTGCATCAAGTTCAAAACTCTCAATGACATAAACATTGAAATTCTTGAAGCAGCGATACGAAATCGGGTCGAGCCTCAGAATAACAAAAACAAGAAAGTTGCTGGTTTGCGACGCAATGCGCAGAGAGAAAAACAATAAGCAGTAGTGATCTCTCTATTTCTCTCCAGTGCTGTGAATCTGGAACTAGCAAACCCAGGAGTTGAATCATGAGAAAAATTACCGTCCTTGAACACATTACGCTCGATGGCGTCATACAAGCCGGTGGCGGCCCGAACGAGGATACGAGCAATGGTTTTCCATATGGCGGCTGGCAAGTACCTTTTGATGACGATGCAATCGGCGCAGCAGTCAAGAAGATGTTAGATATGCCAATCGATCTGTTGCTGGGGCGAAAAACTTTCGATATTTGGGCGTCGTTTTGGCCGCAACATGGCGACATATGGCCCCGCGTGAATACGGCGACCAAGTACGTCGCGTCGAACACAATGACTTCGTCTGAATGGCAACCCTCCGTGTTCCTAAATGGGGATGTTGCAAAGAAAGTCGCCGAGCTCAAGCAAGGAGATGGACCCGACTTGCACATTTGGGGAAGCAGTAATCTGCTTCAAACACTTATGAAGCATGACCTAATCGATAATTTCTGTTTGATGATTTATCCGATAACGCTCGGCCAGGGGAAACGGCTCTTTGCCGAGGGCACAATCCCGGCCTCGTTCAAGGTTAAGGAAACGATCGTCGGTTCGAGTGGCGTCATCCTCGCGAATTACGAGCGTGCCGGCGCTGTCGAAACCGGAACTTATCAATAGACATTCGCTACGGGGAATGTCCGATATGCTTCAGCTTGTCGGGAGTTTTGATAGCGGGGATCTCGCGATACAGAATCACGACAAGCTAAACAGCCTCTTCCAAAATCAACTGATGATGGAAATTCCACCTTTACGGCGCGAATAATCCTAACCTGGTTGAATTTGCAAGCGGCCACAAAATTGGACCCTAAGAGGAGTTAGGACTGTTCAATGAGGAAGCTAATCTTTGCAATCAACACTACGCTCGATGGTTGCGTCGACCACACCCAGCAGTTTGCTGATGACGAGACACATGAATATTTCACCGAGCTACTGCGTGAAGTTGACCTGCAAGTCTTTGGACGTATCACCTACCAATTGATGGTTCCCTTTTGGCCTGAAGTTGCAAAGAACCAGTCCATGTCACCCACATCGAACGAATTTGCTCGAACGTTTGACTCCATTAACAGGATCGTTTTCTCACGATCATTGAAAAAGGTTGACGATAGAAGAGCGCGAGTTGTTAGCGCGAACCTTCACGACGAAATACTTAAGTTGAAAGAGGAAGAAGGCAAGAATATTTTAGTCGGCGGCGTGGATATTTCTTCCCAACTTATACAGCTTGGTCTGGTTGATGAATATCGTTTCGTTGTTGGACCAGTCGTGGCGGGTGAAGGGAGACGCTTGCTGAAAGGTGCTAGGCTGCCGGAGAAACTGCAACTAAAACTTGTTGAGTCGAAAGTTTTCAAATCAGGATGCGTTGCGCTTCGTTACTCGAAACAGTGAACAGAACGGATGTGGCGCCGGAGAAGAAGAATGAAATACATCTGCCTGGGATACATTGAGCCAGGAACATTTGATGGGATGACCGAGGACGAGCGTCACGCAGTGCTCGACGAGTGCTTTGAGCACAACGATCATCTGCGCGCCAACGGACATCTGGTTGCCGAAGTACCGCTTCAGCCTCCGGAAACCGCGTTGACCCTGTACTGGAAAAACGGCAAAGTCGCGACCACCGATGGCCCATATGCAGAAACTAAGGAACAGCTGGGCGGGATTCAGATCCTTGAGGCGCGAGATCTGAATCATGCCGTTCAGCTAGTTTCACAGCTGCCAGGTTTTAAGTATGGACTTGGACCAATCGAGATTCGGCCCCTTGCTGACATAACTGAAATGATTAAGGAGAGTGAGCAGCGAAGAAACAAAACCTCGCAATGAGACAACTGGCAGTTGGGAAGGGGGCAGGAGGTACCGTCAAGTTTATGAGTACTGGCAGCTCAAACTACCCCATTGCCATGCCCGCCCCATTAGAATCGCGAAACGATGAGCAGACTGCCGGCGATCGCAACCAGGTCCTCGAGCAACGCAAAGTTGAAATCTGGCCAGCGCAGAGACCTGACGAAGCGCGCACGAGCCTGATAACCAGCGAAACAACCAACGACTCCACCAACCACTCCCAGCCCGGCTCCAACGTAGGCCGACTTTCCGCCGCCAATAGAAACAGACGCACCCGTTAGACCACCCGTCACGATTCGGGCGATAAGTCCTGGCGGAGCAGTGCGATTCGGAGTTTTCGGGAGCTTATCAATAACGATTTCAGTGACGAACAACACGCTCAGGATTATTGCTGCGGGAAGCGAGCCGATGAGCGACAAGGGCCGCGCAAGTTTGAGCCAACCAAGGTATACGGCCCACGCGACCATCGCAGGAGGCGTAAGCGAGCGCAGACCAGCGAAGAGTCCAATTAGAAATGCGAATAACAGTGTCATCAATTAACCTGCCTGTGATTGAAGCTGGCTCGATTATATATTTCGTGCAGTCTCTGCGTCTCGGCATTCTCTCTGTCTCTGCGTTAGAAATACTTGCGCGCAAACGATCTATCCACAATTGATCGGAAATACCACCCATGGAAGTGGGTGGATAGTTCAGATCCCGCCTACACCAACGGTCCAATTCCGATCTCAGAAATACCATCCACCGCAGTGGGTGGATAGTTCAGATCCCGCCTACACCCAACGGTCCCATTCGATCTCAGAAATACCACCCACGGCAGTGGGTGGATTGTTCAGATCCTTCCTACACCAACGCTCGATTCGATCTCAGAAATACCACCCACGGCAGTGGGTGGAT
>JADMIO010549136.1_pt1:5000-12928 | contig 12928 bp, 8 predicted proteins | sample 8958161 | NCBI WGS metagenome assembly JADMIO01 (sample SAMN16585339, study PRJNA669376) | soil metagenome | isolation source: Crop rotation soil | place: USA: Cullars Rotation, Alabama | collected 2011 | reverse complement strand
CGCGACAACTTGTCCACGTGGAATTCTAAGCTTAGGATCCCAATGTGCTGGAAAGGAGCTCGGTCAGCCGATGCAGCATCAACCGCTCCAGCTCCGGCATCACCTTCACGGCCACCGTCTTCTTTGGGTCGTAGTGGGCGAGCGTGCCGAGCATCCAGCGCAGCGTGTTCCTGAGCTTGCGGTAGGACTCCACCGTCCCCTGGATGATGGCGGGCCCGAAGCGGATGTCGCTCGAATAGTCGGAGGACGCCACCCACAGCCGCAGGATGTCGGCGCCGGAGTTCTTCATGATGTCCTGCGGCGACATGACGTTGCCCTTGGACTTCGACATCTTCTCCTCGCCCTTCTCGTCGAGGATGAAGCCGTGCGTGAGCACGACGTCGAAGGGCGCGCGCGCCCGCGTGCCGCAGCTCTCCAGCAGCGACGACTGGAACCAGCCGCGATGCTGGTCGGAGCCTTCCAGGTACATGACGCGGTCGACGCCGCCGTCGCGCACGCGGCGGATGCCGGCGAGCCCCGGAAACGCCTCCGGGTCCTCCAGCGTGAAGGCGTGCGTGGAGCCTGAATCGAACCACACGTCGAGAATGTCGGTGGCCTGCACCCACTGATCCGGATTGGTGACCAGGCCCTTCAGGAAGCGCTCGGCCGCACCCTTCTCGAACCAGGCGTCCGCGCCTTTCTCTGCAATCGCCTTGCGGATGCGCTCCATCAGCTCGCCCGATTTCTCGAACGTCGCCGACGGGATCACCTCGCCCGTCTCCTTGTGCACGAACACGGTGATCGGCACGCCCCAGGCACGCTGGCGCGAGATCACCCAGTCGGGCCGCGAGTCGATCATGCCGCGCAGCCGGTTCTGTCCCGACGCCGGCACGAACTCGGTCTCGGTGATGGCCTTGAGCGCGCTTTCGCGCAGCGTGGCGTTGCCGCCCGCGCCCGGCATGCGCAGCGGCTTGTCCATGGCGATGAACCACTGCGGCGTATTGCGGAAGATGACCGGCTTCTTCGACCGCCAGGAATGCGGATACTGGTGCTTGAGGCGGCCGCGCGCGATCAGGGCGTTGGCCTTGGTCAGCGCATCGATCACCGCCTGGTTGGCGTCACCTTTGTTGCCCTTCTCGTCGATGACGCGCTTGCCTTCGAAGCCCGGCGCGTCCTTGGTGAAGCGGCCGTCGCCGTCGACGGTGAAGGGAATGGTGGTGTCGATGCCGCGCTGCTGCAGCTCCGGCCCTTTCGCCATCCAGATGTCGAAGTCCTCCCGGCCGTGACCGGGCGCGGTGTGCACGAAACCCGTGCCGTCCTCGTCCGTCACGTGGTCGCCTTCGAGCAGTGGAACATCGAACCCATAGCCGAGCGCGCGCAACGGATGCTGGCACGTAAGCTTCAGGTCCATCCGTGCGAAGTCGATGTCGAAGAGCTTCTGATAGCTCTCCACTTTGGCAGCCTTCATGACCGCCGGTGCGAGTTTTGCCGCCAGCACGAGGCGATCGCCGGGCTTGGCCCAGTTGCCGTCAGGCGCCGCCGTCACCTCGAACAGCCCATATTCGATCCTGGACGAATAGCTGATCGCCCTGTTGCCCGGGATCGTCCACGGCGTGGTCGTCCAGATCACGACGCTGGATGAAAGTAGCGCCTGGTACGCTTTCTTGTCGCCCGACCATCCCGCATTGATGACTGGAAACTTCACCCAGATCGTATCGCTCTGGTAGTCGTGATACTCGACCTCGGCTTCCGCCAGCGCGGTCTTCTCCACCACCGACCACATCACCGGCTTCGACCCGCGATAGAGCCCGCCGTTCATGGCGAACTTCATCAGCTCGTTGGCGATGGTGGCTTCCGCCTTGTAGGCCATGGTCGAATAGTAGTGCTGCCAGTCGCCCTCGACGCCGAGGCGCTTGAACTCCTCGCGCTGCACGCCGATCCAGTGCTCGGCGAACTCGCGGCATTCCTTGCGGAACTCGTTGACCGGCACCTTGTCCTTGTCGAGGCCCTTGGCGCGATACTGCTCCTCGATCTTCCATTCGATCGGCAGGCCGTGGCAGTCCCAGCCCGGCACGTAGTTGGAATCGAAGCCCAGCATCTGCTGGCTGCGCGTCACCATGTCCTTCAGGATCTTGTTGAGCGCCGTGCCGATGTGGATGTTGCCGTTGGCGTACGGCGGGCCGTCGTGCAGGATGAACTTCGGCTTGCCCTTCGCCGCCTCGCGCAGGCGGTGATACAGGTCGATGCGCTGCCAGCGCTCTAGCAGGCGCGGCTCGAGCTGCGGCAGCCCGGCCTTCATCGGGAATTCGGTCTTGGGCAGGAACAGCGTCGCGCTCCAATCGCGCGCGTCGGTCTTGGTCGAGCTCATGGAGTACCCGTCTTCAGTCAGCTGATGTGATTGCGAGCATACGCGGGCTAGTGCGATGATCGAGAAGTCCGCTACCTCGTGTGCGGCTGGGTTGGGAGGCGGACTTCTCGATCTGAATCGCACTAGCATATTGATTCAGCTAGTGTCCTTCAGATCGCGAAATTCGTTCAGCATCAGCCGCACGTGCCGACGAATTTCGCGATCAGGACACCAGCCCCGGCCGCCCTCAGAAGCGATCTGGGACGACCGGGCCGATAATTCGCGCGGCCTTCAGCTGCAACGGATATCGCGACATGGTGTTCTCGTTTTAGCCGCGCCGGACCGAACCGGCAACTGCGGCAGACCACAGCATGATAGAGGAGATATCACAACCTGCGGTCCTCCGTTGCGGACACACCACGTACCGGGCGGCGAATCGCAATTTGTCAAAAAACACGGGATCCAAACCGCCGACATCGCCGTTAGGTTGCCCGGAAGGGATGCCGCTACACAAGCGGGATGGTAGGCCACTGCCACACTCGCAGCGGGGCGTGGCGGCATCCCTTTCAACCGCCATCGCCAGGTTTTGCAGGACCAGGACTGACCGGGGCCGCGTCGAGCATCTGGCGGGCTCGCTCGACATCCTTGCCCATCTGCTCCTGCAGGGCCGTGGCGCTCGCGAACTTGGCGTCGGCGCGCACGAAGCCGATGAACTCCACCTCGATCCGGCGCCCGTACAGGTCGCCGTCGAAGTCGAGCAGGAACACCTCCAGCACCGCCTCGCCGTCGTCGAACGTCGGCCGGGTGCCGAGATAGGCCGCCCCGTCGCAGCGACGGCCGTCGACATGGACGCGCACCGCGTAGATGCCGTGCGCCAGGGCTGTCCCGGAGGGCAGCACCAGGTTGGCGGTGGGATAGCCGAGGCCGGTGCCGCGCTTGGCGCCGCCGACCACCGTTCCTGCCACCCGCCACCAGTGGCCGAGCATCTCGGCCGCGCCCGCCACGTCACCTTGCGCCAGCTCGGCCCGGATGGCGCTGGAGGAGAACACCTCGCCGGCCTCCGCCACTTGCGCCACCACCGTCACTGCGAAGCCATGCGCGGCGCCCGCCCGTCGCAGCGTCTCGGGATCGCCGGTGCGTGCCTTGCCGAACCGGAAGTCGTAGCCGACCACCACGTGGCGCACGCCGAGCCCTTGCACCAGCACGCGCTCGATGAACGCCTCCGCCGCCAGGCCCGCCAGGGCGGCGTCGAAGCGCACCACCACCGCCACGTCGAGGCCGAACTCCTCCAGCAGGGCCAGTTTGCGGGTGAGCGGCGTCAGGCGGAAATGCGGCTTGTCCGGCTGGAAGAATTCGCGTGGATGCGGCTCGAACACGATGGCGCCGGCCGGCGCCCCCAGCCGCTTCGCCTCGCCGATCGCCGCCGCCAGCAGCGCCCGGTGGCCGCGGTGCACGCCGTCGAAGTTGCCGATTGCCAGCACGCCGCCGCGGGCCGCGGCAGGGATGTCATCGGTACCGTGAACAACGATCATGGGTGGTCAGGATTGCCCCGGGCGCTCACGCGAGGATCGCTTCAGATTGCCTCACGTCGCCTCCAAAGTGCCGTCGCGGCGGAAGCCTGCATTCTGCCCCGGCTGACAAGCGTAGAGTAGGATTTCCGTTTCCGCGGCTCAGGCGAAGCGCTGCGGTCGAGGAAGCCCTTCCATCAAGAACGATCTCGCCCGCCAGCCATGCGCGCAAAGCCCGGCTCGCAGCCCCCGATGCGGCTTGCGACAACCTACCTACGTGTGGCAACAGAACGTCGCCTGGTATGCATGCCGGGCCAGCAGGTTGAAGGCGCATGACCTACATCGTCAACGAGAACTGCATCAAGTGCAAATTCACGGACTGCGTGGAGGTGTGCCCGGTCGACTGCTTCTATGAAGGCGAGAACATGCTCGTCATTCATCCCGACGAATGCATCGACTGTGGCGTGTGCGAGCCGGAGTGCCCGGTGGACGCCATCAAGCCCGACACCGAGCCCGGCCTCGAAAAATGGCTGGAGGTCAATCGCGAGTATTCGGAGAAGTGGCCCAACATAACCTCCAAGAAAGAGGCGCCGCCAGACGCCGATAACTTCCGCGACGAGAAGGGTAAGTTCGAGAAGTATTTCATTCCGAAGCCCGGCGAGGGCGATTAATCTTCCCTAAAGCGGGTTAAGCTTGTAGTTTTCGCTCATGCTCGCATAGGTTGCATTCAATATTCAAGACCATCGTCACGCGCATTTAAGCATCTGGCATGCCAGGTGGTGTGTTCTTTGCGCCCAGACCCTTCAAAATGCATGAAGTTTGTGTTATGGTGCTTTTCAGTGGTGACGGCCTGAACAAAGTCGGAACTGAGATCCGCATGCATGCGGTATCGCTGCGCAATGGTGCCGATGGCACACCGAGGTACGGGTATGACGGTGCGCAGTTTTGGGCAGCCAAGCCATACAACAGAGGCGGGAGGGGTGTAGGTGCGGCCTTAGCAGGCCGGGCCCCGCAACGCTTGAGGGACAATTTCGGGCGGCGACTCGCGTCGGCGACCCTAGCAGTGTGCGCTTTGGCGCCAATAGAAAAGAGTAGCGTGCGTAATGCTTAAGTTGCAACCGGAAGTAACTAGTGAGACGAGCGACATGGCACGGAAGAAGACCTCGGGTAAGAGTGCGGCGCAGAAGCCGGCGAGCAGGACGGCCGTGCGCAAGCTGAGCGCGCGCAAGCCGACGCCCGCCAAGTCTGCCAAGGGTCATCCGGCCAAGGCGCAGGCCAAGCAGCCGTCCAAGCCGGCAGCGGCCAAGGTCGCCCCCAAGAAGGTCGTTGTTGCCGCCGCCAAGAAGGCCGCCCCGGCCGCCAAGCCTGTCGCGCCGAAGGCCCAGGCCAAGCCTGCGCCTGCCGCTGCGACGGCGCCCGCGGCCCAGAAGGCCCCGGTCGCCGGCAAGACGGCGATGCTCCCCAAGGGCCTCGCCATCAAGCAGGCCATGGCCGCCGCTGCCGGCCGCCAGGCGGCGCCCGCCCAGGGTGCGCGCGCCATGCCGGCTGCCGCCAGCAAGACCGGCCAGAAGATCACCGCGCCGGCCGCACCGACGACGCCGTCACCGGCTGCAGCTGCAGCCGCCGCGGCTGCCGCAGCAGCAGCGGCCGGGCCCAAGAAGCCGGTCAGCCAGCGGCACGGCTTCAAGACCAACGAGTGGATCGTCTATCCGGCGCACGGCGTCGGCCGCATCGTCGGCATCGAGGAGCAGGAGATCGCCGGCATCTCGCTCGAGCTGTTCGTCATCACCTTCGAGAAGGACAAGATGACCCTGCGCGTCCCGACCGGCAAATCGGCCAGCGTCGGCATGCGCAAGCTGGCCGAGGACGGCATCGTCAAGCGGGCCATGGAGACGCTGAAGGGCAAGGCGCGCGTCAAGCGCACCATGTGGAGCCGCCGCGCTCAGGAGTACGAGGCCAAGATCAACTCGGGCGACCTGATCGCCATCGCTGAGGTGGTGCGCGACCTGTATCGCTCCGAGAGCCAGCCGGAGCAGTCCTACTCCGAGCGTCAGCTCTATGAGGCGGCTCTCGACCGTATGGCGCGCGAGATTGCCGCCGTCGAGAAGCTCGACGAGCGTGGCGCCGTGCAGCGCATCACCGAGGTGCTCTCCAAGAGCGCCAAGGGCCGTCGCGCCGCCGCCGAGGAGGCCGAGGTCAAGGCTGCGTAACAGCGTAAGCCCTTCGGCCTTTCTCTGATTCCCTAGCCGCCCGGCCAACTTGGCCGGGCGGTTTTCATTTCGCGATGACCTCCAGGTCGCCGGCCGCGGAAAGATCGATGACCGGCTCGCCGCCGCGCTGGGCAATCCAGCCCCGCACGCGCACCAGCGAACCCTCGAGCCCCTTGGGGTTTGCCGAGAACGCTCCGAGCCGGTCGCGATCGCCCAGCTTGAGCGACACACTGAATCCGCGCCGCCGCCCGGTGCCGAAGTTGAGATAGACACTGCCGCGCGTGGTGGCGACGCGTGCCACGCGCCCCTCCACCAACTGGAACGTCGACAGATGCCGCAGCAAAGCCGCCGAGGGCTCGGCCGCACGAGGCGCATAGGCCGCCTCGGCCCAGACACCGAGTCGGGCCTCGCGTGCCGCGCGTTCGGCGGCCAGGAGCGCGGCGGCGCAGCCGCGATCCGCGCCCAGCGAGTAGGCCCGCGCCAGGCCTGCCTTCAGCAGGTGGCCCTGCACCCAGCCTTCCCCATCGTCAGTCTTGAGGACTGCGTGACCCTTGATCCGGCCGTAGCGATCCCTGCGCTCGCCGCCGAAGCGAATCTCGATGGATCTGCCGAACACCAAAGCCTGCAACGCGTCGATGGCTGCGCTCTCCTTCGGCCAGGTGCCGGGCACCGCGCCGACGTCGATCGCGCGGGGCGCAAGCGTACCGGCGAGGCGCAGCTCGCTGCCGTCGTCGAGCGCCAGCGTCTCCCCGTCGATCACCCGCGTCACCGTACGCACCGGTCCGACCTCGAGGGGCCGCGCAGGCGGCCAGGTCCTCCGCGGCGCGCAGTCCGCCGAGCGGTCCGAGGAGCAGGCCGAAAGCCACAAGCGTGGCCGCGAGCCTGCTAGCCCTGCGCCGAATCTTGCCCCCGATCCGGTTCGCGTTAAACTCCCGCCCGCTCATGTCCCGCACGGCCGCCAAACCCTTCCCGCTCAGCCCATCCCGCGCCAGGCGCATCTGGCTGCGCGCGCAACGGCTCGACACGCGCGCCCCGTTCGGCGACGGCCCGCAGGCGACGCAGGCCGCCGTCGAGCACCTCGGCTACGTGCAGATCGACACCATCAACGTCATCGAGCGCTGCCACCATCATATTCTGTATGCCCGCATTCCCGCTTACCAGCGCTATCACCTGCGCCAGGCGCAAAGCATCGACAGGACCGTGTTCGAGTATTGGACGCACGCCCTGTCCTACCTGCCAACCAGGCACCTGCGCTTCTACGTGCGCGCCATGAAGCAGGATTGGCAGCGCCGCAGCGCCTGGTTCGCCGCGGTGACCGACAAGGACCTGCGCAGAGTCCTGAGCCTGATCAAGCGGCAGGGTGCGCTGACCATCCGCGACATCGACGATGACGTGTTGCTCGACAAGGAGCATCCGTGGGCCAGCCGCAAGCCGTCCAAGCGGGCGCTGCAGCTGGCCTTCTACCGGGGCACGGTGACCATCAGCCAGCGCGCCGGCATGCTGAAGACCTACGAGCTCACCACCCGGCATTTCGGCTGGCCGCGCCTTCCCAAGGCCGCGCCGGAGCGCGAGATCCTGGGCTACCTGCTCGACCGGGCGCTGCAAGCGCAGGGTGTCGTCAGCCTGGATTCGATCTGCCACCTCGACGCCAAGCGCAAGTCGGCCGTGCGCAAGCTGATCGAGACGAAGGTGCGCCGCAAGGAGCTGGTGCCTGTCGAGTTGGAGGGCGCCGGCAAAGCGCAGCACTGGGCACGGCCCGAGATGCTGGAAGCCTCTCTCGAGCCTGCCGACGACCTGGTGCACATCCTGTCGCCGTTCGATCCGCTGATCATCCAGCGCAAACGGCTGCAGCTGTTCTTCGGTTACGATCACCGCTTCGAGGCC
>JADMIO010549136.1_pt1:0-2500 | contig 12928 bp, 8 predicted proteins | sample 8958161 | NCBI WGS metagenome assembly JADMIO01 (sample SAMN16585339, study PRJNA669376) | soil metagenome | isolation source: Crop rotation soil | place: USA: Cullars Rotation, Alabama | collected 2011 | reverse complement strand
AACGCTCCTCTACAGCGTGTATTGCTACACACCCGCAGCTTCGGTAAACGGCTTTAGCCCCGATACATTTTCGGCGCAGAAACCCTTGTTTAGACCAGTGAGCTGTTACGCTTTCTTTAAATGATGGCTGCTTCTAAGCCAACATCCTGGTTGTTTTGGGATTCCCACATCCTTTCACACTTAGCCGTTATTTAGGGACCTTAGCTGGCGGTCAGGGTTGTTGCCCTCTCCACGATGGACGTTAGCACCCACCGTGTGTCTCCCGGATAGTACTTCGAGGTATTCGGAGTTTGGTTAGGTTTGGTAATCCTGTGGGGACCCCTAGCCCATCCAGTGCTCTACCCCCTCGAGTATTCGTCCGAGGCTCTACCTAAATAGATTTCGAGGAGAACCAGCTATTTCCTGCCTTGATTGGCCTTTCACCCCTATCCACAGTTCATCCGAGGCTTTTTCAACAGACACCGGTTCGGTCCTCCAGCAGGTGTTACCCTGCTTTCAACCTGACCATGGATAGATCGACAGGTTTCGGGTCTAATCCGACGAACTGAACGCCCTGTTCAGACTCGCTTTCGCTGCGCCTACAGCTATCGCCTTAAGCTTGCTCGTCAGATTAAGTCGCTGACCCATAATACAAAAGGTACGTCGTCACCCTTGCGGGCTCCGACTGTTTGTAAGCATCCGGTTTCAGGTCTCTTTCACTCCCCTCGTTGGGGTGCTTTTCACCTTTCCCTCACGGTACTTGTTCGCTATCGGTCGGCAAAGAGTACTTAGGCTTGGAGGGTGGTCCCCCCATGTTCAGACAGGATTGCACGTGTCCCGCCTTACTCGAGATTTCAGCTTTGCATTACGTGTACGGGGCTATCACCCACTAGGGCCCAACTTTCCAGAAGGTTCCACTTGTCTCAGCTGAAATACTGGCCTGGTCCGCGTTCGCTCGCCACTACTAGCGGAGTCTCTGTTGATGTCCTTTCCTCCGGGTACTTAGATGTTTCAGTTCCCCGGGTTTGCTTCTAACCCCTATGTATTCAGGGCCAGATACCTTTTACCAGGCATCAGAAGTCAGTCACCAAATCCGTTGCCGGACCTGGTTTCTAACTACTGATCCCTGAAGGTGGGTTTCCCCATTCGGAAATCTACGGGTCACAGGCTGTTCGCACCTCACCGTAGCTTATCGCAGCGTACCACGTCCTTCATCGCCTCTTGCCGCCAAGGCATCCACCGAATGCTCTTAGGTCACTTGATCGCTCTCATTAGCAATGCCCACCAAAAGGTGCCGGAGCTGCCTGCGCGTTGGACGGCGCAAACGGCTTGATCCCGCTCCTCCTCGGCTGGTGAACACCGCCTCTATAGAAAGACCAGTTTTCATCGAGATAAACCCGGCAGGAGTTCTGCGGTCAGCAGCTCCGATCCTATATGCGTGGCCTTCACGTGCCGCGCTCGGTCGGGGTACGACCAGGCACGACACAACCACCCACGGACAGCACAGACGTTACCGTCTGCTCTCCAGGCGTATCCCTTCTTCACGATGTCAATCAAACCGCCGGATTTTGGCCCGGCGGAACCCATATCTCTTCGAGGTTTGGACTTTCGGCTGTCTGCTGCGGTCTCGCACAGTCGCGGTCTGGTGGAGCCAGACGGGATCGAACCGACGACCTCCTGCTTGCAAAGCAGGCGCTCTCCCAACTGAGCTATGGCCCCGTCTCGACCTCGCGACCCATCGGATCGCCACCTTCCAGGCGGTGTCTTCAAGAGAACTCAAAGAAGCTCCGGCCACCAAGGGAATGGTGGGCCTGGAAAGATTTGAACTTTCGACCTCACGCTTATCAAGCGCGCGCTCTAACCAACTGAGCTACAGGCCCGGCAAACGCGGCAGACGTCCAAACGAAGAAAGAGAAACGAAGGCGGCGGTGTCCCGCATGCATTCTAAGAACCGATCCGATTCCTGAACCGGTCCCGTTATTCTAATGAGGACCTTGAGGTTCGAGCGGTGTGCTCGAGACCAATCGAGGTCATCCTTAGAAAGGAGGTGATCCAGCCGCAGGTTCCCCTACGGCTACCTTGTTACGACTTCACCCCAGTCGCTGACCTTACCGTGGCCGGCTGCCTCCTTGCGGTTAGCGTACCGTCTTCGGGTAAAACCAACTCCCATGGTGTGACGGGCGGTGTGTACAAGGCCCGGGAACGTATTCACCGCGGCGTGCTGATCCGCGATTACTAGCGATTCCGACTTCATGGGGTCGAGTTGCAGACCCCAATCCGAACTGAGACGGCTTTTTGTGATTAGCTCCCCATTGCTGGGTGGCTGCCCACTGTCACCGCCATTGTAGCACGTGTGTAGCCCAGCCCGTAAGGGCCATGATGACTTGACGTCATCCCCACCTTCCTCCGGCTTATCACCGGCAGTCCCACTAGAGTGCCCAACTAAATGATGGCAACTAATGGCGAGGGTTGCGCTCGTTGCGGGACTTAACCCAACATCTCACGACACGAGCTGACGACA
>JADMIO010806588.1_pt1 | contig 12929 bp, 8 predicted proteins | sample 8958161 | NCBI WGS metagenome assembly JADMIO01 (sample SAMN16585339, study PRJNA669376) | soil metagenome | isolation source: Crop rotation soil | place: USA: Cullars Rotation, Alabama | collected 2011 | reverse complement strand
CTTTCCCTGCCGGATTCTATCAGCCGAAAATTGAAGCGCTCAAAAGCGGCGCGCTGACCGTTCGTCTCGATGCGGCGCGCCGCTCTGCTTATCTCAAAGAATTGAACTCGCTGGCGGAAGTTCAAATCGCGAAAACGCTCAAAGGAAAATTCACCGGACATCCGGGTTTCTGGCTGCTGCAGGAACGGCGCGTGCATGCGGTGCTTGAAAAGTGGTTGGACTGCGAGCTGCGGAAAACGGCGGACGATTTCTTTCCCGCGTTTGTCGAATTCCCATTCGGATTCGAGAAAGACCAGCCCGCGAAAGGGCTGCTCCTTCCGCTGCCAAACGAAACTGGCAATCCGGATGGTTTGCGCATTCGTGGGCGGATCGATCGCATCGATTTCAAAACGGAGCTGCGTGGAAAAGTTGAAACAGTCGTGGGCGTGCGTGTCATCGATTACAAACTGGGTTGGCTGAGAACTTATTCTGACAAAGTCAAAGAGGAAAAGCTTGAGCACCTGCTCGCGCCGCAGCTTCCGCTGTATGTCGCGGCGGTCATGGATTACTTGTATGAATCGAGCATAAAAGGAACGCTTGCTGTCGACATGAATTGCATCTGGAATGATGCGCACGCCGGTTATTTTTCGCTGCGAAACACCGCGCAGCTTGGCGAGGATGAGCTTCCGTACCTCATGATTCAATCGTGGCCGCTGGGGAGCTTGCGTTCGTTCCTGAATCCCTCAGCGCTGGACAGCGACGCGACGCTTTTCAATATTGCGCGCCAACATCTTTTGACTGCTTTCAGCGGAAATTTTGCGGTCAAGCCGCTGGAGTGCAAAGGCGTGTATTGTCCTTCGCGCTACATGTGCCGTTACCAGGAAATGCCGGCGGCGGAAGAAAACGAGTAATCGATGGCCAGGCGCAATCGCAAATCCAACGATGAGTCGGGTCCGGGCCTCTTCGACACGCGCGAAGAAGCTCAGAAGATTTCCGCGCCGACTTCTTCGACCGTGCTAATTTCGGGTTCGCTCGATCCGTTTGACCTCAACGAGGATCAGCGCAAAGCGCTCGACTTGCGCGTGAACCGGGTGATCTCGGCCAGCGCCGGCACGGGAAAAACGCATACGATCACAGCGCTTTATCTGGCGCTGCTGGAAGGGCGCCTCGCGCCGGGCGGCGTTTTGCTCGACGAAAAAGAGTGGCTCGACAAAGCCGCCAACAACGCTCTCAATCCGATGCGACCCGCTGAAATCGTGGCGGTGACATTCACGCAAAAGGCCGCGGATGAATTGCTGGAGCGAACGCGCGCCGGACTCGATCACGAACTGGCGAAGCCGGGGCTGCCGCAGCATCTGCGCGAGCACTTGATCCAATGCAGGAAAGATTTGTTCAGCGCGCCGGTCTCCACGATCCATGGATTTTGCGCGCGGCTACTGCGTGAAGCCGGCGCGAGCGGTCCCGTTCCGCCCGGTTTCAAAGTGCTTGAAGAGGAAGAGGTTTCGGAACTTTACGAGTCCGCGCTGTCGTCGGCTGCAGCAGAGATGCTTGCATCGAAACAATTCTCTGAGTTTGAATTGATGGCGCAGCAGCACGGGCTGTTCAAACCAAGCGGCGTTATTAACGTCGGTCGCAGACTCTTGAATGCACTGCGCACAAGCGGAGCGAGTGTCTCCACTTTTCAGAAAGGCCCGGCGCTTTCGCTCAACCAGATTGAGCAGGAGCTGGCTACTTTTTACAGTGCCATCTTGTCCGCGCCGAAATACAGAGGCAAGGAACCGTCTCAAAAACTGAAGGACATTTGCGCTGCAAAAAAGGTTCCCGCGTCGCTTGAAGAAACTCGCGCGCGCGCGCTTGAACTCCAGTCCGGGATCTATAACCAAAACGGAGACCTATATAAATGGGCGGAAAACGCGGGAATCGACGATCCGTTTCCAAAAATTTTACAGGCCGCTCACGCCCCGTACGTCAACGCGCTTGCGGAATATGTTCAACGTGTCGAAAAAGAATTCTCCGCGGCGAAACGAAAAGCGGGCGGGCTCGATTACGACGATCTGTTGCTGAATTGCAAACAGCTTCTCTGCACGGACGGCAAGCGCAGCCAGCCGCGATACAAGTTTGTTCTGATCGACGAATACCAGGACACCAATCCGCTGCAGCGCGAAATCATGTTTGCCGCGGCATTTCCCGGCGATTGCGAGAAGACCGAGCCGCGCCTGGGTCTCGTTGGGGACATCAAACAGTCCATTTATCGTTTCCGTGGCGCCGATGTGAGCCTGATGCGCGAAGCGGAGCGCGACTTTGGCCAGATGCCTCTGCGCCAGAACTTTCGAAGTCGCGGCAAGGTGATCGATCTCATCAATTCATTCTTTAAACATGTGTGGCCCGGGAACGCTGGCGGCATGCATTACGGTGAATCGCATGAGTTGCGCGCTGGCGGTGAGGACGCGCGACACGCGTGGGACAAGCCGGCGGGTGAGTTGATCTGCTGGGATCCGGACGATGGCAACGCAGCGGAGAAGCGTCAGCGCCAGGCATTTGCCGCCGCGCGACGCATCCGGCTGCTGCTTGCACCGGAGAAAACTTCTCTTTCGCAGCCGGTGATCTGGGACAAAAAGACGAAGCAGCCGCGAAGCCGCATTCGTTATGGCGACATTGCAATTCTGGCGCGCAGCATCAAGAGCCTGCGCGGTTCGCTGCAAGTGGCGCTCTCCAAATACCGAATTCCCTTCCGCATGCTCGGTGGCGTGAGTTTTTTTACGCGGCAGGAATGTCTCGATGTGCTGAACCTCTGGGCGGCGGCTTGCGACGAAACTGATTCGTTCGCGGCGGCGGGAGTGCTGCGCTCACCTTTTATTGGGATGAGCGATGCGGGAATGTGGGCGATTCTGAATTGGGATTCGCAAAATTCCGCGCGCAGCAATCTGGTGGAAAAAATCCTGCGCGCTGCACGTGAAATGCCGCGCGACCGGTTGAGCGCGAACGATGCAGCGTGTCTCGACATTGCGGCGCGCTTGTTCCAACGGCTACAGGACTGGCGCGGCCGGCGCACCGCGGTCGAAATCCTGGATTGGGCGCTGACCGAAACCGGTTTCTTAAGCGTGCTTGCGATGCAGCCGCGCGGCGAGATGGCCGTCGCGGCGGTGCGCAAGCTCATTGAAATTGCGCGCGGATTTGAAGCGAAGGGCAACCGCCATCTCAGCGACCTCGTGCGCTGGCTGAAGACGCAGGCGGACGCTGAATGGGTCGACGCCGGCGATGCGGTGGGGAAGGAATTCTCGTCTGATCCAGGGAGCGAAGACGATGCCGTGCAGATTGGGACGGTGCATTCGGCGAAGGGCTTGGAATTTCCGATTGTGATTCTCGCAGACGCCGGACACAAAATTCCGCCGTTGAACAATTGGGCGCTTTACACGCCGGAGAACGGACTGGGATTGAAACTGGGCGAGCCATTTGGGACGGACACCAAAGCGTGCGATGCAATCTACAGCGCCAACGCGGCACTTGAAAGACAGCGCGACGACGAAGAACGCCTGCGGCTGCTGTATGTCGCGCTGACGCGCACGCGCGATTATTTGATCGTGATGGGCGAGTGCGGAAACAGTAAAGAGGAGACGAACTGGCGGCGGATCATCAACGATTTCCGGCGCATCAATCCGGATGTCTTGTCGCAAGTCGACGCGCGCTGCAAGGAACTGCGGGAGGTTTCGCACGCGGCGGATGCGGGGTTGCTCCAATTTTCGAATGGCACGGTCACCGTCCGTGATGAGTATGCGAAAATTGAAACGCCGGAAAGCATCGTTCCGGATTTGAAATTGCAGATCGAACGATCCACACAGGCTTCGCGGGAAATCAGCGTCGGCGTATCGCGTCTGGCGCTGTGGTTGTGGTGTCCGCGGCGGGCGGCGTTTGCAACGTGGCAGAACGAACGCGCGGCCAAAATGGTCGACCCGGACATGGAAACGGCGCCAGATGAGAACGACGATGAAGGGACGGATGAGCCGAACCCCGACATTCGAGCACTGGGAACGGCGGTGCACGCGGCGCTGGAAGCTTTGTTCGGGGAAGCTGGATCAGCGGAAGTGGCAGCTCAACGATTTTCTCGCGCGTTGCTTGAGGCCGGCGTGCGTGAAAGCGAACAGACGAAAGCTGTGTTTCACAAAGCGATGGCGTTGGGAAATTCGGATTGGGGTAAGCGCGCGGCAAAACTGCCGCAGGATCGGCGCTGGGTTGAAACTCCATTTCGATGGCGGGCGCCGCAGAGCGAACATGGCCGAGTTACGCTGAAGGGTCAGATCGATCTGCTGCTGAATCCCTCGCCGGGAAAGTGGGAGATCATCGACTACAAATTGGCCGAGTTGGGCGACCACGGCCGGGAATCCGAAGCCGTGACACGGTATGCGTGGCAGGCGGGAATTTACGCGCTGGTTGCGGCGCAGATATTGAACGTGCCGGTCGCGCAGGTGGAATCGTCGCTCATCTTTCTGCGCGATGAAGTTGTCGAACCTCAAACGCTGAAAACGCTGGGACACGCCCAAATCGCGCTACCGACCCTATCCGCCGTGATTAATCAATTCGCCGCCTGCAGGCCGGATGCGAATCCGCTCGCGCTGCCGGCGCAGGTCTGGCGGCCAGCCCATGCCGCCCCGCAAGCGCGGACGCCGGAGCTTTGCAAAGCCCATCGTTGCCCGTTCGTGAAGCACTGCTACGGGGCAAAATAAGTTCGTTTTTAAAATCTTTAAAAGCGTGTTGAATTTCCGAAAACCGCGACTACAAACCAACCAGACGGTTCGATTATCCTGCTTAAAATCAAGCACTTCGAGGATCGCATGGCCATTAAACCCGGTACGAAGATGACCCTTCGGGGCGAGCAGACACGGGATCAGATCATGCAAGCCGCGCGAAAGCTGTTCACTGAACGCGGCTACCACAGCACCAGCGTTTACGACCTTTTCGACCACGCCGAAACCACAAAAGGCGCGTTTTTTCATCATTGGAAGACGAAGGAAGATCTAGCGCTATCGATCCTGGAGCGCATGGAAGCGTTCTTTGACGGCAATATCTTTAAGATCCTTGAGGAGTCCGGCAACGCTCGCGAGAAAATCGACCGCGTTATAAACCTAATGGCACAAATGGGTAATGGAGACGGTGGTTACGGGCGTTTGTTCGCCATGTGGTGCGTAGAGCTAAATCCTGATGAAGACCAGATCGGCCCGGCGGTGCACAAGCTGAAATTGCGCTGGTGCGCCTTCTGGAAAGAACTGATCGCCCGCGCCCAAGCCGACAAGGACATGCGCTCGGATATTTCCGCAGAAAATCTCAGTTTTCTTGTCGTTTCCGCGGTGTTCGGCGTCCTATTGATGAAGAAACGAGGAGACCCGGATAGTCAAAATTCTTACGAAGCCTTGAGATGTGCGATTTTGACCTAGCCATACAAAATTTTTACTTTTTTTGCGAAGAAACCGACCAGTTGGTCGTCTAAATAATTGACAGACCGATAATGATGTGGTTAAGTAGAGACGGTTCCACCGCAGTTTTGACAAGAGAAGATTGAGTCAGCCGCTCCGGGTGTTACCTGAAGAGACGGAATCCCTGGAAACCCCTCCTCCACTGTCCGTCTTGAGGGTAGCAACCGGAGCGGCCTAAAATTTAGAGTTTTCCACTAACGCGGGAGATTGAAACGACAACCGAGGTTGCACCTACCAGTAGTACAAAGCATCACATCAGTACCAACCCTCGAATGTTGTCCTTACAATCTGCAGTACCCAACAACCCCGGTTACCGGTTCGTTCTCCCGCGTTTAAAATTCCAAAAGACCCGACCTCGATTGAGGCCGGTTTTTTTGTTGCCTTCGCTTCAGAATGACCGCATCCGGCAGAATGGGTTCGTGGCCTTCTCAGCGCCAATTGTTGTATCCGGTCCGTGCCCCGGGTGAACAATCGTGTCCGGTGAAAGAGTGAACAGCTTCGAGCGTATGCCTTCGATCAGCACGTCCTCCCCTTCCCCGCCAGGCAGATCAGTCCGCCCGATACTTCCCTGAAATAGGATGTCCCCGCAGAACAGATGCGGTTTATCCCCGCGCGTTCCGTAGTAATAAGCAGTTCCGCCCGGCGAATGTCCTGGCACATGTATCGCCGTGAACGAAAGCCCTGCAGCAGCGACGCCGTCTCCATCGCTCACCAGTTTATCCGCTGGCGGCGCCGTGATCGGCGTTCCATAAAAATAGCTGAGATTCATCGTCGGCCGCGTCAGCCATTCCTCCTCGTCTTTCGGCACATAAAGCGGGGCTTTCGGGAATTTTTCTTTCAAGAAAGTCAGCGCGCCGATGTGGTCGCCATGACAGTGTGTCTGCAAAAACGCCGCGATCGACAGCTTCCGCTCTTTCAACGCCGCAAGAATGATTTCACCATCCCACCCCGGATCGAAAATGACGGCGTCGGTCGCGCCGTCATTCCACGCGATAAAGCAATTCTCTTCGAGATCACCGGTGACGAATTTGAGGACATTGAGCGGCATTGCGAATTCCTGGCGGGCGATATTTCCGCAGCTCACGATAGCCGCGGGCGACTCGAATTTCAAACGCCTGCTACTCGCGCCGCTCCTGGCGAAATGGCATGACATGCTCTGGAACCTTATCGACCGTCAGCCATTCGACTTGAAAGCTGCCCGAGTAACCGAACAATTTTCCCCAAAGCTTGTTCCTCACATCCACGATGATCCGAAACGATTGTGTTTTGTCGTCGTACCACTCGCGCACGTCCGCGTACCCGCTGAAGCGCATTGGAAAATTGAAACCGATGAAGCCCTCGTAGAAGCGTTGCGCGCCTGAACGCAGGCACATTCCTCCTTCTGAATCGACGGACAACTCGATGTCCACGGCGAGATGCTCGTGGGTTCCCAGATAATCCACAATGCATCCGCGTTTCTGGCTGTTGATCATATAGGCATCGAAACGCCGCGTGCGCCGCGATTGAAACGTGCGCACCCACGTGACTGTTTCACGCCCGAAATTATCCACGAACGCGAAGTTTTCGATGGTGAACGGAATGTTGCGGCCGACTTCCGGAAACATGATCCGCCGCCATGCTCCCACATACAGAAAAGGCAGCGTGTAGAAGCGGCCGCGCCAGATTTCATCCATCACGCCGCGCCCGATCGCGCCGATACGATCCGAACTTTTGAATCCGAATCGTTTTTGAATCTGCGGATGAAGCTTCTGAAAATCCGATCCCAAAATCTCTTCGTAGATCGAGCGCATCATGACCTCCGCGCGGAAGACCATTCGCAATGCGATGCCGAGGGCGTGTGCCGCAATGTCAGGATGTCCAGCAACGCGAATGCGGCCACGCTGAAGTTCAACGTGATTGGATTAAACGCGGCCGAAACGTAGCGCGGCGCAGTGATGCTGATTCCGGCTGTCACGATCAACATCAACGCAAACGTGATCCACGCAGGCCATGTTTTTCGCCGGAACAAGAGCAGCACGGCGGCAAAAAGCAGTTCCGCGATGCCGAGCGCAGTCAAAGCCATCGGAATGTTGTCCGCGGGCGCGCCGCCGGCCGCGAGCAGCGCGATCTCATCCGCATCGCGCGCCAGCAGTTTCGGCACCAGGCCATGCCACGCAAAAATCGCCGCCAGCGCGCCGCGTGAAATGGCGTGAGCCAAGCCCAGCACTCGCGAGACAGCCGGCGCCTGATTCCGCGTGAGCCACATCCGCAGGCTGTCGAAGCTCCACGCCGTCGCCCACGCCATCATCGGCCGAAAAACAGCGCGGTCCAAAAGCCTGCCCACGATTCCGAATCGCGTGTCGTACTCGTACCACGTGATGAACCAGACGCCTTCAGCCGTGGGAATGTATTTCCAGTATCCGCTGCCTTTTTTTATCAGCGACAACGGATGTCCCGAGTTGAACTTCAGTGACGATGCCCGCTCGCCATTCGGCAGCTCGCGGTCGCCAACGCTTTCGCCCTCTCCGCAAATCTCAACGCCGAAGCCGATGCGCGTGGAATACTCGAATCGTTGCGGCTCGTCTTCGGAAGCTCGAGGCAAATATCGAATCCGCGTGAAACGCAAATCCCATTGCTCGTGCAACGCCGGATCCTGAGTGTGCCGCCACAGTTCCTCGAGCGGCGCGCGTATCAAGATTTTGACAAATATTCCCATGCGTTCTCTCGGTTCAGGGGAGTGTAACGCATCGCCACGCTTTCTTACGCCGCATGGCTTGGGAACAAAGTCTGTGCCAAAGAATATGTGTCTACTTCGTTAACACCTTGATCTTGATATTCCGAACCCAAACCTCATCGCCGTGGTCCTGAATCGCGATGTGCCCCTTCGCGGGCTGAGCATATTTTGGATTGCCTTTAAATTTGCTCTTCTCGACTCCGGCCTTCCAGTCGTCACTGAAGAATTCGTATTCGACGATCTTCTCGCCATTCAGCCAATGCTCGCAATGATTTCCGTTCACCACGACCTTAGACGAATTCCATCCGCCCACGTTCACCTTCCGCTTTTCATTCGGCGCATAGATTTGATAGAGCGATCCAGTAGACGTCTTCGGATTCTTCCCGTCCGCCTGCTTCGCATCATCCAGCATCTGATATTCCGGACCGTACACAGCCCCCGGCACATCGGCCACGCGGTATTTCATGCCGCTGTTGGCACCATCGGCCAGCTTCCACTCCCAGGCAAATTCAAAATTCTCATACGGCTGCTCGGTGATGATGTCCCCGCCGCCGCCCTTGGGCTTATGATGCAGCGTCCCGTCCACGACCTCCCAGCCTTTATCGGGAAACGCCTTGCCGCCTGGCTTCTTCCAGCCGGTCGTCGTCTTGCCATCGAACAGCAGCACCCAGCCGTCCTTCTTCTCCGCGTCGGTGAGTTCATTTTCCGCCGCGCGTGTCGCAAAAATAAAGCACAGCGAAACGACGATGCCCAGCAAATGACTGCGCATGATATTTCCCCTCGATCTTTTCAGAATTCAGTTCGCCACCGGTTCCCGCAACGTGGCTTCCGCGTCGATTTTCTCGCCGTTCCGTTTTACCGTCAACATCACTTTCGTCCCCGCCTGCTGGCGGCACTGATTGCGAATGACTTTGACCGGATCGGATTGGAACGACCCGAGCGTATTGCCGCCGACTTTCACGAGCACATCGCCGCTACGCAAACCCGCGTCATACGCAGCACTGTGCGGCGCGACCGTCGCGACCATTCCGGAATCTCTGCCGCGTGCCGGAAGGAACACCGCGCCAAGATTGTTGTAGCTGTAAGCCATCGGACCGGGATCGGCTGGCCGCGTGTAAACCACTCCCTTGCGCGCATCGAAAATCACCGTCAACCGCGTCAGCGCAAAAGTCCCCAGCACCGCATCGCATCCGTCCAGCGCGCGAGCTTCGGACGTAGTGAACGAACGCATCGGCACATCATCGAGCTGCAATCCGCCGAGCGCGATATCTTTTGCGCGCGCCACTTCGCTGACGATCATGCCATCATCAGAAGTGCTGAAACAATCCAGCGTCTGACACGAGTCCCGATGCGCGCCGCACCAGTTCTGCCAACGCCGCGGATTCAACCACACGCCGTCCGGCGAGCCCGTATCGATACCAACGCGCACAGTCTCGGCGCCGTTGCGGCATTCGAACCCCAGCATCCACGCAGCCTGCACGAGTTTTCGCGGGGTGTATTTCCCAATATCCGAAGGCAGCGCATCCAGCACCTTCAAGCTGTTGCGCGACATATCGATCTCGACGATCGAATCTTTGAGTTCGTTCCACGACAAAATGCCGTCGCAGTTGCCCGGAATAAACGCCTCGCAGTTGAACACATCCGGCCGAATGCGTTTGGCTCCGGCGATAGTGTTCAGCATGCAGCTTTCCGCGCGTCCCATACTCGGTCCGCCGTCATCAGTCATGCGTGCGCGCGGCATTTCTCGGACGTTCAAGCCCAGTCGCCTGGCCGAATCTCGGAAGAGCACGGTGGACGACGCACCCGTGTCGAACGCCAATTTCACCGGCTGACCATTGATCTGCGCGGCAAAACAGATGCGCCCCTCAGCGACTTTTGCCTCAGGGTTCGACGCCAAATCCGTCGTGCCGATTGAACCTGCTAACGCCGCGAACGGATTCGATTCAGCAGCAAAACTTAACGGCAGCGCACAGACGCAGACCAGCCACGTCAGCGGCATTGAAAACTGTCGCAAAGGGAAACTCCGGGATATTCGCTCTGGCTCAATAAGCTCGCGGAAGATAGACGGACTTGTCGCGCACCTATTGAACGATTCTTCCGCTCAGCTAAATGAAATTAGGGCAATGTGACCTGCTGACTGTTGGACGGGCTGCCAGCCCGTCCCGACCCCTTGCAAACCTGCACATGTGCACTTTTTTCGCCTTCGTTCGGTCCATCGTTCGTAGTACCGCCTTCAGGCGGCAAGGTACCCGCATCCACCCCCATGCCTCTTGCAAACATGCACATGTGCATTATATTTCGTCCGCGTGCGTCCTGCCGTCTATACCATCCACTCCATCCACCGTCCAAATCTCTTGCTCAAAATGCAATGTATTGTTCGTAGTTCGGCCTTTAGGCGGCAACCCATCCGCATCAAACCTGCGGTTTGACTCTCCCTCACCGATCATTCCGCGTCGTTCAAATCCCTTACACATTGCACATGTGCAATCCAGAGCTCCTATAAGTCGTATTGTTCCTATAGGCCCTATGAATCAACACCAATAATAACCCTACCACACCCAGTCCAAATGTCAACCTAAATCTCGAAGAAAGACGCGGATTTGTGATGAACCCGCTGAACTACCGACCAAGCATTCTAAATGAAATAAACGCAATATTTCCGTCCGCCTAGGACGATTCAATACTACCTTGAAAATAATTCCGCGAGGGGCCCAAGATGAAGCTTTCTCGATTCACCCTCTGCCTGCTTTCACTCCTGATCGCCGCAACCGCCTCCGCTCAAACCGTAAAATGGATCGCCGATGCGCCCGGCAGTTGGGCCACCGGAGCGAACTGGGACAAAGGCTCGCCGCCTGCCAGCACCGATGATGTGATCTTCGATGGAGCTCACGTCGGCGACGCGACGGTTCCATTTAACTTCAATCCGTCGCAAACAATCAATTCACTTACTTTGCAAATCGGTTACAGCGGCAACATTTCTATGGCGGCCAACTCGGCGCTGGTGATAACCAGCACTCTCACAATTTCTGGTGGCACTATGGACGCGACGGCGGTCGCAACGCCAGGCTTTGCAATTGGTGGTTTCATCCAAACCGGCGGCACCTTCATCGCACCGTCCGGAACGCTCGCCCTCCGCGGCAATTGGCTGCACACGGCCGGAACATTCACGCATAATTCAGGAACACTGGAAATCAACGATGACAATCAGCATACGATTGATTGCGGCGGCGCACATTTCAACAACTTTAGATTTACGACAAATGCAGGCAAAATAACGCTCTTGAATACGGACTTCGTTGCAGATGGGACATTTGTCTTAACCTCCACAGGGGCCGGCAATCGTTTCAATCCCAACCTCCGGTCCGTGACAGTGAGTAAGATGCTGACTATTAACGGCGGCTCAATGAGCACAGCCGGAAACTCAAGCTTTCCTGGCGGCGCGACGATCGGAGGGAACGGTTCAACCGGAGGAGGTTTAAGCTGTACTGGTATCGTTCCTATTAAGAGCTTAACCGTTTTGGGTCCCGATAGTCCTGGTCAAGGAAATGGCTCGGCATCGGGTTCGTTCGTAATTAGCGAAGATCTCACGGTTGCCAAAGATGGCTATCTTTCAGCTTCGGCCGAATTCATCGCCAATACAGGAACTCAATACATTAATGTGAACTTTGGTAATCAATTCAGTATAAGCCATTCAGGAGCGGGAACGCTTGCGGTCATAAATTATCCAATAAACGTTTCGACCCTCGATAATTCAAACGGCACGTTTGTCGTGAATGCGCCGGCTACAGTTACTGTTGACAATCTGACTATCCGGCAGCCAGCGGTGGGAGGTTCCATTGTGGATGCGGGCAGTTCCCTCATCAAACCAAGAAACGTAAATATGACCGGTGGAATTCTTCGTTCCAACGCCGATGGAGCAATTAGCTTCGAAAATGCGGGCACGACGATTACGGGGAGTGTCTCAGCAAATGGCTTCCAGCCACTCATTCAAGGTAATTGGCGTATTACGAATACTCAAACGTTCTCGATCAATTCGAATGCGGAAATGCGCGTCGAGTCGAATATCGCTAATTTTTCGGGAAATATTGCGGGCTTCACAAAATCCGGAGTCGGAAAACTTCGGCTGCTCGGCACGAACTCTTACACCAACACCACCACCGTCAACGGCGGCACCCTCTACATCGACGGCAACAACGGCCCCAGCAACGTCATCGTCAACACCGGCTCCACCCTCCGCGGCACCGGCACCATCGCCGCCCTCACCGTCAACACCGGCGGCTTCCTCAAACCCGGCGACAGCGCCCCCGGCGTCCTCACCGTCGCCGGCAACGTGGTCATGCAAAGCAACTCCACGTTCATGCCGGAGATTTTCGGCGTCGGAAACAATGGCATGCTGAAAGTCAACGGCACCGTCACGCTCAACTCGCCCATTCTATCCGCGAACACAACGGGCCTCACCGCGCCCTTCGGAAGTTCATTTACGCTGATCGACAACGATCAAGCCGACGCGATTACGGGCACCTTCGCCAATTCCGCGCAGGGCGCGACCGTCACCGTCGACGGCAAAAAATTTACCGTGAATTACACCGGCGGAACCGGCAACGATTTTGTCGTCTCCAATTTGGATAGCCCGCCCGTCATCGACACCGCAGCGAAAGCCACGCCCTCAAGCGGCTCGTTCAACCAGAACATCACCTTCAGCGCGACGGCGCACGATCCCGACGGCCTCCCGCTGACGTACGCCTGGAATTTCGCCGACGGCACGCCGG
>JADMIO011560793.1_pt1 | contig 12930 bp, 10 predicted proteins | sample 8958161 | NCBI WGS metagenome assembly JADMIO01 (sample SAMN16585339, study PRJNA669376) | soil metagenome | isolation source: Crop rotation soil | place: USA: Cullars Rotation, Alabama | collected 2011 | reverse complement strand
GATGCAGCGCCCGCCGCGCCAGCGGCGCCGCGCATCCGCGCCGCGGGTGCGCAACCCAGTATCACAGCACCCGCTAACAGCATTCGACCGCTGAGACACGGCATAGACAGCCTTTATGTCTCTTATGCGGGCACAATCGATCCGAAGACCGCGCTGATCCTGCAGGAGCTAAAAACCCTCTCCCAGGGCTCGACGGACCAAGTCGTCGCGCAAGGCGTTTACCGTACGGGGGATCATCGGTTTACAGTCCTGCCGCGAGGTTGTGGCCGGTTCGCGTTCGTGCTGGAGGACAACTGGTTTCATATCGAATTGTCCAATGCCTGCACCTGTGCCCTGCCCCTGGCATACGTGCAAATCCGCAGCGAATACCTCACCGCCGTTGGCGCCGAGGAGGCGTTGCACACACTCAACGGGCTGATGCTGGGGTTCGGTGAGCCCAAAGGCGTGGCCACGATCAGCCGCATTGATCTGTTCGTCGATTTCGTCGGCGAGCACGATCTGGCGTTTCAACCGGGCGTCGCCTGGGTGAAGCGTTGCCGCAAGCGGTCGATCCATGAGGAAGCCAACCGGATTACCGGCATTTCCTTCGGAGCCGGAAACGAGGTCAGCGCACGCCTCTACGACAAGACAGCGGAGACCGCGAAAACGGGTAAGGATTTTCTGACGCCGCTGTGGACTGCGAAGGGCTGGAAGCCAGACGAGACCGTCTGGCGCATGGAATTTCAGGCACGCCGCGAAGCCTTGCCCGAAGTGCTCCGAGGCGCAACTGCTGACGCCCTGCCACACCTGGGCGCGTGGTGGCGCTATCTCGCAACCGACTGGCTGCGGCTCGCGCAGCCGTCCGATTCCGACGAAACGCGTAGTCGCTGGCCGACACATCCTGTCTGGGAAGCACTCGCCAGCGTGTGGGACGTTCCCGCGGATGCGCCGCTCATGCAGCGCGTGGACAAGGCGCGGCCTCCGAGCGATGACGCGATCTTCAAGAGTGGCTTGTGGGGCCTGTCCTCCTTCATGGCGCGCGAGGGTATTGCCGATTACAGCGAAGGCTTAGGCGAATTCCTGCACGCTCTGGAGCGTTATCACGAAGACAACCCGCTGTCGGAAGGGCTGGCCGCGTATATGGATCGCAAGGTCCGTTTGAAAGCGCGGCGCTACAACACGCGAGTGCGCGACCATGAAAAGGACTAAGCCATGCGCACGCTCGACCTGCAGGAAGCCGCGCTGTTCCTGCGCATGTCGCCAGCGGTCTTGCGTTTGCACGCGCGTCAGGGCCGGCTCAAGGGCGCAAAACCGGGCAAGCGCTGGGTGTTCCTCGAAGACGACCTTGCTACGTATCTCCGTCAGCTTTACGCTCGACGATGGCAAGCGCCGCTAAGTGGCTCCGACTTGGAGGAATCCAAATGGGAGTCATCAAACGCGGTGATGTCTGGTGGGTCGACTTCACCACACCACACGGCCAGCGAGTACGCCGATCTTCTGGGATTGCCGATCGGCAGCTCGCGCAGGAGTACGAAGACCGTTTGAAGGTCCGCTGCTGGGAAGAGCAACGCTTAGGCGTCAAGCCTGAGCGAAGCTGGCAAGAGGCCACGGTGCGGTGGGTGAAGGAGACATGCCACAAGAGATCGCACAAGAAAGACGTCGCACAGTTGCGGTGGTTGGATCGGCACTTGGGTCACCTGATGCTCTCTCAGGTTTCCCGGGACGTGGTCGAGAAGATCGGCGAGTGCAAGGCCAAAGAATCGAGCCCTGCAAATGCAAACCGCTACCTGGCGTTGATCCGTTCGATCTTGAGGCGGGCAAGGGACGATTGGGAATGGCTGGACCACATCCCCAAAGTCCGGCTGTATCGGGAACCGAGGCAGCGCGTGCGCTTCCTGTCCCCGGAAGAGGCGCGGCGACTCCTGAGCGAGTTGCCGCGGCACCTTCGGGACATGGCGCAATTTGCTCTGGCAACGGGACTCCGGCAACGCAACGTGTCGTTCCTGCGATGGGACCAGGTCGACATGGCTCGCCGCGTGGCGTGGATCCATCCAGATCAGGCCAAGGCCGGGAGGGCCATTGGCGTTCCTTTGAACCAGGATGCACTGGAAGTGTTGCGAAAGTGCATGGGTCGACAACAGGACTACGTTTTTACCTATGGAAGGCGAAAACGGCATCCAGTGAAGTCGTGTTCGACCAAGGCATGGAAGCGGGCGTTGGAACGTGCGGGGATCGAGAAGACGTTTCGTTGGCACGACCTGAGGCACACATGGGCTTCATGGCACGTGCAAAACGGGACACCGCTGCGAGAGTTGATGGAGCTCGGCGGATGGGCGAGTTACGAGATGGTGTTGCGGTATGCGCATCTCGCGGCGGACCATCTTCGCGGTGCAGCGTGCCGAATCGATGGCACGTTTACGGCACAAGCGCCCAAGTTTCAGCTTGTGAAGTAGTTCGTAAGGGCTTGAAAGGAATGGTGGCCAGGGGCGGAATCGAACCACCGACACGAGGATTTTCAGTCCTCTGCTCTACCAACTGAGCTACCTGGCCATTGCCGCCGATGAATCAGTCCGGAGGTGCGCGGTGCGCGTCCGGAATGATGGGCTGCCCTGCCGCGCATTGCACGCGGCGAGCCGCATATTAGATCGGCCGCGGGCAAATGCGTCAAGGAAGGCGTGGCCGGTGCGCGTGCCTGCCGGCGGAAACACGCCGCAAGATGATATTTGCGCAGGCGCGTGCCTGCACTGGACAAGGATATCGCCATGCTCGGCACGATCCTGTTGATCGTCCTGATCCTGCTGCTGCTCGGCGCGCTGCCGAACTGGGGTTACAGCCGCAGTTGGGGTTACGGACCGAGCGGCCTGCTCGGCATCATCATCGTCATCATCATCGTGTTGTGGGTACTGGGAAGGATCTGAAGGTCACTTCGAGGTCCAGCTCCAGATCTCGCGGTCGAGGTCGTGGTGCAGTCCAAGCGTGCTCATGCGCACGCGGCCGCCGCGCACGTAGACGCCTTCGGCGCGCAGGCGGCGGCATTGCTCGCGAAAAGACTTGCTGCCTTTCGGCAGCGCTATGCATCCGTCGGCGCGCACGATGCGGTGCCATGGCAGCTCCGCTCCGTCGGGGATTTCGCTGAGCGCACGACCGGCGAGGCGTGCTCGCCCCGGCAGCCCGGCGCGCGCGGCGATCTCGCCGTAGCTCGCGACGCGGCCGGTTGGAATGGCCGCGACAGCCGCGTAGATGCGGCGGTATTCCGGCTTGACCTGCATCATCGGTCTCGACATCCCGCTAACATAGCGCACCATGCATGCGATCATCCACGATCGCAAGACAACGGCGGAGCGGAACATGCGAAGTTTCGAGGAAGTGCGTTCGCACCTGAGCGGCAAGTACAAGCTGAAGACCAACGATCCCTATCTGCTGAGCTTCGATCTCGAGGTACGCGACGGCCGTCACCAGGGGATGTACCTGGTGGAGATGGAAGGCGAGGACGGCCACCGTTACTTGCGCGTATCCACGCCGATCGGCCCGCTGGCCGGCATGGATGCGAAGCGCTGCCTGCGTTTCAACTGGGAACAGCGCACCGGGTACTTGGCGGTGAGCGATCTCGACGGCGCGCCTTACCTGCACCTGTGCGAGAACCGTCCATATTCGCTCCTCACTTCGGGGGAACTGGACAGGGTGATCGGCGAGATCGGTCCGCTGGCGGATCAACTCGAGCAGGCGATCACCGCGGCGGGCGACGCCTACTGAGGATAGCCCGCGACTTGCTAGCGCGGGCCCTTCCGGGTGCGTGACGGTTCATCGCCCCAGGGAGAAATGCCGGCTTCGCGCGTTGCGCGCCGATGCCGGATGCCCACGGCCAGTCCGTAGAGGCTGATCAAGAGCCACGCGATCTCCAGCAGCAGCGATGCGAGGTTGAACTGGTAAACCAGCGAGACGATGATCGCGGCCGCGCCGATCGCGTTGAGCAGTTGGTATACCGGTCCGTTGCCGTGCAACTTGCGCGCCTGCAGCAGGAAGAATGCGATCAGCACCAGCAACGTTCCGATGATGCCGACGATGGTCGGCCATTCGATCTGGAGGGTCATTTCGAACTCCGTTGCCGCACCGCCTCGAACAGCGCGATGCCCGCGGCGACGGAGACGTTCAGGCTCTCGACGCCGTTGCCGGAACCCGCTCCCGGCATCGGGATGCACGCGACGTGATCGCAGGCTTCGCGCGTCAACCGTCGCATGCCTTCTCCCTCGCCGCCCAGTACCAGCGCCGCCGCGCCTTTCAGGTCGATGTGATGGATCGACGTGGACGCATCGCCCGCGAGGCCCGTCAACCACACGCCCGAATCCTTCAATTGCCGCAATGCGCGCACCAGGTTGGTCACTGCGACGAACGGCACGCGATCGACCGCACCGGCGGATGCGCGCCGCACGACGGGCGTGATGCCGACCGCGCGGTCCTTCGGCACGATCACGGCAGAAACGTTCGCCGCCGCCGCGCTGCGCAGGCAGGCACCGAGGTTGTGCGGATCGGTCACGCCATCGAGCGCCAGGAACAAGGCATCGTTGCCCGCCCGTTCGATCAGCGCGGGCAGGTCGTGTTCCGACAACGGCGGCGGTGTCTCGTAACGCGCGATCACGCCCTGGTGGCGTACTTCACCCGCAAGCTGGTCGAGCGACGCTCTCGGCCGTGCATGCACGCGGACGCCCAGCCGCCTGGCCTCGTCGTTCAATGCGTGCAGGCGCGGGTTGTGCGCACCCTGCTCGATCAGCACTTCGCGCACGCGCGAGGGATCGTTGGCCAGGGCGCCTTCGACGGGATTGATGCCGATGATCCATGTTTCAGGCATGCGCGCGCGCTTTCTTGCCGGCCGGGACGTCGCGCACCAGTCTGAAATCCACCTTGCGATCCTCCATGCTGGCGCGCAGCACCTGCACGCGCACCTTGTCGCCCAGGCGATATTGCGCGCGCGTGCGCTCGCCGGCCAGCAGATGGCGGATCGCATCGAAATGGTAGTAGTCGTTGGTCAATTGCGACACGTGCACCAGACCGCTCGCCTTCGATTCGTCCAATTCCACGAACAGGCCGAAAGAGGTCACGCCGGTGATCAGCCCGTCGAATTGAGCGCCGACGTGCTGTTCCATCCACGCGCACTTGTATCGCTCGTCCACGTCGCGCTCGGCCTCTTCGGCCCGCCGCTCGGTCTGGGAGCAATGCGTGGCCATCGCCGACATCTTGCTCTCGGTGTAGAGGTACGCGTCCGGCTTGCCGCCGGACAGCGCGTAGCGGATCGCTCGATGCACCAGCAGGTCGGGATAGCGGCGGATCGGCGAAGTGAAGTGCGCATAGGCATCCAGCGCCAGTCCGAAGTGGCCATGGTTGGCCGGCTGGTAACTCGCCAGGCTTTGCGCGCGCAGCAGCACGGACTGGATCAGGCCCGCATCAGCGCGGTCGCGCGTCTTGGCCAGCAGCCGGGAAAAATCCGCGGGTGTGACCTTCTCGATCGACGGCAGCTTTAACTTGTATTCGCGCAGGAATTCGAGCAGATCCTCGTATTTGCCCGCCGGCGGCGGGGCGTGCACGCGATACGGCGCCGGGATCTTCTTTTTCCCGAGGAACTTCGCCGCCTGCACGTTGGCGGCGATCATGCACTCCTCGATCAGCCGATGCGCGTCGTTGCGCGGCTGCGCACCGAGCGAAGCCACGTTGCCCTTCGCATCGAGCGTGTATTTGACTTCCTCGGTGTCGAAGTCGATCGCGCCTCGTCGCGCGCGCTGGTTCGCCAGCGCCTTGTACAGCGCGTGCAGGTTTTCCAGTTGCGGCAGCAACGCTGTCAATTCCTGCCGCGCAGCCTTGTCGCCCTCGCCGATTGCCTGCCAAACGCGTTCGTAGGTGAGCCGGGCATGCGAACGCATGATCGCGGGATAGAACTTCGCGCGCGTGGTCTCGCCTCGCGCATCGATGTGCATCTCGCACGCCATGCAAAGGCGTTCCACATCCGGATTCAACGAGCAAATCCCGTTGGACAGCGTCTCGGGCAGCATCGGCACCACGAAGCCGGGGAAGTACACCGAGGTGCCGCGCCGGTAGGCCTCTTCGTCCAGTGCGGTTTCCGGTTGCACGTAGTGCGAAACATCCGCGATCGCGACGATCAGCCTGAAACCGCCGCCGCGCAACGGTTCTGCATGCACCGCATCGTCGAAGTCGCGCGAATCGGCGCCGTCGATGGTGACCAGCGGAACGTTGCGCAGGTCGACGCGGCCCTTGTGTTCGGCCTTCGTGACCCCGGGTTGGACGTTTTCCGCCTCGCGCGTGGCGTCGACCGGCCATTCCTGCGGCAGGCCGTGGCTGGCGATCGCCATCTCCACGATCAACGACGGTTGCAACCGCTCGCCGAGCACCGAAATGACGCGCCCGACGGGGCCGCGCTGCTGCGTCGGCGGGTCGGTGATCTCGGCGATCACGATCTGGCCGGCGCGTGCACCGCCGCGCGCATCGGGCGGGATCAGCACGTCCTGGTGCAGGCGCCGGTCGTCGGGATCGACCACCACCACGCCGTGCGCCTCGACCACGCGACCGACCAGCCGTGGGGAACGCCGTTCCAGCACCTCGTTGATCGCACCTTGCCTGCGGCCGCGCCGATCGATGCCGACCACGGACGCGAGCACGCGATCGCCGTGCAGTACCTGGCGCATCTGCGCCGGCGACAGGTAGAGGTCCTCGCCGCCTTCGTCCGGCCGCAGGAAACCGTAGCCTTCGGCATTCGCCAGCACGCTGCCGGCGATCAGGTCGAGTTTGCGCGCCGGGGCGAAATCGCCGCGGCGATTCTGCAGCAACTGGCCGTCGCGCAGCATCGCCCGCAGGCGTTTGTCCAGCGCATCGCGCGAATGCTCGTTGCCGATGTGCAATGCGAGTGCGATGGCATCGGCGCCGACGGGCTCGCCGTGGCTCGACAGCAATTCGAGGATCGCCTCGCGGCTGGCGATCGGATGTTCGTAGCGCTGCGCCTCGCGCGCGGCGTGCGGATCGCGGAACGTGGGCGGGTTCCGCTGCGATCGCGTGGCTGTATTTTTCGCCGAACTGCGGCGCGGCTTGCGTGGCATGCCGTCCAGCGTGGCCGAGCGGACGCGGCAAAGCAAGCCTGCCCAACCGGATTGGCTCGACCCGTTCGCCCCGGGTCGAGTCCGGTGCAGCTTTTTGCGCAAGCCGACGGCCGGAGTCGTAGGAAACAGCTCCCCCGACTCCGTTCGCTTCGCCCGCTACGCCAGGCGCGAACGGTTCTCAGGTCGCAATGAATTGGCTACTGCGACTTACCCGCCTGCATCTGCTGCACGATCGCGAGCGCCTTGCTCACGTGTTCGTCGGGCTTGATGTGGTCCTCGCCCGATGACAATGCACTGACGACTTTGCCGTCCCTGCCGATGACGAAGGTGGTGCGCGGGATGAAGCCGTGCGTGATCTCCTGTCCGCGCACGTCCTTCAAGCCCGACTGCGGCGGGATCAGTTTCAAGTCGTACGAAGCCGCGATCTTGCCGTCTGCGTCGGATGCCACCGGGAACTTGCCGGCGCAGAAATCCGGATCGGAGGAAAAGGAATTCAACCGCTGGATCGAATCGGCCGAGACGCCGATGATGGTCGCGCCGGCCGCATCGAACTTGTCCTTCTGCGTGGCGAAGGTGTGCGCTTCGAGATCGCAACCGCCGGTGTAGGCCGCCGGATAGAAATACACCACGACCGGACCCTTCTTCAGGGCGTCCTTCAGGGAGAAGGTGAAGTCCTTGCCGGCTTGGCTGGCCGTCGCGGTGAAATCGGGCGCGCTCGCGCCGGCCTTCAACATGGCGAACGCCGGCGTCGCCAGCACCGCCGCCATCACACCCGTCGCAACAGCGAGACGCTTGTTCATTCGATCGCCCTCCGGAAAGAGATCACCTGGCGGGCGCATTGTGCGCCCGGTCAGATGACCGCCGGAGAACCGATCCACTTACAGGCGTCACAACGCCGACAGGAATGCCACCAGGTCGCTCTTCTGCTGATCCGTCATGCCGACGTTGAAGCGGGTGTCGTAGAAGTTCACCACGTCGGTGAGCGTGGCCGCCGAGCCGTTGTGGAAATACGGCGCTCGCGCCGCCAGGCTGCGCAGGTTCGGTCCCTTGAACTTGCCGATGTCCGCCCATTTGCCGGTGATCATCGCGAGCCCGGGGTCGGTGGTCTGGATCGTTTCGCCGGTGCCGTTGTTGCGCAGCGTGTACAGCGGCATGTCGGGCGTGCGGCGGCTGGCGTCAGCGATGCCGATGTTGAGCGGCGCGCCAACCGAATGGTTGCCGATGTTGGGCGAATCGTGGCAGGTGCCGCAGGTGCCCTGGATCACCGGTTGCCCCGTGACATCGTTCAGGCCGGCCACGCCGCTGATGTCGATCTGCATCGAATCGAACAGCTGCTGCCCGCGCGCGATCGCGGCGCGCGCCTGCACGCGTGAGTCGCGGTTCATCGCGGAATCGGGATTGTTCCAGGCATCGAACAGGCGCATTACGCGCGGATCGAACGGATCGGTCGTCGGATCGTTGCCGAGCGCGTCGTTGATGCCCACCCAGAACTTCTGCTGCGCCAGGATATGGGCGCCGCCCATCCCGCCGAACTCGTTGAGCGCGCCGGCGCGCGTGTCGAACAGCTGCGCCGTCACCAGGTGCGATTCGAAATCGACGATCTGGTCGAGCACTTCCTGGCTCGGCGCGGCCGTGGCCTGTTCGTGGCCCATGATCGCGTGCAGCGCCTGCGAGGAAAGGCTGCTGCGGATGTCTTCCATGTCGATGCCGGCATCCATCGGCGGCTGGAACGGCGCGAAGGTTTCGCGACCGTCCCACATCATGGCGGTGTCCCAGACCAGGTTGGTCGCGGGCAGCGGCCGGCGGAACAGCGACAACTGCGCGGCGTTGGCGTAACCGTAGGGATCGTCCACCGCGACCAGCGTGAACTCCGCGTTGGCCGGCATCGCCAGACCGACGCGGATCACGCCGCGGCTGGTCAGCATCGAGAACGCCTTCTTGCGCGCGGCGAAAGTGGAAACATCGTCGAGCGGCGAATCGGCGCCGTCCACCAGCGCGAAGATCGGATCGAGCCCGCGCGTCGCGTTGAAGCGCCGCTGGATTTCCGCCGCGGAAACCGTCCAGGCCTCGGCCTGGCGGTGGCAGGAATTGCAGGTGCGCCCGTTGACGCCGAGGCTCTGGAAGAACGGATTGCCGGTGTCGATCTGGCCGCTGGGCGTACTGGTTTGCAGCAGGCCGGTCGGATCGGCCGTGGTCAGCGGATCGAGCCGCGTCCTGGTCTGCACCTGTTGCGCGGAAGCGCCGGCGGCGATCGCGAGCAACAGCATCGCGGCCAGCCCGCGCCAAGACCTGCCACTCGAAGGCATGGAATATCGAACGAACATAATGTGCACCCCCGTTGAGATCCTCCAACGGGACAGAACACCATGCCGCCGCGGAATGCGACATACGCGTGCGCATGGTCAGCAACGGCTTCAGTCGAGGACGGGGCCACAGCCCGCGAAGGATCGTCGCAAGACGGCGGAGGCGCCGGTGAATTCGGGGTGCGATGCCAGGCGATTCACCTCGATCAGCTTGTTCGCGGCTCGTGCCTGCGCTTTCGCGCCCGCGCAATCGCCCGCCCGCGCCGCCGCGACCGACAGCCACAACCGCGCCGCCAGCATGCGCGGATGCGCCGGCTGCAATTCGACACTCGCGCGTTCGATCGCCTGCGACAACCGCTTGCGTGCCTGCGCCACTTCGCCGTGCCGCAACCCGACCTCCGCGAGCAGCGTCTGAACCCACAGCAATTGCGGATCCGGACGCGCAGCGACCTCGGCCAGATCGCGATCGACCGTCGCGCGCAGATCGTCCGGGCATTGCGGCCCCGGCGACTGCGTGCATGCCAGCAGCAGGCGCGCCTCCGCGACCAGCGGCGGCATCTTGTATGGACGCGTGCGCAAGCCGGAGATCGCCGACGGCAACAGCTCGCGCGCGATCGCCGGCTTGCCTTGCAGCAACGCGATGCCGGCCAGTTCGCTATCGACGCGGGCGATGCGCATGCGGCTGGCGGGATCATCGCCATACAGCTTGCGCGATTCCTCGAACAACTGCTTGGCGCGCGGCAGGTCGCCCGCCTCGATCTCGCCGAACGCGGTCGTCTCCAGCGAGTCCCCGTGCAGGGCGCTGTCAGCGCCGAAGGCGGTCGCGGAGAGCGCCTGCGCCAGCCCGCAATCCTTGTGCGCGGACACGCTGTCCGCCATCTGGCCATCCAGCACGCAGGCTTTCTGCGCTGCGTACACCTGCGTGACCTGCGGCTTGCCGCCGTTGCCTGCGTACATCGCCAGCGCACGGGAGAACAACTCGTGCGCGCGCTTCCAGTGGCCGGCGCGCCACTCGGCCGAGGCCCAGCCCGACATCGCGAGAGTCGTCTCATTGCTGTAAGGACCCACGTGCGCGAGCTGGAAGCTGTACGTCTTCTCCCACATCCGGATCGCCTCGTCGTAACGCTCCAGCCCTTCCAGCTCCGAGGCGACGTCGTTGTAACCGGTGCCGATGCGCGGATCGTCCGGTCCCCACGCCGCGATCCGTTCCTGCAGCGCATCGCGGGTGAGCTGCAGCGCGGTGTCACTGTGGCCCTCGATGTTCTCGACTGCGGCCAGCGGTTCGAGCAGGTCGATCATCGCTTCGCCGTGGATGCCCTGCGCCAGCATGCGCTGGCGCGCAAGTCGCAGGTCGGCGCTTCCCGCGGCGTAATCCTCGTCGCGCACTGCCGCGTAACCACGAGCCGTCAATGCGCGGATCGAGTTGATGTCGGACGGTTGCAACTTCTGCTGCGCCAGGTCCACGGCGCGCTCGGCGAGCTTGCGCGACTGTGCGATGTCGCCGAGATTTTCGTACAGTCGCGAAAACATGGCCAGCAGGTCGACGCGCTCGGCCGTCCCGAGCTGCGGCGAGTGCTGGAGTCTCTGGACGCCGCGCTCCAGCAGGTCGGAGAGGCTCGGCTGGTGCGACGCGGCCGTGCCGTTGCGGATCGGCGCGAACAGGCTTTCGACGAAATCGCGCACCATGTTGGCGCGCGCGGCCTGCTGCTGCGCCAGCCGCGCCTGCTGCCGCGCCACGTGTGCCTGCCACAACGCGATCGACAGTGAAGCGAAGATCGCCAGCAGCAGCGCGGCGACGAGCGCGACGCCGCCACGATGGCGCGCGATGAACTTGCCGGCGCGATACGAGCGCGATGGCGGATGGGCCAGCACCGGCCTCCGGTCGAGGTATCGCTGGACGTCGTCGGCCAAGGCGCTGGCCGAACCGTAGCGGCGCTCCGGCTCCGTCGCAGTGGCCTTGGCGGCGATGTTGGCGAGGTCCCCGCGCAGCTTGCGCAGCGCCGGTTTGGCGGCGGCGTGCGCACCCCCGCTGCCGGTGATGCGCACCGAAGGCGTGGGCTCCCGCCGCGCCGGATGTTCGCCTGTCAACAGCTCGCACAGCAACACGCCGAGCGCGTAGACATCGGTCGCGGTGGTGACCGCGCCGGCGTTGAACTGTTCCGGCGCGGCGTAGGCCGGCGTCAACGCCTGGTGCCGCGTGCGCGTGGCGTCTGCGGTGTCGTCCAGCAATTTGGCGATGCCGAAATCGAGCAGCTTCACCTCGCCCTCGGCGGTCACGAACACGTTGGAGGGCTTCAAGTCGCGGTGCACGATCAGCGCGCGGTGCGCGGATTCCACCGCGCGGCAAACCTGCAGGAACAGGATCAGGCGTTGATGCTCGGAGAGTTTTCGCTCTTGCACATGGCGCGTGATCGGCACGCCATCGATCAGTTCCAGCGCGATATAGGCCAGGCCGTTGTCGGCGACGCCGCCTTCGATCAATCGCGCGATGCCGGGATGCCGCAGGCGCGCCAGCGCTTCGCGCTCGTGCCGGAAGCGGCGCTGCGATTCGGCGGTGTAGAGCCCGCGCGCCAGCAGTTTCACCGCCACGTGTTGCCGCACGCCTTCGACTTCCCGGAACGCGCGGAACACGGTGGCCGAACCGCCTTCGCCCAGTATTTCCTGCAACTCGAACGGGCCGATGCGCGAACCCCGCGGCAAGGGCTCCACGGGTTCGGTTTCGCCGATCGCGAGCGCGACGTTGGCGGCATCGCCCGCGTCGAGCAATTCGTCTTGCGTCGCGTCGGCCGCAAGCATGCGTTCCAGTTCCGCGCGCAGCGCGGGGTCCGGGCAACGCTCCGACAACAGCCGTGCGCGTTCTCCCGGCGGCAATGCCAGCGCCTTTTCGAACAAGTCGCGCAGGGTCGGTGTGGCTTGCACTCGCAACTGTCCCCGGTTGTCTCGCGATAAACCCCGCCTGCCGTCGTTTTGCGACTGTCAGTCCATCCGCGCCTTGATGAAAGCGCGGGCGAATCGCCAGTCGCGGTCGATCGTGCGCCGGGCAAGCCCCAGGGCTTCAGCGACCTGCTCCAGGCTCAGACCGGCGAAGTAGCGCAGCTCGACCACCTTGGCGGCACGCGCGTCGGTCTGCTCCAAAGCATCCAGCGCCGCATCCAGCGCCAGCGCCTGCTCGGCCGTATCGATCGCGAGTTTCAGGTTGCGGTCGTCCAACGTCACGCGGTTCCACTGTCCACCCGCGCGCAGGCGCAGGCGGTCGCGCGCGCGATTGATCAACAGGTGGCGCATCGCGCGCGCGGCGTAGCTGAAGAATTGCGCCGGCTCCTGGAAATGCAGTCCCTGCCGCTGGCCGATGCGCAGGTACAACTCGTGCACCAGCTCGGTTGTGTCGAGCGTGGCGTTGCGACGATTGCCTGCCAGCTGTCGCGACGCCATCGCCTTGAGGCGCGCGTATACCTCCGTGAACAACGCATCGGCGGTCTGGTCGGATACCTGTTCGCTGCCGGAGATCAAGAGCATGCCCCGATGCCGCTCCCCTCCTCTGCAGCGTC
>JADMIO010817231.1_pt1 | contig 12930 bp, 14 predicted proteins | sample 8958161 | NCBI WGS metagenome assembly JADMIO01 (sample SAMN16585339, study PRJNA669376) | soil metagenome | isolation source: Crop rotation soil | place: USA: Cullars Rotation, Alabama | collected 2011 | reverse complement strand
CTTTCCCACCATCAATATTTTTGACACCATCAAAACGTCGACACATCTCTGCAGATGGACTGGAGAGTCCCAATGTTTTGTTAAGTTCGTTGTCTTGACGAGCATGACGTGGTGGATAATTCCAAGACGTTTGCATTATCATGATCATTGTTTTGGGTTGTTGTCATTATTCAAGGCAATCAATGGGAAATTTGACAGATCGCGCATCGATCCAGTTCGAAGTCAGTGTTGGGTTCCACTTTGGGAAAGACTCAAAGAGTCCACCGACCCACACAATTTCGCTCATCTATGACACGCCAGCCGATCGCGATGCTTATTGGCTGGTCAAACACTGTAACAAAGAAGCTCCAGTATTGCATCTGCCTGGGTTACCAGCTGACGCGGCGGCCGATGTGTTCCTGAAAGAGCTTCAACATGAATCGAACGACTTTGTACAAGACGAGGCCGGTGCCCGAACCATTGAATATACCGTCTGGAAAGGGGTTGAGTTTTGGAAAGCTGAAAACACATGGAAACGTGTTCACCGTTCTCTTGGCGATGCTATTTATGCTCAAATGTGTCAAGACATTCAAAAGATGTGCACAGACCACGCAGGCGAGGAAGCCAAGGATTTGCTGAATCTGATCGCGGCAAAGAAACAACCTCTCCCTCAGACGCGCAGCAGATCCAAGTCCCCCAACAAAAAGAAACCGACCACAAGAAGAAACTCCAGCAGAAGTCGCAGTCGCAGTCGAAGTGAAGAAGTGCAATCTGATTAAATTGTGGTCTTTAAGTGTCAACAAAACAATAAGATACTGCAGCTTTTCCGTAAACGCCATTATTTTCTTAAACAGATGAGAACAAAATAGATGGTGCACTGATAAAACTCAGTGAAATTAAAATGGAAGCTCAAGATCTTTTTGTCGCTGAAGTCCAAGGTGTTGTCTTCAACTTGGCCACAAATGCCATAGTCAATGCGCTACCACGCTCTAATGGATTACTTCGTTTGAATCTTACTGCGTTTGAACAGTTCGAGATTGTGGACCATCTTCGGAGATCTCTGTCAGAACTGGTGATTGACTGGTTGGAAGCGAGGTTTCGTTGGAGTCCTCCGGTAGTCCGTGCAATCGAAGCATATGCAAACGCAGCAATTGACGTGCTCGAGACCAACTTTCAGGCAATTCTGTACAATGTCCAGAACACACAAGAAATTCCTGTCCATGGAGGAGTGATTCTGGGCGCCAATGAGAACAACGTACGGGGTCAGGTGCAACAGACACTGCGGAACAACGAAGCAATGGTCTTTGCAACTTCAGCCTTGCGCCGCAATGCAAACAAATTTGCAAGGAACGAAACGGTTCAACAAAAAGCCATGAGGGCGGTGGCAGCAGTGAATGCAGTGAAGACAGGAATAAAGTACTAAATTACGATTGGACAAAATAAACAGTGAGAATCACATTGTTGTCGCGAACAGATATATGAAGTTCATTTGGCAGCATCGCCATGTCTGCGAACAGCTTGTTGTGATTAAGCCTATCCTTGGCCGACTTACTTTTTAATTCCAGTCAACGATTCCATGTGAAACTCTGCCACACGCAGGTTCTCCAATCGCAATGATGAGTGATTTTTTTTTCACATTCACTACATTTTAAAGTAAACAATGCATGACATTGTTAATTAAATCATAGCACAGCGCAAGAAAGGACAACATCTTCGATCCTGTTCAGTTGCTCAATTTGGTCATCGCGCACCCACACTCTCATCTGCGTGATCGCTACCATCTGAACAACACGCTCATGAAGCTTTTGACATGTCCAACTTTCCAGGAGATTTGGATGATGATTTAAAGTTCTCCAAATTGTGTATGCCGAGTAAGCCACCGACCCTGGCGTGCATGTTCCTGTGTCCAAGAAGCAGTCAAGCCATTCATAACCATCAGTGGCTACAAGCTGTTGTAAATGTCGAGCATCATGTGCACTGGCACAAGAAATCCTGTCTTCAAGCATTGCTTCTTTGAAGCATGTGCGAAATTCTTCAAGCATGTTGAGTGTGTCTTGTTGTGTCGGAATGTGGGCCAGTATTTGCCTCGTGATCGCAGCCATCTGCCGCATCAACGCTTTGTGCGATTCAAATTCAAGCAGTGCATCGCGATTTTGTTCTTCTGTGAAAGTCCAAGAGCTCGCAACCACCACCAACAACAACAATAACACTTCCTTGAACATTTGGAAAATGCAAAGCGAACGATGAAATATCAATGGATATCTATCATAACTCCAAGACGGTGACAGAATTATTTCTCAAATGGCAGATGAAAACAAACATAATGCCAAATTGAACCTCTATCGAGTTGGATGTGAAGAAGACGACTGGACGATCCCAAGGATTGTCATATGTGCCTGGGACGAGACAACAACATTGAGAGACGTGAAAGCCATTGTTGCAGCACAAGCGAAATGTTCACCTGAAGGTGTTACATTACGATTGCAATGGCCAAAAGTGCCCGGTGGGATTGCAGAACCACAATTACTTCTTGCAGAATGGATGGTGTTGGATGAGAATCGAAACGGTAGTTTCTCAATCGAGCGACCGGGTGAGGCATGTGAAACTCTGCCAGCACGAGAGGGATGGAAGTTAGGATGTAAACACGTGGTTTGTCGTGACTGCATCGTTGACAAAACAGGACTCACACGACATCATGAGTGTCCAACCTGCCATCATCCAATCATGTCATTTATGAGTAAGGTGCAGATTCGGTCTGTGTTGAGGGGCTGCGATAAATGCGGCACTAATCATGTCTTGTGGTCCTCCTGTCCAATGTGCCGCAGTCCGACACGATACCGATCAGTTGTCACGACAAAGTTGCTGGAATTTGAGCCACGAGAAACTGGCTCAACTTTGTTTAAAGGCGACATTCCGTGCCATGAATGTGTTCATCTGCTGCTATGTCAATGCACTGGACGCTTCTTCGCCATGACAAATGTTTTCATGTTGTTCGACGAGAATTCGTTCTTGACAAGGCTGTCAACAGCTTGCAAGACGGGGAAGACTACAAAGAACTTGCACTCCTTCCTTGCAGCCAACTTCAGCTCACCACAACCAATAAATAATGACGGTAAAGAAATAGAATCGAAATAAACTGGATTAGTATTCGAACCGTGCATCAGTCCGAATCCGAATCAATCAACCGCTGCAGCTTTTTCTCATAGGCAAGGCGACAAGGCGGACATCGATCTTCATTGCCATCAACGCACTGTGGAAATACAATTGGTGTTACACAGTGACAGTCTCGACAGGTTGTGTCAGTTTCTCTATCTTGAGGGATGCAGTCTTTGCAAATCACGTCGTGCGATTGGCACCACATAAATGCGACGCAACACTCAACGTGAACACGGCGGTCACAAGTTGAACATGTGAGATAGCTCGGTTCGGGATCGTAGTGAAAGCATCTGTGACACGCATTTTCATCCCAGCACCTGTAACAGAATCGCAGCTCATTCTTAACAATCGACGGCCATTCTCCTGCCTCATCGTCAGAATCTATGTCGCCCTCGCAAGTGTGACACGACATCATTGCCATAGCTCTCTCGCCTTCTGACAGAATTGTTGTATGGGATAAGGTCCAAGATGCATAAAAAAGTTGAAAAGTTATCCTCCTCCTCTTGGTCCGATTATATGAGACCGACCAATCGTCTCAGGTCTCAGTTTAATTATTGCGTTCAGATTGACCATCGCGAACGCGGACGTCTTGTCTTGTTGAATTGATGATTGTGTATTTCAAGTTTTCCAAGATTTTTGTGTGCCTGTTAGAATCAATGATTACTGCCATTACGTGCATGCATGTATGGAGAAAAGAGTCGGCATTAAGTGTGAATGGCTGAACAAATGTGACAAACGATTTAACAGGGACTATGTTGATTCGAACAAGTTGGAATTCTGCCGCGCCTGCATTACGAGTGTATTCGCATATTGGAGCCAACCACCCGGACAAACACTTGAAAGGTGTCTTATCGGACGTGACTTGGACGATTGTGACGGCGAAATTGTTTCGGATGATCAATCAGCTCAATGTATCTGGATAAGATCAAGCACAACCCTCGAGTGAGAGCATCAATGGCTATCTCTGAGTCGTCAGTGCCGATTGTTGCGCTGCCATCAGAACTCACGTGAATCAATTTCTCATGCATGGGGGATCTGCGGATGCACTTCGTTCATTGCTGAACCAAGTACCATACTCTACCAACTACGCATCTCGCGGCAATAACCTGATTTTGTTCGATCATTTCGAACGAACCGGTTGTCCGCTTGGGTTTCACATTACACGACCGAGATTAACACCCGACTGCATTGTTGGGGTTCCAGAGTACTTATACATCGCGCTGAACACGATGCTGAGATCAAACAACCTCTGATTTGACCGAAGAAGTTCAAATCACTGCCGTTGCAACAGCAGCTCATTATTGACAATCGACGGCCATTCTCCTGTCTCATCATGCATGACAGCATTACCACTCGCGACTTAATATACAGCGGACAATTGTAAAGTTGCCAAGATCTTTCAGAATTGATGGCCCAATAAAAGATGTGGAAAATGTGCAAGATCTTGCCGTGCTCCAAGAAAAGATTTAATTCAATTGGAAAACACCAAGAACTGGTGGATCACTCCCACCAAAATGTTGGTAGAGCAGTGTGTTGCCAACACACGACAGAAAACGAACATAGGGGTGATGGAGAACTCGTAATTGCCACGAAGATGCTTGTCCATCATTCATCCAGGGCACGCAGTGTAGTGTACCAGTTATCGTCATTGCACACAAACTCTGATATGCTATGAACAGCGGTGCCTCGATGTATGTCAACTGCTGCAAAAGTTCAAATCGTTGTCGGTGCTTGTGATTTACAACATTCTGCATTGTCTTCAAATCAATAATGTCAACCTGGTCCGACCTCGCACCGGATTGATATTCTCCACCAAGGACGAAAAGGCAATTGTCATGAACCACTGCCTTGCCGGCATTTCTGGGTCTCTGTAACATGAAAATTACGTCAATTGTGTGCTGCAAGACATCCATTCGCACAACGTCATATGATGGATTCAACCATGAATAATTCCTGAAGTGCTGCATATCATCGGTCAAATCAGTGCCAATCTTGAGACCACCAATCAAGTACAGACACCCAACAGTTGTGTCGAATGACACATGCCGGCAAATGAGAAGCCAATACATACACTCTTGGTTTGACGCGAATCCTGTCTGGATCGGATACATCAATGAGGTCGACGATGGTTTCTGTCCAGTACAACTTCACTGCAACAATCCACGTTGAATTGTTGTGTTGCATGATCCAGTGATGTGAATAAGTCATGTCGCAATTAACATTAACAGGTGTGATCCACTCACTCACATTGATTTCTGGTGTTGTGCCCTCAGAAAACAACCCAAAGTACCCGTAGCGGTACTTATTATTGTTGAAGTCAAAGAACTGATGACCCTCCGTGTATTCAAAGATCAGTTCCACAATTCCCGGCACCGGAATCACTTCTGCAACACATTCTTCACGTTTGATGCATTTCTTTCGTTTTGTCGGCCGTTGCATTTTATTTTCGAATTCTGAATCGTGATGAGATAATGAGATTTTACCCTTTGCATGTCGTGTGTCGGATAACTTGACAATCGACGGCCATTCTCCTACCTCAGCCGGAGGTGTGACATATTGTCACAGTGTGAAGTTGAAAAGATCGTTCTCAATTGACGACCCAATAAAAATATGATGCAGAACAAGATCTTGATATGCACAGTCAGTTTTTTTTACTTTAATTGGATAAGCTCAAGACCTGGTGGATCATTCCCATCATACTGTCGCCAGAGCAGTGTGTTGCCAACACACAACAAACGAACAACGTTGTTAAAAAGGCGAACTACTTGCCATGGAGATTCTGGTCGATTCCACGGCATATGGTATAGTGTGCCAGACCTCGTCATTACCCACAAACTTTGATCTGACGTGAATAACGACATGCAGTCCTCCTCTTGCTGCAAAACTTCCAATCGTTGTCGTTGCGTGTGGTTTGCCACTGTCTTCATTGTCTTCAAATCGATAATGTCAACATGGTCCGACCTTACATTAGTTTGACATACTCCGCCAAGGACGAAAAGGCAATGGTCACGAACCATTGCCTTGCCGTCAAATCTAGGTGTCTGTAACGTGAAAACCACGTCAGCTGTTCGCCGAAAGACGTCGACTCGCACAACGTCACATGATGGATTCCACCATGAAGGATCAATGGTCTTGTGACCACCAATCAAGTACAGACACCCAGCGGTCGTGTCGAATGCACATGCCGGTAAATGAGAAGCCAACACAAACACTCTACGTTTGACGCGAATCCTGTCTGGATCGGATACATCCATGAGGTCGACGATGGTTTCTGTGAAGTTACACTTCACTGCAACAATCCACATTTTTTGAATGAGCCAGTGATGTAAATAACCAGCCAGGTCGCAATCCAAAGGTGTGATCCATTCACTCACATTGATGCCTGACATGTCATCAAAGTACCCGTAGCGGTACTTATTTTGATGGAAGTCAAAGAACAGATGTCCTTCCGTGTATTCCAAGATCAGTTGCACAATTCCCGGCACTGGAATCACGCCTGATAATTGCGCAGCCCATTCTTCACTTTTGTTGCATTTCTTTCGTTTTGTCGGCCTTTGCATTTCGATTTCTGAAAGCAAACTATCGGATAGTCATTCCGTCAATGAAGAATGTTGGTATACACGTACAGAATGACCTTGGCACCAAACACAAGGAACACACACACACACACACACACATTATGTCAACTTATGCATTTCTGGTGGTGGAGTGGACTGCCGTCATTGGTGATCTGACAAAATACGATACGTTCGGATTCGTTGGTTGTTGGAGTCAATCTGCGATCATGAACGCGTGCCAACAGGCAGTCGGTCCAGTCACAGTTGTACCGCCTCCTCATCCTCGTCATCATCAAAAGAGAGGACTGCATTTTGAGAGTCATGCAAGCCTTCAAACCTGTGAAGTAATCACGAAATCAGCAACACCTTTTGTCGTGCACAAACGAAAGCTTGTGGTTGATGACATTCCCTGGGTTGATGAGAAACGCTTGGTGATGGTTCGCATTCACAGGGGCTCCAACGACGAGGCGTTTGAGTCTGCGTTTGCACTGGTGCTGACAACAAACATTCTTCGGCAGTTAGCCCTGGGTCGCACACGTGCAGAGCCAAAACATTATCGGCCAAAACTCATTGTGTTTGAGTGGTTGCCAACCAAATTTCCCAAAAACCAATCCTTAAAATCAATGAATCTTATTTGAAGATCTTGGAGAAGTGTCAACGTTTTGTTCTCTTAAAGCCTGTGGAAGAACAAACTCGCGTCGCACAACATGGAAACATTTTCCGTCATGATGTCGGAGTGTCCAATTCATCCTCTGTGCTTCAATCACCGTGGAAATGCACTTATCGCACCGAAATAAAACCTCTGAAAAAAGTTGCGCCGTCTGGTTGCGGCACAAAATCGAGCAATGATGTGGTCACCACTGTCCGATACGACGCATTTCTTTCATTGTGTCGGCCGTTGCATTTTTATTTTCGATCGTTGAAACGATAGCTGCACAAAACGTGATATTTATTCTGGTGCAGTGCATGTCAGATAGTCATTCACTGTAATGTGGAACATCAATTGTGAGTTGTATGTTTTCGCAAGGCAAAAGTGCGAGCACGTCGGCGTTTTCGCCCCAATCTTGCAATTCTCGCAAAGCATCTGGAAGAACAAACTCGCGTTGAACAACATGGAAACACTTGCCGTCATGATGTCGGAGTGTGGAGTTCATCTTTCTCCTCTGTGCTTCATTCACCTTGGGAACGCACTTATCGCACCGAATGTAACCTCGAAAAAAAGTTGCACCATCTGGTTGCGGAACAAATTCGAGCAATGATGTGGCCACTACTGTCCGATCCGACGTGGGAATCTTGCACATCTGGCATATGGACCAGCAAAGTCCGTAGTTGATGCCACACTTTTCGCAGCCTCGCAACACGGATTGAACGGTCACTGTGCCCATGAATGGCATGATTGTGCTGTCACATGCTGGACAATGTGGGTGACGAGTCGCTCCAGTTTCGTCGACGATACAGTCACGACAAACAACATGACGGCAGTGTAACGTCCACGGTTCCAGTGGTGGAAGAGACTTACAAATCACACATGGCCGCGCAATTGAGAATGTACCATGGTGATTCTCATCCAACACCATCCACTCCGATATCCGAGAAGTCGAGAGAGGTGACTTGACACCACCAGGCACTTTTGGCCATTTCATTTTGATGACCACAGCTTCGAGTGAACATTGCGCTTTCGCAGCAACCATGGCTTTCACATCTTCCAACGTTGTGTTTGCATCCCATTGACATATCACCGATCTTGGAAGAGCGAAATCATCTTCAGTCCGATGGAGATGCAATTTCCGATCACCTTTATTTTCATCAGCCATTTTTTGAAAAGTGAAGGAATCTGTCTGCCTTTCTGAATTATGACAATTATGACAATTATGACAATTATGACAGTCTATCCATCAATTTTTGTCAGACGAGGCGATTTTTGATTCTTGTTGCGCACGTGAATCAATTTCCATACCCTGATTTTGTTCAATCATTTCGAACAAAATGAACCGGTTGTCCGCTTGAGCTTGCCAACTGCAACACAACCGGACCAGGCAGGATGCTGACGATGTGGTTGCAACGATCAATGATCCCCAACTAAATGGCGGAGCAGCTTGCATTGTCCATGGATTGGCGAAGTTTTCCTTGTCATCATCAAATGCAGTTTTCTCCACCAACATGTAGGTGTTTTTGCGCATTTTAAACATCAAACTACTATTACGGACTGCAGCCAAACGGGGGGTGATGACGAACGTCACACAAGTTTGTGCGAATGCCGTATCGAGAAACTGAGTCGCACGTTGGTCGTTCTCAAACAGCATGTACGGTAACCCACCAGAGTGCTGACGTAGACATTTCACCAGTGTCGATGAGCCGGTATTTGGCTTGGCCACAATAACCACGAGGGAACCTGGGCTGAGATCTGGCAATGTCGACAGTGGTGATGGTAAATTGTGTTCCACTTCTGCTGCCATTTCTCGAGAAGTGATGAAAAACAAAGGCAAAGATAGTGGGGATAGCAGATAACGATTGTTATTCCCACAGTCTGAATGACTTTATCAAATGAACATCATAATTTTGCAAGTTTGTTGATCATCGATGGTGCTATCGAGCAGCAGCCGTTTTGCAACGTGCAATAGTCCTCCAGGTTGTTTGGTCCGATAATACATATGATCGGGAAAGTGAGTGAGCAATGCCAATTTCATTTTCGTCTTCCATAAAGACACGTCGCAATCTATGACTACCACTGTTCCAACAATGAACCCGATTGTTTGCACTGAATCACAGCTGGCATCCATGAGAATGCAAAAACATTGATCCTTATTTTCTTCTTCTTGCACATTTTGCACATTAATGTCAACACACTCCACGGATCTCGGCGATCTGTCCCACAAGAGTCCTATGAACACCAGAGTTTTCGTCGCTGCTGTCGTGGCCAGGTTCACAAGTTCTCGTCGAAGTCCAAAGGCTGCTGCATATGGTGATTCAATTCCTTTCCAAGGGTTCCAAGGGTTCGAAGGTGGTTCTTTCCAAGGCTTTGAAGGCAATTCTGGTGCAATTTGGCGCATCACCGTCACAACCACGCCATCTTGACACATCCTCCGACACATTGGACATTTTAGAGTGCGTGCTTGCATTGAAAAAATCGCGCGAGCACACGTATCGCAAAGGACATGTCCACATTGTTCGAGCATATGACCGTAGTACATAGATTCCAAGCACACCGGACAATCATTTGTTAAACGCGGAGTGGTTTGTGCAAACCTCATCCCTTTCAATCTCCAAGGCAGTTGTCGTGGTGGATCTTGCATTTGGTTTGAAACATCGGAGCGCCGTCGGTACCAGCGTAAAGCATTGTTAAATAATTTTGTTAACTCATTCCATGTCCACAATGGTCTCAAGTCAATTGGTTTACAATCTCCTGTAATTGCCGCATCAATGCTCTCGAATCCGTGCCACACCGGCACACCATATAACCGCCATAACGTCGTAATGGTTCTGTCACTATTCCCTTGTTGTCCAACGTTCCAGTCATGTAATGGAGACAAGTGGCCGTGCATCATGGCCCATGAAATCTCATCTTCACATCTCGAGAACATGAGAGCGCCATCAAATACCATGAATTGGGCGCACAAATATCCTGTGAACATTGCCAGCATTGAATCAAATGCGACGCCACCAACGAAATCTTCAGCCAACTTCCGTACACTCTGTTGGACACCGATGTGCATGTTCAGTTCTGAAATTAGAGAGTGCAGGATCACTCCGCGATCTTCATGAGGAGGTTCATGAATCACCTGCTGCACATACCCAGTGAGCTGATCGTAGAACTGCCGCTGCTGCTGTTGTTCAGACATCTTGAATTATGCGAAAATGAATGTTTATGAAGTACAACGATCGCGCGGATAGCAGTGTTCATGTGTATGATTTTAACGAGTCAGTGGACGGAAGACGCAGAATTTCCAATCGCAGTTGAAGCAAATGGAAGTATTTATGTGCTTGGTGATGTCTCAATCTCGTCCATCTGACGAAAATTAAAGAAGCTGTTTTCAGACTTATCTTTTGGATGTCAAGATACGCAAGTGTTCGTAGAAGTCTGAACGTCAGATTTGGTGTCAACTCCCACCAGCTCTCCGAAGCACTCGCGGGCTATTGCTGTCACGTTCGTAGTCGACACGTTCACCAAAGTAGAATAGAACGCCGTACCTAATACACCACCCGCAATTTCATCAGCCACCACTGTCACGTTAGCCAAGTGGAGATTTGTGAAAGTTGTAAACTGACTCGTGCCCGCTAACAACCCGACGTAGCGTTTACCTCGGATATAGCAATCCTTAAACTTTAAGTTCCTGATGTGGATGGGAGAGCGTACTTGGTTGCATCCGACAGTTCGATTGAAGATTCCCACTAAATCGTCATTTGGCCAGCTCATGTACAAGTTAGAGATAGTGTGATGCCTTCCATCCAATTCACCGGTAAACTTCGGCACAGGAAGAAACCCATGACCATTGTAAGTGTAACTTGTCGGAGAAGCATCGATGTCATCATAAAGAGCATAGCAATCGCCTGGAGCTGTGCGAATATTCATTAAGTCAAATACGCTACAAACCCACCAGTAATGCTTGAAACGATGGAGATATACAATGTGATCCATTGCATCGATGTCACTATCGTAACGATGAGACTTATAGCTCCTCGGAAACTCATAGATTGTGACGCCTCCAGATGATCCAACAAGAGAGTATGACTCAAAGATGACTTGGTGTTCATTCCCAGCCATTAAAGTCACATGCCCACCAGCTCGAATATGAACGTCATGCTTGATGATAATGTGGCCTCCGCTAATGATACACAAGTCGTGAGGTTCAGTCCAAATCAGGTTTTGATCGATGATCACATCTTTACCGGTCGCGAAAGTCACAGATTTTGTGTGAAGGTCGAGTTGCATTTGATAATAAATACTGGAACTCGACCTTGACGCCAATTGGTTGACTATCAACCCAAGAAGGAGTCCTGAAATTAGCGACTTCAGGATCACTTTGCTGGAAGCAGCAGCTCGAGGAACCTGCTGCATATATCCAGTGAGTTTATCCTGGAACTCCGGCTGTTCAGACATTCTTGAATTATGCGAGATGAATGTTTACAATGATCGCGCGGATAGCAACTGAGCAAGTTGTCGCGAATAGTTTCAATTAACTTGTTTACACGAAAAACCGAACCCACCAACCATCATGACCGTGTTCGAGATGCGCGTAGGTCGTTTCATGCGAATGGAGCGCATACGAATTGGGTGCCGCAACAAGTAATCCGTCAGGAGTTGGTACACTCTTCACTGTTTCGTCGTCCGCAGGAAAAACGAGGGCGCCTGGCCAAAACCTCCATTCAGAGTTGAGGTGGTCCAAATGTACTGTCTTCTGTCGAATCATGCCTCCACAGAGAACGTTGTAACTCATCCATTGACAAGGATTCGTCACGATCCAGCCCAACCGGTCCCTCGCAAACTCCGAAGGCGACGTCCAACTCAGCGGTCCAGAGAATGTTCTCAGCACCTTTCTTCGTTTATTTTTCTTCATCATGGTCGCATTAATGAGCACGCTCGACGTTCCGTCCGTTGCGCAGTAGCGAGACAGATTATCTTCGTAAAGAATGTAGATGTGCGGCCAGTCTGCAGCGACTCCTTGCACCATCTTGGCAGCAGCAGCTGAAATCGTGAAGCGGCGCAGATTGCTGCAAAATAATACAACTTGGCTTTCATCCCATACCACAAAATTGTCCAAAGAACAGCCGAGTGCTCGGCAGTTGCTCGAAAAGATGCAGTTGTGGAATCTATGATTTGTCCTCGTTTGCAGAAACGGTTTCGAATCATTAATTTGAATTGAGCTGTGCATGGCGATCTTGTAGAATGTGGTCGCCACAGGCACACAGAAGAGGATGTCATTTGTGCCGCTAACTGCAACAGGTAAGCCCACTGGCCAATTCGGCAACGTGAAGGTGTATTTTTCGTTCAGCATCTTATAGTGCGAGCCGATGCGAACAAACAAAAAATCCTCGGTGCACAAAATTGTGCTTGCATTGGCGCCCAGATGTGCATTGTATGCGACACGGCGTGTAACAACATAACTGACAACGATAAGAGCAATGTCACGCGGAATGATCGAAAATAACACAGCGTCCCAGAATGCTGCACGTGGTAGGCTTGACATGCTTTCCAGCACAGTGGGATCCGAAGCTTGGAATTCACGTGACTTGAAGTCGC
>JADMIO011827275.1_pt1 | contig 12931 bp, 12 predicted proteins | sample 8958161 | NCBI WGS metagenome assembly JADMIO01 (sample SAMN16585339, study PRJNA669376) | soil metagenome | isolation source: Crop rotation soil | place: USA: Cullars Rotation, Alabama | collected 2011 | reverse complement strand
CTTTCCCGGACGTCCGCCAGTCCCCCGCCCAGCTGGGCCAGGCGCGACGACACCACGCCGCCGATCCCGGCCAGCTGCCGGGCGCCGACACGACGGGCGACGTCGTCGCCGGCCCGCGCCGCCACCGCCAAGAGGAACGAGTGCACCAACAAGTGGCCCTGCAAGCAGACCTCGTCGAGGGCCCGGGCCAGCGCGTCGGCGCCGAGATGTTCGAGCTGGAAGTCGGGGTCGAAAGGACCGTCGTAACTCGGCGCCGGATCCGGCCCGAGGTCGACGTGCGCGGCCAACGATTGGGCGACCGCGATCGCCGGCACCGGCTCGGGTATCGGCTCGTTGTCGGGATCGATCACGACGGTCCACCGGCAGTGCGGATGACGGTCGCCCGGCGTGCGGGGCGGGCGGTGAACGGGCCTCATCCGGGCGCGCGGGTTGGTCGCCGCCGCGGTCGCGTCGAAGGTCGGATCCTCGATGTGGTGACACATGCCGACCACGAACTCCTCGCCCATCGGCTCCACGTCCATCAGCGCGCCGCACGACGCCAGCCAGAACGCGCCGTGGTGCGCGTCGGTGACTTCGTAGCGGAAGTCCATGAACCGATGCGGCGCACCGATGTCGAGCTGCATGCCCTTGAAGATCGTGGCCACGTCGTCGCCGCCGAAGCCGAGCGCCCGCTGGGCGCGCCGCGTGTACACGGGACTGGCGCCTCTCCACTCGTCGATGGCGACCGCCTCCATGCCCTCGCGGCCGAGCAGGCTGATCACCTGCGGCATGCCCGCCCGGTCGATGAGGTGGCCGGCGAGCAGGTACTCGCGCCCGAGGACGGCGTCCTCAGGAATCGCGGGCAATGCGTTTCTCGATCGCGGTGTGCAGCTTGGAGCCTCCGGGCCAGCCGACGTAGTGCGTGACGAAGATGGCGATCTCGCGCAGTTCCTCGGCGGTGAGGTCGCCGACGCGCAGCGCGGCGTCGACCTGCAACTCGGCCACGTCGGCGTGGCCGCCGCCCATGAGAATGCCGAGCAGCAACAGCCGGCGGTCGCGGAGACTCAAGCCGTCGCGGTCCCACACCGTCGCGAACAGATGCTCGACGGTCATCGACCACCAGTCGCCGGGACCGTCGTGGAACTCGAAGCCGTAGACCTCCTTGGCCTTGTCGAGCCCGCGCTGGCGCTTGTCGTCGCTCATAGTCCGAGTCCCTTGCCGAAGCGTTCGAGCGCGAGCGCGGCGAACGGCAGGTCGACGCCAAGGTCGTCGCCCAGCTCGAGCGCGAGGCGCAGGTCCTTCTCGCCCAAGTCGCGCGTGTTGCGAAAGATGTCGTACAACCCGTCGTCGGTCGCCATGGGCGCGGTCGTCGAACGCACCATGATCGAACCCGGGCCGCCGGTGACCTTGTCGGAGTGGCGCACGACGTCGGCCAACGCGGTCAAGTCGAGGCCCGCGGCCTCGGCGAGACGCTGCGCCTCGGCCGCCGCCGAGTACGACGCGAACGTGATCAGGTTGCGAGCGAGCTTGGCGCGCGTGCCGGCCCCCACCGGGCCGAAGTGCACGACGAGGCTGGCCCACTGGTCGAACACCGGCCGGCACTTCTCGAGCGCGGTGTCGCTGGCGCCGACCATCACCGCCAGTGAGCCCTCGTGGGCGCCCATGAACCCGCCGCTCACCGGCGCGTCGATGATCTCGACGCCATTCGCCGCCGCGGTCGCCGCCAGCTCGACCGCGGTGCCGGCCTCGATCGTCGAATGGATCGCGACGACGGTGCCGGGCTTGGCCGCCGGCACGATTCGCGCCACGACGTCGCGCACCTGCGCGTCGTCGCGCACCATCACCGAGATCACCGAAGCATCGCTGGCGACTCCGGCGACATCGCTGGCGATCGTGGCGCCTTGTTCAAGGAACGGCACCAGCGCCTCGTGCCGCGCGTCGCACACCACCAGTCCGCCGGGCCAATCGACGAGGTGCATCGCCATCGGCGCGCCGATCTGGCCGAGGCCGATGAAGCCGACGCCGGGCTTGCTCACCGTTTGGGCACCTCCCAGATGCCCACCGGCATCTCCCCCTTGCGGTAGTGACCGGGCAGCGAGCCGGCGGCCACCCGTTCCATGCGCTTGGTCATGCCTTCGGAGAGCGTGCCGTCCCCGATCATCTCCAGAAACAGCGCGGCGGCGTTGCCGAAGTCGAAGAAATCGCGCTGCCACGACCACTGCCAGTTGCCGGCGTAGCGGAACCAGCTGCCGCCGATGCCGCCGACTTCGTAGCGCGAGCCGTCGGGTCGCTTGGCGTCGGCGATCTGCTTCCACAAACCGATGACCTGGCCCTTGCGTTCGTCGACGAGGATCTCCTGGTACGGGTAGGTCCATCCGTCGAGGCCACCCATCTCGAGGCCGAGCGCGACGTCTCGTATCTCGTCGCGGCCTACGCACATGAAGTCCTCTTTGGGGCCGAGGTTCCACCCGTAGGTCGCGTCCTCGGTAAACAGGTCGGCCAGCGGCCGCCAGTCCCCCGCCGCCTCGCACGCCTTGTTGGCGTCGAGCCAGCGCTCGACCATCTCATCGAGTTCGTCGCGCGAATAGCCGCTCACTACTGGTCCTCCTCGATCCGCAGTGCATGGGTGGGACAGAACTTCACCGCTTGCTCGACCTGGGCCCGCACCGACTCGCTCGGCGTTTCGTCGAGCACCGTGAGGTCGCCCTTCTTCGACACCGAGAACACGGTAGGTGCCTCGGACTCGCACACGCCGTGGCCTTGGCAGAGGTCGCGATCGACGACGATCCTCACCGGGCCCGCACCCTGTATGTGGCCCGGCACGGCTGCGCCAGCTGCACGACCATCTTCGAGTGGTCGTTGCGGTACGTGTCGGACGGTTGCGCCAGCTCGAATTCCCACCCCCGCAACAGCACCGAGAAGATGGCCTTGAGCTGCATCATGGCGAAGTTGGCGCCAACGCAGCGATGGCGCCCGGCCCCGAACGGGATCCACGTCCACGGATTGGCGACGTCTTCGGTGCGCGGCTCGAGATAGCGCGCCGGCACGAACGCGTCGGGGTCGGGGAAGTCCTCGGGCAGGCGGTTGGACACCGACAGCGTGGCACCGACCATCTTTCCTTCGGCGATGCGATACCCGGCCACGTCGAGATCGCGCTTGGCGACGCGCAAGACCAGGATCAACGGCGGGTGCAACCGCAGCGCCTCCTTGATCGCCGCCTCGAGCAGCGGCATCTCCCGCAGCGCCTGGTAACTGACGTCGGCGTTATCGGCGAACAGCGCGTCGAGTTCGGCGACCACGCCGGCCAGCACGTCGGGGTGACGCAGCAATTCGATCAGCGTCCACGCCGCCGTGCCCGACGTCGTGTGATGCCCGGCGAACATCATCGAGATGAACATGCCGGTGACCATGTCGGCCGAGAACCGCGGTGTGCCGTCCTCTTCCTTCAGCGACATCAGCACGTCGAGCAGGTCCTGGTCGCCGTCGATCGGACGCGCCGCCATGATGTCCTCGACCAAGCCGACGAGCCCGACGCGCGCGTCGTCGCGGCGGCGGAAGCTCTCGATCGGCGCGTACGGATCGACGTAGGCGATCGCATCGGTGCCGCGTTCGAGGTCGTGGTACAGCGCGGCGAAGCGGCCGTCGAGCTGGTCGCGGAACTTCTTGCCGATGAGGCACGCCGACGACGTGTAGATCGTCAGCTCGGCGAACCAGTCGAGCAGGTCGATCTCGCCGGCGTCACTCCACTTGGCGACCATGTCGTCGACTTCGACGGCGATGGTCGCCGCGTGGCCGCGCATGAACTTGTCGCGCAGGGCCTGGTTGTGGAGCATCTCGCGCCGGCGCTCGGGTGGCGCGTCGAACACCACGCCCTCGCCGAAGATCGGCGTCATGAACGGATAGGCCTCGGCCTGGTCGAGGTCCTCCTCCGGCGCCCGGAAGAAGAACTCGTTGGCCTCGGCGCCGCTGAGCAACACGACCTGCCGGTCGGCCAGGCGGAACTCGCCGACCGCGCCGCACTCGTCGCGCACGCGCTGCATGAGTGCGATGGGATCGGCGCGCAACTCGTCGAGGTGGCCGGTGTGGCCGCCGCCGCCGGAGACGCCTTTGGGTTCAAGCAGGGTTGGCACTGTTCCTCCCATTCAGCGCAGCGTGACCGTCGTCGTAAGTGATTCGAAGCCACGCACGTTGACCGAGTGCACGCGGCGGCTGCCGGTCTCGTCGACGTCGTAGCTCGCGACGCGAGCGACGAGTTCGCTCAGTGCGATCGTCGCCTCGAGTCGCGCGAGCGATGCGCCGAGGCAGAAGTGGCGCCCGACGCCGAAGCTCAACAGCGCCGACGTGTCGCGGTCGAGGTCGTAGCGGGCCGCGTCCGGGAACACGTCGTCGTCGCGGTTGGCCGAGCCCGCCAGCAACAGCACGCGACTGCCGGCCGGCAATCGCTCGCCGTGAAGCGTGGTGTCCGACGCCAGCGTGCGGCCGATCATCTGACTCGAGCCGTCGTAGCGCAGCGTCTCTTCGATCCAATCGCCGATGCGGGCTGGGTTGGCGAAGGGCTTGGCCACCTCGTCGGGGTTGCGCCAGCCCCAGTACCAGGCGTTGGCCAGCAGCTTGGCCGTGGTCTCGTTGCCGGCGACGACCATGAGGAAGAGGAAGCTGACGATCTCGTCGTCGGTGAGGCGCTCGCCGTCCAGCTCGGCGTCGAGCAGCGCGGACGTGAGGTCGTCGGCGCGTTGCCTCCGGCGCTCGCCGAGCATGTCGACGAAGTAGGCGGCCAGTTCGAGCGCCGCTTCGAAGCCGGCGGGCGGCACGTCGAACACACCCGGCTCGCGGTGCACGAGCAGGTCCGCCAGACGATGCACCTCATCGCGGTCGGCGACCGGCACGCCCATCATTTCCGAGATCACGTCCATGGGCAGGCGGCCGGCGAAGTCGGTGACGAAGTCGAACGTGCCCGCCTCGAGCGCGGGGTCGAGGTAGTGGCGCGTGAGTTCGAGGATGCGGCCCGACAGGTCGGTGACGCGGCGCGGCGTGAAGCCGCGCGACACCAGCGCCCGCATGAGGCCGTGGCGCGGCGGGTCCATGGCGAGAAACGACATCGTGCGGGCCGCTTGCGGCCCGGTGGCCGACGGCTCGATCGAGACGCCGTTGGCGCTCGAGAAGACGTGCGAGTCGCGAAACGCAGCGCTGACGTCGGCGTAACGCGACAGCGCCCAGAAGTCGAGATCGTCGTTGCGGTAGAGCGGCGCCTCGGCCCGCAGGCGGGCGTAGATCGGGTACGGGTCCTCGTGGGTGCGGTAGTCGTACGGGTCGTAGTGCAGCGCCTCGGCGACGGTCACGGGCGCCGTCCCAACAGCAAGCGAGCGACGTCGGCGACGCGGTTCGGCAGGTCGTCGTACGCCAGGTGGCCCATGCCGGCTTGGAGCATGGCGCCCGATACGGCGAGGTCGAGCGCTTGCAGGATCGCGGCGTCGGCGTCGTCGCCCAACGCGGCGGCGACCCGATTGCGTATCTCGCCGCCAATGCGGTCGCGCAGCCGTTTGACATCGCGGTCGGCGGCCAGTAGCGCGACCGTCGTAGCCGCCGCCAGCTCCGGCTCGCCGGCGATGAGTCGGGTGATGTCGCGCAGCACGCTGGCGACCCGCGCCGCCGGGGGCGAGCCCGACCCGTCGGGCGCGCTCGGCGCCAGCGCGTGCAGCCGCTGCCAGAACGCGTCGGCGACCAGATGGTCCTTCGACGCGAAGTACGTGTACGCCGTCGCCGGCGCCACGCCGGCGCGGCGGGCGACGTTGCGGACGGTCAGCCCGTCGTAGCCCGAAGCCCGGATCTCGTCCACGGCCGCCTCGCGCAGCCGGTCGACCGTGCCCTCCTGCCGGGCCGTCGTCGCCAATCTGGACATGTGTCCAGAAACTATCGCGGTCAGCAGCGGCCCGCTCGCCCGTGCAGTTCGTGGACGTCTTGGCCGGCCCCGTCGTGTCGAAGACGCGCAAACGGCACCGTGTCGAAGACGCGCGAACGGCACCGTGTCGAAGACGCGCGAACGGACACAGTCGAGGGGCCGGGGCCGGCCGACGCCTCCGTCTTCCCGACTTTCTGACATTTGTCCCCCTGGGAGGAGGACAAGTGTCAGAAAGTCGGAGGGGCGGGGGGCACGGCGGCGGGACCTAGTCGACCAGCGCCGAGTACACGAGCTGCTTGAACTGCGAGCGCAGCGGGTGGGTGCTCGACGGGAGCAGCTGCGTCATGAGCAGCGCGGTGATCTGCTCGTTGCGATCGACCCAGAAGCCGGTGCTGGCGGCGCCGCCCCACGCGCACTCGCCCACGCTGGCCAGCACCTTGTTGGCGACCGCGTCCTGCACGACCGAGAACCCGAGGCCGAAGCCCACGCCTTGGAACGTCGTCTCGGCGAACAGGGGCCGGCCGAAGTGCTCGAGGTCGGCGCCGCCCGGCAGATGGTTCTGGCTCATGTAGCGGACCGTGCGCGAACCGAGAAGCCGCACGCCGTCGAGCTCGCCGTCGCGCACCAGCATCTGGGTGAAGCGGTGATAGTCGGCCGCGGTCGATACCAGCCCGCCACCGCCGGAGAGGAACGCAGGCTGCGTCTTGGCCAGGTGACCCATGGCATCCATGCGCAGCGCCTTACGCGAGCCGGGCGCCGGGATGTACAGCGCGGCCAGGCGGTCGTGATCTTCGGGCGGGGCGGAGAACGCGGTGTCGGTCATGCCCAGCGGCTCGAAGATGCGGCGGGCGAAGAAATCGTCGAGCGACATCCCCGACGCCACCTCGACGACGCGACCGAGCACGTCGGTCGACACGCCGTAGTTCCACTCGGTGCCCGGTTGGAACAGCAGCGGCAGCTGCGCGAACGCGTCGCAGTTGTCGGCGAGCGTGGCGCCCGGCGGGCTGCCCCACTCGAAGCCGGCGTTGCGGTACGCCTCGTCGACCGGATGGGCGTGGTGGAAGCCGTAGGTCAGACCGGAGGTGTGCGTGAGCAAGTGCCAGATGCGCATCGGCTCGCTGACCGGTTCCGTCGCCGGCGCCAGCGCCGAGCCCGCCTTGTACACGCGCAGGTCGGCGAACGAGGGAATGAACGCGCTGACCGGATCCTTCAGCTCGAAGGCGCCCTCTTCGTAGAGCATCATCGCCGCCACCGACGTGATCGGCTTGGTCATCGAATAGATGCGGAACAGCGTGTCGAGCTCGACGGGCAGGCCGGCTTCGACGTCGCGCTGGCCGTACGTCGACAAGTGCACGATCTGGCCCCGGCGGGCGACGACGAGCAGCCACCCGGGCAGCAGGCCTTCGTCGACGTAGCGGGCGAAGTGCGGGTCGAGACGGGCCAGGCGCTGCGGATCGAACCCGACCTCGGCGGGATCAACCTCGATCTTGAGCTCGGTCATGCCGCGACGCTAGAGCGCGGCGCTACTTCGTCGCCGGGTTCGTGACCTGGCCGGCGAAGAGGACCGCGCCGGTCGGGTTGTCGCGCAAGAGGAAGATAAACGGGCGGTCGATCACGATCTCGACCGTCCGCGCCGGTCCCGACACCACCTCAACCGTCGCCGCGGTAGCGGCCGCCGCCACCGTGCCTTTCTCGTCGACGGTGACGTTGGCTTGGTGGATGACGTCGCTGATCTCCAGTTGGTCCGCCGTGCTGATCCCGGAGAAGTCCCCGCCCGAGAAGGCGAGCGGCATCCCGAGCGCCGCCAACTGCGGACGCAACTTCGTGGCCCGGGCGATGTCGAACTTCGGTAGCGCCAGGTGTACCTCGGCGTCGTTCTGCCACTGGTCGACCTTGGCGAGCAATGACGCGTCGAGCTGGCCGGCGACCGTGTCGTACTGCCCGGTGTCGGGGAGCAACACCGTCATCGCCAAGTTGTCGCCCGCGTACGTCAGCTCCACCGCCTTCCACCGGGGTCCACTGCTGAACCGCCACCCGCCCCGCCCGTGCATGGTGGCGACGGTGACGTCGCCGGAGGGCGCGTGAAATGATCCTTCGGCGGTGTTCTCACGGCGGAACGGCGTCGCCCAGTCGGCCTTCAGGTACACGGCGTTGACCACCACCAGCCGCGTCAGCTCGTTGAGAACGTCCTTGGCCAGCAGTTCGGGAATGCGCTTGGCGGTCTGGTCGGATACCCAACCATTGATTTCGTTGCGGGCCTTCTCGGTCGCGCCGACGTAGTCGACCTGGCCGAGGGTCGAGCCGTAATAACGGCTCAGGTCGTCGAGGAACGCTTGCTGGAGCGGGTATCCGGACTGCGCGAACGCGCGGTTGGCGGCGCGCACTTCGACGGTGCGGGTCTCGTCCCCGAACGGGAACGTGCCGTTGCGCGCCGCGACCGCCCGATCGAGTGCGTTCATCCCCGCCGCGAAGCCGGCGTCGGCGTGCAGCACCTTGTCCATTTGCCGCGCCGTCTCGTCCTTCGCCCCGAGCCGGACCATGCCGAGCGCGGTGGCGATGCTCCACGCCGACATCGCCACGTTGCCTTTGGTCGACCCGAGGTTGGCCCGCAGCAAGTCGTACCCGAACGCGTTGACGGCGGTGGCGGCCGCACGCGCGTCGCCGGTACCAGGAGCGCGCGTCACCGGGCTGGAGGCCGCCGTGGTGCTGGTCGTCGGCGGGATCGATGTCGACGACGTGGTCGTCGACGCCGTCTTCGGGGTGTCGGAGCCGCACGCGGCCAGTACCGCCAGCGCAGCGAAGAGCGCGGCGGCGACTGGCCGTCTAATCACACGCGTTCCAGCGCCAGTTGCTTGAGGCCCTTGTAGTCGACCTTGCCGGCGGGGCTGCGGCCGATCGTGTCGACGACGACGATCTTGCGCGGCGCCTTGTAGCGAGCGAGTCGCTCGCGCACGTGCTCGATGACCGCATCGTCGTCAATTGTCGCGCCGGGTGGCGGCTCGACGACGGCGCAAATGATCTCGCCGAAGCGGTCGTCGGGCAGACCGACGCACACCGCGTCGAGGACGGACGGATGCAGCTTCAGCACTTCCTCGACTTCTTCGGGAAACACCTTCTCGCCTCCGGTGTTGATGCACACGGTGCCGCGCCCCAAAAGGTGCAGCGTGCCGTCGGGATTGACCTGCGCGAAGTCGCCCGGGATGGACCAGCGCTGGCCGTCGAGGGTGCGGAACGTCTTGGCCGTCTTCTCCTCGTCCTTGTAGTAGCCGACCGGGATGTAGCCGCCGACCGCAACCATGCCGACGTCGTCGGAGCCAGGCTCGACGCGGCGGCCGTCCTCGGTGAAGACCTGAACGCGCGGCCCGAGCTGGAATTGCGCGGTGCCCGCCGCCTTGTCGCCGGCCGAGGTCGACACGCCCATACCGACGGCTTCGGATGACCCGAACGAGTCGACGAGCAGCACCTGCGGGATGTGCTTGATGAGCCCTTCCTTCGTCTCCTGGCTCCACATCACACCGGACGACGAGATCATCACGACCGACGACAGGTCGTAGTCGTTCCCGTGGACTTCGAGATCGGCCAGCATCGGCTTGGCGAACGCATCACCCACGATCACGATCGAGTTGACCTTCTTCTCGGCGACGGTGCGCCACAGGTCGGCCGGATCGAAGCTGCGGCGTTCGAGGCAGACGATGGAACCGCCGCCTTGCATGGCGATGAACGCCGAGAACTGACCGGTGCCGTGCATCAGCGGGCAGGCCGGCAGCATCACCATGCCCGGTTGCACGAGCTTGGACTTGAAGTCGTCGAGGTCCTCGGCCGGCGCCATGCCGAGAAGCGGGTTGCCGCCGCCGCCCAGCACCATGAACAGGTCGTCCTGGCGCCACATGACGCCCTTGGGCATGCCGGTCGTTCCGCCCGTGTAGAGCAACAGGAGGTCGTCGCCCGAGCGGCCCCATGGCGCGATCGTGCGGTCGGCGCCGGCGGCCACGACGTCTTCGTACGGCACGGCCCACTCCGGGCGAGGCTCGTCGCCGTCGTCGACGACGTACCAGCGCTTCACCTTCGGCAGCTGCGAACGGATCTTGTCGAGCAACGGCGTGAAGCTGGCGTGGAACACGACGGCTTCGGCATCGGCATTGTCGAAGATGTAGAGGATCTCGTCGGGGCCGTAGCGGTAGTTGGTGTTCAAGGGAGCCAGTCCGGCCTTGAACGCCGCGTAGTACGTCTCGAGGTACTCGGGGCCGTTGTAGAGATAGGCGGCGACCTTTGATTGCTGTCCGAGGCCGGCGGCGAGCAGATCGGCGGCGAGCGCGTTGGCCCGGCGGTCGAACTCGCGCCACGTCTCGACCCGGTCCCCCTGCACCTGAGCGGTGGCGTCGGGCAGCCGTTCGGCTACGGCTTCGAAGACGTCGGCGAAGTTCCACGCAGGCATGCGGTCACGGTAGTCGCGGCCTCACTAACCCGCTTGGTGGTCGAATTAATACGACTGTGTTACCGTCGCCCGCCATGGGATGGGACTTCGAAACTGATCCGGAATTCCAGCAGGAACTCGACTGGATCGACACGCTGCTGCGCGAGGAGATCGAACCGCTCGACCTGGTGCTGGGCGACCCGTACGACAAGAGCGACCAGCCGGCGCTCGACCACATCCGCCCGCTCCAGCAGCGGGTGAAGGACCGGGGGTTGTGGGCCTGCCACCTCGGCCCCGAGCTGGGTGGTCCCGGCTTCGGACAGCTCAAGCTGGCATTGATGAACGAGCTGCTCGGCCGGTCGAGCTGGGCGCCGTCGATCTTCGGCTGCCAGGCGCCGGACTCGGGCAACGCCGAGATCCTCGCCCATTACGGCTCGCCGTTCCTGAAGGAGAAGTACCTCCAGCCGCTCCTGGACGGGCAGATCTCATCGGCGTATTCGATGACCGAGCCCCACGCCGGCGCCGACCCGACGCTGTTCAAGACGCGCGCCGAACTCGACGGCGACGAATGGGTCATCAACGGCGAGAAGTGGTTCTCGTCCAACGCGCGGTTCAGCAGCTTCCTGATCGTGATGGCCGTCAGCAATCCCGACGTCAGCGCGTACAAGGGCGTGTCGATGTTCGTCGTGCCGACCGACACGCCCGGCGTCACGATCGTGCGCAACGTCGGCCTCGGCACCGAGCCCGAAGGCCACGGCACCCACGGCTACATGCGGTACGAGAACGTGCGGGTTCCCGCCGACCACCTGCTCGGTGACGAAGGCGGCGCGTTCGTCATCGCCCAGACGCGATTGGGCGGCGGCCGCATCCACCACGCGATGCGGACGATTGCCCAGGTGCGCAAGGCGTTCGACATGATGTGCGAACGGGCGCTGTCGCGCGAAACGCGCGAGGGGCCGCTGGCGTCGCTGCAGATGGTGCAGGAGCAGATCGCCGACAGCTGGATCGAGATCGAGCAGTTCCGCTTGTTGGTGCTGCGCACCGCGTGGCTGATCGACCGCTACAACGACTACAAGCGAGTGCGCAAGGACATCGCCGCGGTGAAGGTCGCGATGCCGAAGGTGTACCACGACGTCGCCCAGCGGGCGCTGCATCTCCACGGCGCGCTCGGGCTGTCGAACGAGATGCCGTTCGCAGGGATGATGCTCGGCGCCGAAGCGCTGGCACTGGCCGACGGTCCCACCGAGGTCCACAAGGTCACCATCGCCCGCCAAGTGCTGCGGGAGTACAAGCCGGTCGACGGGCTGTGGCCGAGCGGGCATATCCCGACGCGCCGGGCCGAGGCGCGCGCCCGCTTCGCACACCTGCTCGAGCACGAGGTCGGAAACCAATAGCCACCACCCCCGAGCAGCTCGTCGACGCCGCCGAGCGGCTGTGGGCGCAGCACGGCATCGACGGCGTCTCGTTGCGCGAGATCAACCGCGAGGCCGGGCAACGCAATACCAACGCGCTCCAGTACCACTTCGGCGACCGCGACGCGCTGCTGGCCGCGGTGCTCGACAAGCACAAGCGCGACGTCGAAGCCACCCGCAGCGCGCTGCTCGACCAGTACGAGCTGCGGGGCGTCGACGACCTGCGCGCGCTGGCGACCGCGCTCGTGCTTCCGCTCGTCGCCAAACTCAGCGACGACGAGGGCTGTCGTTATCTCCAGATCCTCAGCGAGATCGTCAGCTCCCCGAAGCAGTACGCCGACGTACTGGGCGACGGCGGCAGCATCAACCGCTGGCGCAAGTTGGTCGAGCCCTTGCTGCCGCCCGACGCGGTGCGGCCGCTGCACCGCCGGTTTGCTGCGGTGCGCTTCGCCCACATCGAAGTAGCCAGCCGGGCACGGGAGCGTCGCTCACGCGACGACCGCCTGTTCACGAGTCAGCTCATCGACCTCGTCACCGCCATCCTCGCCGCCCCCATCTCGCCCGAGACGGCGGCCCTCATCCGCCGCTAGCCCGCTATGCGGCGGGCGGGTTGAGAATGGCGCAGGTGTCGAAGACGGGACCGAGCAGCCAGTAGAGGTGCTGGCCGGTGAGCGGCAACGGGAAACTGGCCAGCGCGGCCACGACCACTACGGAGATCGCCAGTTGTCCGCATACCTCGCCGGTGACCGGTGTGGCGGCGGCGAAGACGGGGTTGAGCTCGGGCGGCAGCCCGGGAAGAGCGACGGGCGCCGGCACCGGAATCGGCGGCAGCAACGGGTTGACTTGCGCGAGGACGTCGATGACGGGGCCGGCCGCCCCCAACACAGGGCCGAGCTGGTTGACGACGAGGCTGAGCGGGTCGAGGCCCGGCGAACAGCCGGCGGCCCCGGCGATGTATCCGGCGATGTTCTCGGGCAGCGGTCCGGTGGACGCCTCGATCTGCTGCTGGATCGACCGCAGCTGTTCCATGAACGGCCCAATCACCGGCATCGGCAGCGACGCATCGTTCTCGCAGGTGATGGCGGAGGGTGCGGGGGGCGGCGAGGCACCGCCATCGGCCGGCGACGCGCCGGTCGCCGGCTCGGCGTCCTCGCCCGTTAGGTCGGGCGCGGGGGCGAGTGGCTCGTCGCCAACGAAAGACGGCCCGGCCAGCGCGGGGGGGGAAAG
>JADMIO011053180.1_pt1 | contig 12931 bp, 10 predicted proteins | sample 8958161 | NCBI WGS metagenome assembly JADMIO01 (sample SAMN16585339, study PRJNA669376) | soil metagenome | isolation source: Crop rotation soil | place: USA: Cullars Rotation, Alabama | collected 2011 | reverse complement strand
GCGAGTTGCGGTCGCGGCGATCACCGGGCCGGACATCCGCTTCGCGGCGATCGCATAGGCCTCCTTCGGCGGCACCCCCTCGGCCATGCGACGCTCGGCGAATTCCGACACGATGATGGCATCGTCGACCAGCATGCCAACCGCAAGGATCAGCGAGAACAGAACGACGATGTTCACCGTCAGTCCAGCTAGCTGCAGACCCAGCACGCCTGCAAGGAACGAGGCTGGGATAGCGATACCGATGAACAGCGACGCGCGGAAGCCCAGGGCAAACAGGACAATGACCGCGACCAACAGCACGCCAGTGATGACCGAGTTCTGCAAATCGGACAGCATTTGACGGATGACCTTCGACTTGTCCTGGGTGAAGGTGACCTGGACGCCCTCGGGCCACGTCCCCTGCAACCGTTCGACGATCTTCTTCACGCCGTCGACGGTCTCTATCAGGTTGGCGCCGGTACGCTTGGACACCTCAATGGTCATCGCCGGCATGCCGTTCACCCGCGTCACCGAGGTGGCGTCTTTAAAGGTCGGCCGGATGGTCACGACGTCACCGACGGTGACAGCGGCACCGTTGGAGGCCGCCATCGGAATTTTCAGAACATCCTGCGGCCGTTCGATGAGGCTCGGCACCTTGACGGCAAAGCGGCCTGTCGAGCCTTCTAAGGCGCCGGCAGCGATCAGGCTGTTGGAGGCGTTGAAGCCGACAATAAGCTGGTCGAGGGGGAGGTTGTAGGCTTTCAAGAGCGTGGGATCGACGATGATCTCCACCGCCTCGTCACGCGAACCGCGCAGCTCTGCCGACAGCACGCCAGGCACCTGTTCAATGGCGTTCTTCGCCGAACGGGCAATCTGAAGCATGGTCCGCTCCGGCAACTGGCCTGACAGCGCGACGACCAACACCGGGTAGAGCGAGAGATTGACCTCCTGTACACTCGGCTCATCTGCATCTTTCGGCAGATCGCGTTTGGCCTGATCGACCTTGGCGCGCACGTCTGCCAGCGCGGACTTGGAATCAAATCCCGCCTCGAATTCGAGCAGCACGGAGCCTCCGCCTTCGTAGGCGGTCGAGCGCATTTCCTTGACGTTGCTGACCGACTTGAGCTGCGTCTCTACCGGCCGCAGCAGCAGCCGCTCGGAATCTTCCGGGCTGATGCCCCGCTGAGTGAGCTGCACATAGACGATCGGGATGCGAACGTCGGGCTCGGCCTCCTTCGGGATTGTGACATAAGCCACAAAACCTGCGCCCAGTAGGAATAGGAGAGTAACGATGGTCAGCCGGGCGTGGCTGATCGCATAATCGATGAAAGTCGACATGGAGCCCGATATCCGTTAGCGCTGCGCGTCTTGCTCGGCCGGCGCAGCGACCGGCGCGACCAAGTTGCCTTCGCGGACGAAATCCTGGCCCTGAACAATGACGCGCGCGCCGTCCGGCACACCGGCGAGCCACATGAAGCGCTGGTCGTCCTGTACCACCGTTGCGCGAATGAAGCCTACCTTGTCGCCCGCATCGACCGTACGCACGCCGATATCACCCGTCGACGAGACGACCAGTGCCGAGCGCGGCACCCGTGTTGCCGGTACCGGGGAGAGCGGAATGCTGACCTCAGCCGTAATGCCGTCCGGAATCGCACCATCGGCATTGGGCATTTCGACTTCGACCTTGTAAGTACGGGTAGCAGGCACCGCCGACTGGGAAACGTAGCGAATGCGGCCCTGCCGGGTCTGTCCCGAGACGAGCTTGACCTCGGCAATATCGCCGACCTTGACGTTGGCCACCTTGCGCTCGGACACCTCGACAATCGCCAGCATCGGATCGAGCCCAACCATCTGCGCGATCTCCTTGCCGGCGAACGCGAAGGCCGACGTCCCGACCTCGGAAATTTCGGTAATTACTCCGTCCCACGGCGCGGTGATAATGCCGCGATCGCGCTCAGCTTCGGCTGCGGCCACGGCAGCTTCTGCAGCCTTGTACTGAGCTTCCAAAGCATTCAGTTCCAGCCGTGGAAAAGCGTTGGTCTGCGCCAGGCGGCGCTTCGCCTCGAGTTCCACCTTGCGCTGCTCGAGCTGGGCTTGCGCTTGAAGGACCTGCGCTTCGCGCGATTCATCGGACAGAATAGCGATCACATCGCCCTTCTTCACCCGCGAACCGCGGCGAACTTTCAGCTCCTGGAGGATGCCGTTGGTGCGAGCGAAAGTAATGACTTTGCGGTCGGCCTCGGTCCGGCCGGACAGGAGGAGCTTCCGGCTATGAGATGCCAAGTTCGTGTCGATCACTGCCACGCGAAAGCGCTTCTCAGTCTTTGCCTCACCATCCCGAAGCGCGGCTTTGCTCTCGGCAGATTCATGCGGAACGAGATGACCGGATAGAATCCATAATGCCGCGGCGGCAACCAGACCGATGGCGGTGACACGGCTCGCCTTCATGGCGATACCTCCTTGAGCACTACCGCTGGCGGCATGCGTCCACGCAAAAGGTGACGTGCAACGTCCATGAAAATTGGAATCAGCGCCTCGGCCCTGAAGTTTGGATCAAGCGCCCGACGCCACCAGACACCGTCGGCAATGATCATCAGCATATCGACCGCGCCTTCGATGTCGGCGTCCTTGGCAATATCGCCGCGCTCCGCGGCGGCGTTAAACAAATCGATCAGCCATTTACGGACATCAGCATCGAAGGCCGCCGAGATCCGCGCGATTTCTGGATTGCGCCGCGCCTCGGACATGACCTCGGTGCAAAGCTTCACTTGCTCGATGGAACGGACGGTGAAGTGGTGATGCGCCATGCCTTCAAGAAGGGCGAACAGCCCCTGGGACAAGTCTGCTCGCGCGAAGTCCTGTCCGACCTCAGCGCGATCCCGCTCGGCAATGCCGGCGATCAGCGCCTCCTTGGAAGGGAAATAGCGGTACAGGTTGCCGGCACTCATGCCGGCCTCGACGCAGATTTCCTGCATCGAGGTCTGATGAAACCCGGAGCGGACGAAACAGCGTTGAGCAGCACTGAGAATCTCGTCGCGGCGGTCCGCTTGGCGGTTAATAGTCAGCCGATTCATGATCTTATCGCGCTGCATCATAAAGAGAATGAACGTTCATTCTCCTCCATAACGCGAGCTGCCGGGATATGTCAATTGCCGGGAGCTTTTGCTGAGCCCCGCGACGTGCACGACAGTGGCTGCAGGGAAGGACGCCCGCGCTAGAGATCAGACAGCCCGCCTGGAAAGTCGCCATTCGAACGCTAGAAGGCGATCTAAAAGGCCTCGCCCCCCCACGGACCGTTATCAGCGGCGTTCTAGATCCAGAGAACGCAATACGCCGCACTCGATCTCGTTCGCCCAGGCTAAGCGCCTGGCAGGAAGCACAGTCACCGGCTTGCTTTGATGTCAGCCTGTTTGATGATCGGCACGAGTTGCTTGGCGTCCTCGCTGATGAGGGCACCGAAGCTTTCGGGAGTGCCGCCTACTGAACTGATATAGGCCTTTTTCAGTTTGGCTTGCACCGCCGGATCCGCCAGGATCTTGTTCACCTCGGCATTGATGCGGGTGACGATTGGCTTGGGCGTATTGCGCGGCGCAAGAACGCCAAACCAAGCGTCTGACGCCACGTCAGGATATCCGGACTCGACAATGGTCGGTACCTCCGGAGCCCATTCAGTGCGGGTTCGCGACGTCACGGCAAGCATCCTGATCTTGCCGCTCTCCTGCCCGCTCAGGGCGTGGTGGATCGATGAAAAGAACAGAGCAACACGCCCGGAAAGCACGTCAGGCAAGGCCTCGGCGCACCCTCTATAGGTGATATGAACAATGTCGATCTTGGCGCGGCTTTTCAGAAGCTCAGCGGCCAGATGCTGCGGCGATGCGATGCCGCACGAGGCGTAGCTGAGCTTTCCGGGGTTGGCCTTCGCATAGTCGACAAGCTCTTTGAACGTCTTGAACGGCTGCGACGTACTCGCGGAAAGCCCGGACGGAATGCTGCCGATCATCACGACCGGCGTGAAATCCCGGATCGGATCGAAATTGAGATTAGGGTAAAGCGCCGACAAGATCGAAACATTGGCCGGCATCATGACAAGTGCATAGCCGTCGTGAGGCGAGTTGAACACCGATTCCAAACCGAGAACTCCTCCAGCTCCGGTTCGGTTCTCGACAAGAACCGGCTGGCCCAGCAGCTTGGTCAGCTCATCGGCAACGAGACGCCCCAGAATGTCGACCACGCCTCCTGCCGAATAGGGAACGATCATTCGCACCGGCTTGGTTGGATATTGCTGCTGCGCCATGGCGGAATGGATGCCTGCCATCAGCGTCAACGCCAGAGCCCCGGCAATGCACCTATTCCATGTTCTCATCTGGGTCTCCTGTTAGAGCGAGGTCGGACGTCAGGACCAAGCTGGTTTGTCGAGGCGCCCGGAGCTTGTGTGAATGAGATCGGTTGGGTCGGTTCTGGCTCGATATACAGTGCGCGTCACATCAGTCAGCTTGTGCTCTTTTCTCGCCCAACGCGATGCAGCCTTTCGACGCGCATGAAGTCATTCTATTCGTAGCAGAGCCACGGACAACTATAGACGATACGGTCCCACTGCAAAGTCCGCCTAGACTTTCTTAAAAACACGACGATAGCGGTCAACTTCACACGCACCCCGCGTTTTGCTCGGAAGAAATCTCTCTTCCTGCGATTGTTCGAACAGCCCTTCAACAAATTGCATGTCCCAATGAAAACTTTTCATGCTTCTCCCGACCGACGGCTGCGCATGACTCGCTGGATTTGACAGGAATCTGGGTCCCGTTACCTTGCGCAATCCATGGCTTGCTTCCGTGCATTCCCACCGTGCCCGCTTCGAATGCCTGACGAGCCCGCTCCGAGGTCATGAATGAATCCGAATTATCCGATCGAGTCGGTCTGCTATCCGAGCATCGCGGATGCCGAGCGTTATTCGCGTGCAAATGCGTGGCACCATTTGAATGCCGGTGAAGCGCTTCGGGAAGCAGCGAAGAAAACACCCGACAGATGCGCGCTGGTCTGCGACGATTCCCGCCTTACCTATTCCGAATTCGATTCCCAATCGGACAGATTGGCGGCGAGCTTAATCGATCTCGGCTTGCGGCCCGGCAGCCGAGCTCTTTTCCAAATGGGCTCGGTGATCGAAACAGCCGTAGCGATCCTGGCCTGCGCGAAGGCGGCGGTCATACCGGTCTGTACGCTACCTCAACACCGAGCAATTGAGATCGGCGCGCTGGCGGAGCGATCGAAGCCGGAAGCATACTTCGTTCAGGCTGATTTCAGCTCATTCGATCTCGTGCAATTTGCAGCCGAGATGACCGCGCGTCACTCGATCCGGCATCTGATCGTGGCGCGCAACGGAAGCGCGACGCTGCCTGGCAATGCCATCAGGCTTGAAGATCTCATAAACTCTCAGCCGCGCGAGGATGCGAGACGCAAGCTCGCCGGTGTGAACCCCGGCGCGGCCGACGTTCTCATGTTCCAACTATCCGGCGGCAGCACCAATGTCCCGAAAATCATTCCACGTTTTCACGGTGAGTTCCTCGGACTTGCGCGCGCCTGGGCCAAACGGCTGTCCATGGATGACGGCGCCATTTCCCTCTATGCCCTTCCCCTCATCCACACCGCAGGTCTTGTCGCGGTCTTGTATCCGTCGATCTTGCAAGGCGGCAACTGCGTATTGATGCCGAGAATGGAGCCACGAACGTTCTTTACATTGGCGGAGCGTGAACGCGTGACCCACTCTATGAGCATCGGCCCCGCTGCGACGCAAATGCTCGAGTACAAGGACATCGGCAGCCACGATCTGTCCTCGCTGCGTCTGCTTTCGAATTTTCATGGCTCGGAGGCGATGGAACGGCACGTTGGCGTCCCGTGCCTGAATATCTACGGGATCGGCGAAGGCCTGATCACCAGTTCGGAAGTCACATCCTCCCAGGACATCCGATACAACACCGTGGGATGGCCTCTCAGTCCCCTGGACGAAGTGCGCCTTCTCGAGCCCGGGACGGAGCGCGAAGTCGCGCCGGGGGAGATGGGCGAATTTTGTTTTCGCGGTCCATCCCGGACGTGCGGATACTTCGGCATGCCCGAGCTCAACAGCACGAGCTTCACGAGCGATGGATTTCTCCGCACGGGCGACATGATGACGGCGCGGCCCATCGATGACAGGCTCTGCTACAACTTCCGAGGGCGGATCAAGGACAATATCAACCGAGGCGGCGAGAAGTTTGGCGCCGAAGAGGTGGAGATCATTATCGGCCGGCATCCGCAAGTTCGCGAGGCCAAGGTGGTTGCGATGCCCGATCGCGTTTACGGTGAAAAAGCGTGCGCCTTCCTCGTCATGGCGCCGGATTGCCAGCTTCTCTCGGTCAAGGAACTTGGCGCATTCTTGCTGAAGGAAGGGCTTGCCAAGTTCAAGCTGCCCGAACGCATCGAACCGATTGCGTCACTTCCGGTGACGCGCGTGGGAAAGGTCGACAAGGAAGCGCTTCGCCGGATGATCTCCGAAAAGCTCGCGTCGGAAGCGGAGTCCCTTCCAAGATAAGCGCTGCTGATCCCTCAAATCTGATTTTTTTCCTCCGCCTTCATTCTATCGTCAGTCCTAAGACTGCCCTGGAATAAGTACGATCTTGCCAATCGTATTACGGCCCGTAATGCGTTCGGCGGCGTCATGGAATTTCTCGAGGGAAAACGTTTCGGTGATGAACGCGTCCATCAGACCGGCGGCCACGTCGGCGTAAATCCCGTTCATCATCTCGATCATCGCCGGGCCATGGTGGTGGAAGGCCATCTCGAGGGGGGAGCCGACAACGGAGATGCCCTTGATCAGCACGTAGTTCGCTTTGGCTAGAGGGATGTTCCCGGATGCAAATCCCACGACGATCATGCGCCCCGCCGCTTTCAAGCAGCGAATGGCTCCGTCAAACACATCACCTCCGATGGTATCGAGAACGGCATCGATCCCATCCGGGAAGTGTTCGCTCACTGCCGCGCGCAAACCCTCCTTGGGCTGACTGATCCGGTCGAGGCGCAGGACTGTACCGGCCCCCGCACGGGTTGCAGCTTTCTCCTTTTGCTCCGACGATACGAGCGCAATGACCTCGGCGCCGAGCTTGCGGGCGTATTGGATCGCGGCGAGGCCGACCCCGCCTGCAGCACCCGTAATGAGAACCTTTTCTCCGGCGCGAAGCATACCTCTGATCGACAGAGCAAACGCAACGGTCGCAAAGACCGTCGTGCAGGCTGCAGCCTGTGGGAATTCGAGCTTGTCTGGAATCGAGAAGCACCTGTCGGCGGATGCGACGGCCCAATCGGCGAACGCGCCGCACGTCACCAGCCCCGCCACCCGCTGCCCGACCTGGAATCGCTCGGCACCGGCGCCCACGGCCGACACGACACCGGCAATATCGCCGCCGGCGATGAATGGGACACGCGGTTTAAACTGATACCGCCCTTCGATCATCAGGATGTCTTGGAAATTGAGGGCGGCAGCCTGGCATCGGATCAGGATTTGACCCGGCCCGGGCGGTCGTAACTCGAGGCTCCCGAGCCGGGCCCGCCGCCAATCGCCAAATTCATCAATGACGATTCCGGTTGCCTGTATTACCGGGTCCGAAGCAGCCATGGTGTTTCAGCTATTTGACTTTCAGGCCCATCAGGCCTGCGATCAGGTTGCGCTGCATCTGCGATGTTCCGGCTCCGATGGTGGTGCTGCGCGCGTCGCGAAAATGCCTCTGCATGTCGAATTCCATGCTGTAGCCGGCGCCGCCAAATATCTGCATTCCGGCATTCGCGATCTTCACGTAGGCCTCGGACGCGAACAGCTTGGCCATCGTGATCATCTTCAAGGCCTCCGGAGACTTCTGCACGCTGAGCCAGGCGGCGCGCCATACGAGCGTACGGGCCGCTTCAAGCTCCGTCTGCATGTCGGCGAGCATGTGCGCAATCACTTGAAACGTACCGATCGGCCGGCCGAACTGCTTGCGGTCCTTTGCATATTGCAGAGCCATGTCGAGCGCAGCCTGGGCCGACCCGCAATAGCCTGCGGCCGACGTGACCCGCTCGACCTGCAGGCCGTTCATCACGCAATCCCATCCATTGTTCTCGCCGCCGATCAGGTTGTCGGCCGGCACGCGGGCATCGTCGAACGTGATCTCATAGGTACCGGTGCATCGGCGGCCCAGCATTTCGAGCTTTCTCAATTGGACGCCAGGCGTTTCGTTGGGGATGAGAAAGAGCGACATACCCTTGCGGTAGTCGACGGTGGTGTCCGTTTTCACATAGACGTTCAGCACGTTATTCTTGGCGCCAGCCCCGGTCGCCCACACCTTCCGCCCGTTGATGATCCACGTGTTGCCGTCCCGCCGCGCCGCGGTCCGCATGGCGCCGATGTCCGAGCCCGCATCAGGCTCCGACATCGATATCGACATCTTGATCTCGCCGGACAAAAGCTTCGGCAGCCAGAAAGCTCGCTGCGCCGGCGATCCTTTTTGCGCGACGTTCAACCCGCAAAAAACGCTGCTGCTATAGGCCGTGTAGAAGTCGAAGCTCTTGCGGGCGATTTCATCGGCCAGCACGACCATATCGAAAGTCGTGCCGCCCGCCCCGCCATACTCCTCGGCGAACGGCAGGCGCAGCAGCCCCATCTCGACCCAGGCGTCGTAGAGCTCGTACGGATACGCCTGCTCACGGTCGAGCTTGCGCACATACTCGGTGGTCGCGACGCGATCCATCATCCTGCGCACGCTGTCGCGCAGGAGGGACTGTTCTTCGCTCAGCGCAAAGTCCACGGCCGTTGCCTCCGAAGTTCCGGGCGGCCCGCGCCAGCCTATCGGGCGGGCTTGGTCTCGCGCTGGTCGGTCAGGAGCGTACCCAACTTGAACGGCTGGTGCACTGGCTTGTAGCTTTTCTTGTCGATGAACTGCGACAGGCCGGTCTTGTAGGAATCCTCAGGGTCGCCGACGCGGATCGCCGTGTTCTTTGCACTCAGATAGTCGTAGGCCTGGTTGAAATCCATAGTGCGCACCTGGCGGATCGCCTGTTTGGTCGCCCGGAGAACGGCGGGACTTTTCGCCATCAGCTTTTCAGCGAGCTTCTCCACCTCCTTCTCGAGATCGGCGGCCGGGACCGCGTAGTTGATGAAGCCGACGCGCGCGGCCTCCTTGCCGTCGAACGCATCGCCCAGGCAAGCGTAATAGAGGGCGTGCCGGTACAACACCGCATCCACGACGACCTTGCTGACCAGCGCGCCCGGCAGAATGCCCCAGTTGACCTCGGACAGCGAGAAGGTCGCGTTGTCTGCGGCCACGGCAAAGTCGGTCGCCAACAACTGCATAAAAGCGCCGCCGACGCAGTAGCCCTCGATCATCGAGATCGTAGGTTTGTCGTAGTTGTACAGACGCTCCCAACGCCACCGGTTGGCGACCTCCTGCATCCGTTTCGCCTCGGCCGGCTTGTTTTCCAGAGCGCGGAAGAACTCCTTCAGGTCCTGCCCTGCGGAAAAATTCCCTCCCGCGCCGCGGATTACGACGACCTTGGTATCGGGATCCACCTCAAGCTCGGAAAGTGTCCGGTCCATTTCGACATGCAGTTCCGGGCTCATTGCGTTGCGCTTCTCCGGGCGATTCATGATCACGGTGGAAACGCCGTTGTAGCGCTCGACGCGAACGACCTTCGACTTCGACTGGCTCATAGGCAGCACCCCTGGTTCAAATGCGTGACGCTATTTGCCGCATGGGTGATTCAATTGACCAATGAAATGAATTCATGTGGCTCCCAACACAGCTTCTGGCGAGGTCTGGGGACGGCGCGTTTCATCTCGCGCAAAGAAGCGCGTCGCCGCCAATACCGTTCAGGTAGGACCCGCTCGGCGCAGCGCCGCTAACCGGGTGTCCAGACGTACACAAAAACGTCGTCGCCCGCCTCGTTGGTTTCCGCTTTGGAAATGTCTAGCTTCACCGGCATGCCCGTCTTGATCGAGCTCTGATCATCCGCCCCAAGCATGTAACTCGTCACGATCGGACCTTCCGGCAGGCGCGCCTCAACAAGCGTGTAGGGGACCGGCCCTTTCCATACCGCCGACGGCTTGACGTGAACCTGGCTGTAGTTTGTCACTGTGCCGGCGGGCGTCAGCGTGATTTCCTCTTTGTTTGCGCTGTGGCATTTCATGCAGCGCTGATGCTTGCCGACAACGACGGTTCCGCAAGCGCCGCATTTCTGACCGATCAAACGAAATTTCCCGCCGGGGAGCAGCGCCAACCTTTCGGCGTCGAACGACATCCTCCTGGGTAGCGTCTGCGCGTCCGTCATCGTGTGTCTCGCCGTCATTCCGCCACTCCCGATCGCACCGACCGTCACTCGCCCTTGTATTGCGGTTTTCGCTTCTCAGCGAACGCCTTCGAGCCTTCCCGCTTGTCTTCGCTGGCCATGATGAGGGTGGCCGCCTCGTGCGCCATCTCCAAGGCCAGCGCGAGCGGCATGTCGGTGCCGAGATTGACCAGCCGCTTGTTCTGCGCGAGCGCGAGTGGCGCCTTCTCCGCAAGGGCCGCCGCCAATTCCATCGCGCCCTTGGTCAGAGATTGACTATCGGGAAACACCGCGTTCAAAAGGCCGAGCTTCTCGGCTTCAGTTGCGGAGACATTCCGGCCGGTGAGCAACAATTCCTTGGCCTTCGCCCTGCCGATGGCACGGGGCAGCCTTTGCGTGCCGCCGGCCGCAGCGAGCCCGCCGCGATTGATCTCCGGGGCACCGAAGGTGCTGCTCTGCGTCGCCAAGACCAGGTCGGCGCCGAGGATCAGCTCGAAGCCGCCGCCCAGGGCCCAACCATCGACCGCCGCGATGATCGGCTTCGTCAAGTTCTCCATCTTGATGATTACGTCGTTCAACCGGCGCAGAAATGCAATTTGCCGGGACAAGCTGCGGGCCGCAGATTCCTTGATGTCCGCTCCGGCACAAAAGCCCTTCTCGAGGGCCGTCAGCACGACAACGCGGACGTTTTTATCCTTGTCGAGGTTCGAAAAAACCTGCTCAAGCTCCTCGACCATCCGCTGGTCGATCGCATTGAGCGCGGCGGGCCGGTTCAGCGCAACGAACGCAACCCGCTCATGTAGGTCGAGCTTGATTGTTTGGAACGGATCGCTCACCGCCCGCGCCTAGTCCCGGACCAGCATGGTCACGCAGGCAGAACCGCCGAAGCCCGCGGTCGATGCCACGCCGATCCTGGCATCCGGCACCTGGCGCTCGCCGGCCTCGTTGCGGAGATGGCGCACGATCTCGACGAGCTGACGCGCGCCGGTGGCGCCAAGCGGGTGACCGCAGGCTTTCAACCCGCCGCTGATATTGGTCGGCATCTTGCCGAGCCGGTCGGTGTTGCCGTCCAAAGTCCACTTCCAGCCTTCGCCACGCGGCACCACGCCGAGGGATTCGATCTGGATCAATTCGCCCGGTGCGGTACCGTCGTGCACCTCCACCAGATCCACGGCGTCCGGGCCGATGCCGGCCTCCTCGTAGGCGATTTGGGCGGCATGAGCGGTGTTATCAGCAAAGCCGTCCTTCGCGCCGTCGCTGTAGCGATGCGAGCTCATTCCGCAGCCGGCGATCCTTATCAGCGGCTTGCTGGTGTATTTGCCGGCGACCTCGGCGGCGCAAAGGATGACGGCGGCGGCGCCCTCACCCGTGGGCGAGCACATGAAGAGCGTGAGTGGGTCGGCGATCATCTTCGAGTTCATAACGCGGTCGAGGGTGACGGCCTTCCTGAACTGGGCATCCGGGTTGAAGCAGGCCCAGTGATGGCTTTTCACGGACACTTGCGCGAACGATTCAATCGTCGCGCCATAGTCCATCATGTAGCGACGACCCTTCATCGCGTATGACGCCACCGGCAATCCTAATCCGAGGTAGCGGTCAGGCAGCGACGCGAACGGGTCCTCCAGCGGGCCGGACGGCATCTTCTCGCAGCCGATGGCGGCGACCACGTCGTAGACACCGGCCTCGATCAGTTTTTTCGCAAGCCAGACTACCGAGCTTGTCGAGGTGCACGCGTTCTCGACATTGCCAATGATCGGAATGCCGTTCATGCCGAACTCGTAGGCCACGAGCTGCCCGGCGCCGAGCGACTGCTCCAGCGCATGCGAATAGCCGATGCAATCGATATCGCGCGTGTCCTTCAAGCCGGAATCGTCAAGTGCGGCCGCGAACGCTTCGCCGGCCATCGTGACGAAGGTCTTGTCCGGGTACGCGCCGAACGGATGCACTCCCCCGCCGAGCACGACCACTTCCCGGAGCTTCTTGTTGGCGGCGCGAGCCATGGCTCAGTCCTCCGATGCGTCTTAAGTCACAGCCGTCCGCAGCTTACGCCTTCGCCGGCGTGAGCTCCATGTTGGCAACGATGTGGCGCATGATGAAGTTCGTGCCATCGGCAATGCGCGTGCCGTGGGCGTCGCGCATCATTCGCTCGACCGGATGATCCATCAGCAGGCCGTTGCTGCCCAAGAGGAACAGCGCGTCGTTGCAAACTTTGAGCGCCATGTCCGATGCGTGATACTTGGCCATCGCAACCATCTTGGCGGTCTCCGGCGCACCGGCATCCATCAGGCGCGCGGTGGTGTAGACCAGCGCTCGGGCCGCCTCGATCGCGGTCGACATGTCGGCGAGCTTGAAGCGCACGGCTTGCTTGTCCGTGACCGGGCCGCCGAACAGCTTGCGGTTCGATGCGTAGTTCTTCGCGTATTCGTAAGCGCCCTCCGCGAGCCCCAGCGACTGTACGGCAATACCGAGCCGTCCCTGGTTGAGGCCCGTCACGAAGATCTTGAAGCCCTGCCCCTCTTCGCCGATCCGGGCATCTTCGGACACCTCGACGTTCTCGTAGGTGACGTCACAGGTGGAAATGCCGGTCCAGGCGGTCTTGGTATAGGGCTTGCCGAGCGTCACGCCCTTC
>JADMIO010361805.1_pt1 | contig 12931 bp, 13 predicted proteins | sample 8958161 | NCBI WGS metagenome assembly JADMIO01 (sample SAMN16585339, study PRJNA669376) | soil metagenome | isolation source: Crop rotation soil | place: USA: Cullars Rotation, Alabama | collected 2011 | reverse complement strand
TCGGCGACCTCGGCGGTGGACGTGTCGGTCGGGATCGTGCCGGCGGCCGACGTGTCGACGGTGAGGTTCTCGCCGGAGCTCGGGTCGAAGAGGTGGATCTTGGAGCTGTCGACCCAGATCTCCGCCTCGTCGCCCTCCTTGACGCGGCTCGCGCCGTCCAGCGAGATCACCAGCTGGGTGCGCAGCGCCTCGCCGTCGAGGTCGCGCTCGAGCTGGAGCAGCTGCTGCTGCACCTCCTCGGGCGCCTCGAACGGGATGTAGGCGTAGGCCTGGTTGCCCAGCCACTCCACGACGTCGACCTTCGCCCGGAACGTCGAGCCGGAGTTCTTGGCCGAGTCCATCACCGACGCGTCCTCGAAGTGCTCCGGGCGAATGCCTGCGATCAGCAGCCCCTTGCCCTGGGCCTTCTTCGCCTTGTCCTCGGGGATCGACACCGTGCCGAACGGCATCTTCACCGAGTTCCCCTCGACCGTGGCCGGCACGAAGTTCATCGGCGGACTGCCGATGAAGCCGGCGACGAACAGGTTGACCGGGTTGGTGTACAGCTCCCGCGGCGTGGCGAGCTGCTGGAGCACGCCGCGCTTGAGGACGGCGACCCGGTCACCGAGCGTCATCGCCTCGGTCTGGTCGTGGGTGACGTAGACCGTGGTGATGCCCAGCCGCCGCTGCAGGCGCGCGATCTCGGTACGCATCTGGCCTCGCAGCTTGGCGTCGAGGTTGGACAGGGGCTCGTCGAAGAGGAACGCCTCGGCGTCCCGGACGATGGCCCGGCCCATCGCGACCCGCTGCCGCTGGCCACCGGACAGGTTGCCCGGCTTGCGCTCGAGGTGCTCGTCCAGCTCCAGGGTCTTCGAGGCGTCGCGGACCTTCTTGTCCACCTCGTCGTTGGACGCGCCCGCCAGCCGCAACGGGAACGCGATGTTCTCGTAGACGGTCAGGTGCGGGTAGAGCGCGTAGTTCTGGAACACCATGGCCAGGTTGCGGTCGCGGGGGGCGAGGTCGTTGACCCGCTTCCCGCCGATCACCATGTCGCCGGAGGTGATGTCCTCCAGGCCGACGATCATCCGCAGCAGCGTGGACTTCCCGCAGCCCGACGGGCCGACGAGGATCATGAACTCCCCGTCCGCCACATCGATGGAGACGTCGTTCACGGCCGGGAAGCCGTCGCCGTACTTCTTGACGATGTTCTTCATCTCGATGGCAGCCATTGGATCAACCCTTCACTGCGCCGGAGGTCAGACCGGCGACGATTCTGCGCTGGAACAACAGGACGATGACGATCACCGGGATCGTGACGATCACGGAGGCCGTCGCGAGCTGGGAGTACGGCGGGTTGAACGGGTCGGGCCCCACGAAGTAGGACATCTGGGCCGGGACCGTTCGCGAGCCCGTCGTCGACGTGAGCGAGATGGCCAGGACGAACTCGTTCCACGCGAAGAAGAACGTCAGGATCGCCGCCGTGAACACACCCGGCGCCGCGAGCGGCACGATCACCTTGCGGAACGCCTGCCACGACGTCGCGCCGTCGACCTGCGCCGCCTGCTCCATCTCCCACGGGATCTCCCGGAAGAACGCCGACAACGTCCAGATCGCCAGCGGCAACGTGAACGTCATGTAGGGGATGATCAGGCCCGGCCACGTGTTGAACAGGTGGAACGTGCGCCACATGTCGAACAGCGGGCCGACCAGCGACACGACCGGGAACATCGCGATGGCCAGCGCCAGGGAGAGCACCAGGCGCTTGCCCTTGAACTCCAGGCGGGCGATGGCGTACGCCGCCAGCGTCGCGATCAGCACGGCGAGGACCGTCGCGATGATCGAGATCCCGAACGAGTTGCGCAGCGCCGCCAGGAAGTCGTGCGACGTGCTCTTGTCGGAGGTCATGCCCAGGAGGACCTTGTAGTTGTCCCAGGTCGGGTCCTTGGGCAGGAACTGGGCGCTTCCCGTCGTCGTCTCGGCCAGCGACTTGAACGACAGCGAGACCACCCACGCGATGGGCAGCAGGCACCAGACCAGGATCACCAGGAACCCGACGTAGGTGCCGACTCCGGACTTCCTCATCAGCCCTCACCCCTCGCCTGGGCCAGGTCGACCCGGAAGAACTTCACGATCAGGTAGGCGAGCAGGAGCACGGTGAGGAACAGCAGCACCGAGAGCGCCGACCCCATCCCGAGCTGGAACTGCTCGATCGCTTGTCGATACGTCAGGAACGAGGAGGACTCGGTGTCCTGAGCCCCCTTGGTCATGATGAAGATGTTGTCGAAGATCCGGAACGCGTCGAGCGCCCGGAACAGCACCGCCACCATGATCGCGGCCCGCATGTTCGGCAGGATCACCTTGAACAGCCGCTGGCTCGCCGTCGCGCCGTCGACCTTGGCGGCCTCGAGCATGTCCTCGGAGACCTGCGACAGGCCGGCCAGGAGCAGCAGCGCCATGAACGGCGTGGTCTTCCAGATCTCGCTGACCATGATCGCGAACATCGCGTGCCAGTGGTCGCCGTACCAGTTGGTCGACGACGAGATGCCTGGCAGCCAGTCGAACCAGGAGTTCACCCACCCGTTGTTGATCGAGAACGTGAACTGCCAGGCGAACGCCGAGACCACGGTGATGATGCCGTAGGGGATCAGGATCGCTGTGCGCATCACGCCGCGGGCGAAGATGATCCGGTGCATCACCATGGCGAAGGCGAAGCCGATCACGAGCTCGATCGCCACCGTCACCACCATGATGATCACGGTGTTGAGGGTGTCCTTCCAGAACAGCGAGTCGGTGAGGATGACGCCGTAGTTCTTCAGTCCCACGAACGCCTTGTCGTCCGGCGTGGTCAGCCGGTAGCGGAAGAGCGACAGGTAGAGCGCCTGCAGCATCGGGTACGCCGTCACCAGCACCATCAGGATCAGGGCCGGGGCGACGAGCTTCTGGCCCAGACGGTTCTCGGCGACCGACCGGTCGCTGAGAGCCGGAGGAGCTGCCTTCGTCGTCTCTCTGGGAATCGTCGTGGCGGTCACAGCAGCTTCTTTCCGGTCAGGACGTCCTGGATGAACGTGGCGGACTTGGCTGGGGTGGAGGAGCTGACCGAGGCCGGCGGGTGCCAGGTGCTCTGGATGGCGCCGGAGATGTCGCTCCAGTACGGCGTGACGGTGCGGGGTGCCGCACTGTTCACACTGTCCTCGAACAGCTTGATCAGCTCGGGCGGGAACAGCTTCTGGATCTGGGGATCCTGGTAGCCCGCGGGGCTGGCCGGCATGTTGCCGGTCAACGCGCCGTTGGTGGCCTGCTGCTTCGGGTCGACCAGGCACGCCGCGGCCTGGTTGGCCAGGTCGATGTGCTTGGAGTAGGAGCTGACCCCGATCCCGATCCCGCCGTACGGCGGACGTGAGGTCTGGCCGGCCACGGTCGCGGGGTACTTCGCGTAGCCGATGTCCTTGGCCACGTCGGGCTGGGTCGCGTCGTAGTTGTGCCAGATGTAGGTCCAGTTGACCATGAACGCGCCGTTGGCAGCGCCGAACGCCGAGCCCGCCTGGCCCTCCTGGGCCACGGACAGGTCAGGAGGTGCGGCCTTGGAGTGCGCGAGGTCCTCGATGACCTTCGCGGCGTCGTCACCGGCCTGGCTGTTGATGGTGACGTCGGCGTCCACACCCTTGCTGGCGTCGGTGACGAGGGTGCCGCCGGCGCCGGAGATCAGGGCGTTGATCCAGACGACGTAGCCCTCGTACTTGTTGGCCTGCACCGCCACGGTGCCGCCGTTGTCGGAGGCCGCCTTGATGATCTGGTCCCAGGTGACCGGCTGGGTCATGTCGAGGCCGGCCTTCTGGACGAACGACTTGCGGTACCAGAGCACCTGGGTGTTCGACCAGAACGGGTAGACGACGATCTTGCCGTTCCACGTGGCGGCGTCCGTCGCGCCCTTGAACGACTGCTGCTTGAGCTTGGCCTGCTCGTCGGCCGGGATCGGCGCGAGCAGTCCGCCGTTCGCGAGCTCGGCGGTGTACGGCGGGTCGATGCTCATCAGGTCGATGCCCGAGTCGTGGGCCTCCAGCCGACGGGCCAGCTGCACCCGCTGCTGGTTGGCGTCCTGGGGGAGGACCTGCGTGGTGATCGTGTACTGGTCGGTGCTGCACGTCTTCGCGATGGCCGCCTGGCCGCCGCTGTCGGGGTTGATGTACCAGACCAGGGTGGTCGTGCCGTTGCTGCTGCCGCAGGCGGTCAGGACACCGGCGGCAGTGGCGAGGGCCGCCAGGGAGCCGGCCACGCGCCGGCGGGTAGCGGATCGACCGGGGGGTCGTGTGGCCCTCCGAGATCGCTTGGGGACGTGCATGTTGCGCTCCCTCCACGAAAGGTGAACTACGTCACGTCTAGTCGTTATCGCAGGTCATCGCAAGCCTTGACGGAATCCGTCGTCTGTGCGTCCGGGATCCGTGGTCCCCGTCGCGCTGCTGCGTCTCAGCCCGTGGATCGAGAGCCCCGGGCGCGGGCCCGGGCGGCGGTGCGGTCGATCGCGTCGACGAAGGTCGCGAACAGCTCCGGAGGCAGGTCGTGACCCATGCCGTCGACGAGCAGCAGCTCGGCCCCGGGCACGGCCGACGCCGTCGCGCGGCCGCCCGAGACGTGGACCATCTTGTCGGCCAGCCCGTGCACGACCATGGTCGGCACGCGCACGCCGTGCAGCCGCTCGGAGCGGTTGGGCTGGGTCAGGATCGCCATCATCTGACGCAGCGTGCCGCCGGCCGACACGCCGCGGTCGAAGGTCTCCTCGGCGATCTGGCGGGAGCCGATCACCCGGTCGATCTGCACGCTGTTGTCGGCGTACGCCGCGCGACCTGGTCGCACCGGCCGGAGCAGCATCGGGAAGAGCCGCGGGTGCTGCCAGCCGACCGTCCGGCGGCCCGTCGTCGACATGATGCTGGTCAGCGAGCGCACCCGGGCCGGCTCCTCGATCGCCATCGTCTGCGCGATCATCCCTCCCATCGACACGCCCACGACGTGGGCGCTGTCCACGCCGAGGTGGTCGAGCAGCGCGAAGGCGTCGCGCGCGAGGTCGCTTATGGAGTACGGCGCACGGGTGCGCGCGCCGGCGAAGGCGCGCATCAGCATCCCGCGGGTGACCCGGCCGCGGACCTTGGTCGAGCGCCCGACGTCGCGGTTGTCGTAGGTGATCACGTGGTAGCCGCGACGGGCCAGCATCGAGCAGAGCTCCGGGTCCCACCAGGTCAACGGGCTGGCCAGACCCATCACGAGCAGCATCGGCTCGTCGGCGGGGTCGCCGTAGGTGCGGTAGCACAGCTCCACCCCGGTCGAGACCGGCGCGAAGAGCTCCGGCGAGGAGGGCACGGACGGACTCCGGTCGCCCGTGGGCGGCGGCATCTCGGGAGTGGCGGAGGCGGGACCGGCCATGTCCTCCAGTCAACCTCATGGGTCACGACACGGCGACGGTCGGGGGATCTCCGGACGGCGCCCGCGCGACGTCGTACCGTCGTTTCCATGGCCACGTTCGCCGTCGCCGACTTCCTGCTCCCGGAGGGCTTCGTCGCCCCGGGACGCGGGGCGGTCCTGCGCGAGGCGAGGGTGGTCGGCGAGGCCGGTCGGCTGGCCTGGTCACTGCTCGAGCGGCGCGTGGGCAGCCGCCACGCGGCGTACGCCGGCACCCCGGTGCTGCGTGACGTCGACCCGGTCGTGCTGGTGCCCGGCTTCCTGGCCGGTGACGCCAGCCTCTCCGCCCTCGCCCGCGCGCTGCGCGAGCAGGGTCACCGCACCTACCGGTCCCACATCCACGCCAACGTCGGCTGCACGGTGCGGGCCGCCGCCGAGCTCGAGGCGCGCCTGGAGTCGGTCGCGGCCCGGCGTGGCCGACGGGTCACGGTGGTCGGGCACAGCCTCGGTGGCCTGCTCGCGCGCGGACTCGCCGTACGCCGGCCCGACCTGGTCACGGGCATCGTCACGCTCGGCAGCCCGATGCTGGCCCCGGGCGCCCACCACGTCGCGCTGACCCACAGCCTCGACGCGCTCGTCCGGCTGAGCCGGGCCGGCGTCCCCGGCCTGATGGCGCTGGAGTGCGTCGCCGGCGACTGCGCGCGGACCAGCTTCGAGGAGAGCCGCCTCCCGCTGCCTCCGGAGGTGTCCTTCACCGCGGTCTACTCCCGGCGCGACGGGATCGTCGACTGGCGCGCCTGCGTCGACCCGCTGGCCACGGCCGTGGAGGTGCGGTCGTCGCACCTGGGGATGGTGGTCGACCCGGCCGCGATCCGCGCGGTGTGCGGTGCGGTGGCGGCGGGGCCGAGCCTGCGCCTGGCTGGTCCGTCCTCCACCGTCACAACCCGCTGAGCTTCTCGAACTGGTGCTCGCTGGAGATCAGCCGGACGGTGCCGCTGCGCGAGCGCATCACCAGCGACTGGGACGTCGCGCCGTGGGCGCGGAAGTGCACGCCCTGCATCAGCTCGCCGTCGGTGATGCCGCTGGCCACGAAGAAGCAGTCGTCGGCCGTCACCAGGTCGTCGGTGGAGAGCACGTGGTCGGGATCGAGGTCGTGGCCGGCGTCGACGGCGCGCTGGCGCTCCGCGTCGTCCTTGGGCCAGAGCCGGCCCTGGATCACGCCGCCGACGCACTTCATCGCGCAGGCGGCGATGATGCCCTCCGGCGTACCGCCGATGCCGAGCAGCATGTCGACACCGGTGTTGGGACGGGCGGCCATGATCGCGCCGGCGACGTCGCCGTCGACGATGAACTTGATCCGGGCTCCGGTCGCGCGGACCTCGTCGGCCAGCTTCTCGTGGCGGGGCCGGTCGAGCATCACGACCGTGACGTCCTCGGGTCGCGAGCCCTTGGCCTTGGCGACCGCGTTCACGTTGTCGGCGACCGAGGCGCGGATGTCGACCGCGGCGGCGGCCTCGGGACCGGTGACGAGCTTCTCCATGTAGAACACCGCCGACGGGTCGTACATCGAGCCGCGCGGCGCCACGGCCAGCACCGAGACGGCGTTGTTCATGCCCTTCGCGGTCAACGTCGTGCCGTCGATCGGGTCGACCGCGACGTCGCACTCGGGGCCGGTGCCGTCGCCGACCTCCTCACCGTTGAAGAGCATCGGGGCGTTGTCCTTCTCGCCCTCGCCGATCACGACGACGCCCCGCATCTGGACGGTCGCGATCATCTTGCGCATCGCGTCGACCGCGACGCCGTCGGCGCCGTCCTTGTCGCCCCGGCCGACCCAGCGGGCGGCGGCCAGGGCCGCGGCCTCGGTCACCCGGACCAGCTCGAGCGCCAGGTTGCGGTCCGGTGAGTCGGGGGCGGGTTCCAGGCTCTCCGATGTGGCCGTCATGCGCGGGAGCCTAGTGGTCAGGAGACCAGCCAGAGCACCGCGACGGCGCCGAGCAGGCTGACCGGCGTGAGCGAGAGGGAGACCCGGTGGAACGCCGCGTTGCCGGGGTGGACGTCGTGCCGGCTGAGCGTGCGCCGCCACAGCAGGTTGGCCAGGGAGCCGGTCCAGGTGAGTCCGGATCCGATGTTCAGGCCGAGCAGTGCCGCGAGGACCGCGGTGGTGCCCAGCGGCGCCAGGACCGGAACCAGAAGGAGGGTGGCCGAGAGGTTGGTGAGCACATTGGCGAGCCCCGTCGCCAGCACGGCGATGAGGATCAGCGCGCCGAGCCCGGTCGAGCCGGGCACCAGGTGGCGGACGGTGTCGCCGAGGAAGCCCTGGGCGAGCCCGGCCACGACCACGCCCAGCGCCAGCACCCAGACCGCGAACCCGGGGTGGGCGGCGTGTACGAGGTGGATCGGCCGCGCGAGGCCGCGGCGCACGGCGTACGCCGCGAGCACGACGGCGGCGACGAGCGAGACCCACCAGGGCTGACCGCCGAACGGCGAGATCGCCGCGAAGCCCACCAGCATCAGCACCACGACGGCCACCGGAAACCTCGGGACCGGTCGCACAGGGGTGTCGTCGGGCGCCGGCACCACGGCGAGCCGCTCGCGGAAGAGCAGCCGGAGGCCGACGTACTCCACGACCAGCACGACGAGGAGCACCGGCGCCATCCGCACGGCGAACGCGGTGAAGGTCAGGTCGAGGTGGGGGAGGGCGAGCAGGTTGGTGAGGTTGGAGACGGGGAGGAGGAGGGAGGCGGAGTTGGCCATCCGGAGGCAGGCGTAGGTGCCGGGCTCGTCGGGGACGGCCCGCGCCATCCCGGCCGCGAGCACCACCGGGGTGAGCAGGACGACGGTCGCGTCGAGGCTGAGGGTGACGGTGACGACGGCCGCGAGCAGGAAGACGCCCGTGAACAGCCGCATCGCCGACCCTCGGCTCCACCGGCCCACCCGTTGCGCCGCCACGTCGAAGACTCCCGCGCGGGCGCAGACGTCCGAGACGACCAGGACCGTGACCAGGAAGGCGACGACGGGTGCCAGGTGGTCGACCGCGGAGCGCGCCTCGTCGAGGCTCAGCAGCCCGGTCGCGAGGGTCGCGCCGGCGCAGACGACCCCGACCGCCACCTCGACCCGTCCGCGCGGGTGCCCGAACGCGACCGCCAGCATCCCGGCCAGGGCCAGCACCACGACGGCGTCGGTCACGGGGGGCGGCACGCGTGGAGCCTAGGTGGTGGGTGGCCATCGGCCACCTGTGAGGATGGGCGCGCTATGAGCGAGCAGCCCGGCCGGTACCAGCGATCGACCTCGGGCATGGTCGGGGCGCTCCTGGTCACGCTGCTGGTGATCCTGGCCTTCGTCGCGTTCCGCGCGTTCAACCGGTCGGACCTCGACGTGAAGCCGGAGAAGGTCGACTACCTCGCCCAGGTGCGCTACGCCCAGCAGTCCGGCACGGAGGTCGTCTACCCGTCCGGGCTGCCGACCGGCTGGTACGCCACCCAGGTGACGTTCTCGCCCGGGAAGCCGCCGGGGCTCGAGCTGTCGATGCTGACCGGCGACGGCGAGTACGTCGGGTACGTCGAGTCGCCGGAGTCGACCGCCCAGATGCTCACGACGTACGTCGACCCGCACCCGACGTCGGGTGGCTCGGTCACCGTGCCCGGCTCCGTCGCACCGACGTGGGATGCCTGGACCGACAGCGGGGGCGACACCGCCCTCGTGGCCCAGCGCGGTGGGGGGTCGTCGCAGGAGACCCTGCTGGTGTTCGGGACGGTGTCGAAGAGCCAGCTGCAGCAGCTCGCGGCGTCGCTGACCACCGCTCCCGCTCCGAGGAGGAGCTGACCGGGAGTCAGCCCTCGTCGGCCTCGATCGCGGCGTCGAGCCGGCGCCGGGCGCCGTCGAGCCACTCCTGGCAGATCGCGGCGAGCCTCTCGCCACGCTCCCAGAGGGCCAGGCTCTCCTCCAGCGTCGTGCCGCCGGTCTCGAGGGCCCGGACGACCTCGATCAGCTCGGCCCGCGCCTCCTCGTAGCCGGGTCGCTGCTCCGGCTCGGGAGCCGACTTCCGCTCAGCCATCGCTCTCCTCGCTGACGGGGTCGGGCTCGACCCCCGTGGTCGTGGTCATGATGCGTCCGTCGGCGACGCGGATGCTCAGGGGCGCGCCGGTCTGCACCGCGCCGACCGAGGTGACCACGTCGCCGCCGGCAGCCTGCACCACGGCGTACCCACGCTCGAGGGTGGCCAGAGGTGAGAGCGCCCGGGCGCGGGCGCGCTGGTGGGTGACGTCGTCGCCGGCCCGGGCGAGCGCGTGGTCGAACGAACGCCGGCCGCGGTCGCGGAGGTCGCCGACCTCGACGGCGCGTGCCTCGAGCAGGCTGCGCGGGTCGGCGAGCGCCGGACGTGCGCGTAGCTCGGCCAGGGCCTGCCGTTCGCGGTCGACGAGCTGGCGGACCAGCGACCGCACCCGGTCGCGCGCCCAGGTGACGCCCGAGAGCTCCTCGACCATGTCGGGGACCAGGTGCTTGGCCGCGTCGGTGGGTGTGGACGCGCGGACGTCGGCGACCAGGTCGAGCAGCGGGGTGTCCGGCTCGTGGCCGATCGCGGACACGACCGGCGTCCGCGTGGCGGCCACTGCCCGCACGAGGGCCTCGTCGCTGAACGGCAGCAGGTCCTCGACCGAGCCCCCACCGCGGGCCACGACGATCACGTCGACGTGCTCGGCGCGGTCGAGCCGCTCGAGCGCGTCGATGACCTCGGTGGCGGCCCGCGTGCCCTGCATCGCGGCGTACGCCGTCTCGAAGGCGACGCCGGGCCACCGGCGTCGGGCGTTCTCGACGACGTCACGCTCGGCCGCGGAGCCGGGGGCGGTGATCAGGCCGACGCAACGGGGGAGGAACGGCAGCGACCTCTTCAGGTCGGCCGAGAACAGCCCCTCGGCGGCCAGCAGCTGGCGGCGGCGCTCGAGCCGGGCCAGGAGCTCGCCGAGCCCGACCATCCGGATCTCGCGTGCGACGAGGGAGAGCGAGCCGCGGTTGGCGTAGTAGTCGGGCTTGGCGTGGATCACCACGCTGGCGCCCTCGACCAGCGGTGGGTTGAGGCTGTCGAACAGCGTGCGCGCACAGGTGACCGGGACCGAGATGTCGGCCGCGGAGTCACGCATGGTCATGAACACGGTGCCGACGCCGGGACGCCGGCTCACCTGCGTCATCTGCCCCTCGACCCACACCGCTCCCAGCCGGCCGACCCACTGTGAGATCGCCAGGGCGATCTGGCGCACCGGCGCGGGCGCCGACGGCGAGGTCTCCAGGGCCATGCGGCGACCCTAGGGCAGCCCGCCGACTCGGGGCTTCGACCTCGCCGCCGGTAGCCTCGACGACATGAGTGTCGACCTGGGCATGCCCGTGCAGGGCGTCCGCCTGGCCGCCCCGCGCGGCTACTGTGCGGGCGTCGACCGGGCCGTGATCACCGTCGAGAAGGCGCTCGACCTCTACGGCGCCCCGGTCTACGTGCGCAAGCAGATCGTGCACAACAAGCACGTCGTCTCCGACCTGGAGTCCCGCGGCGCCGTGTTCGTCGAGGAGCTCGACGAGGTCCCCGAGGGCGCGACGGTCGTCTTCTCCGCCCACGGGGTGTCGCCGACGGTCCACGAGGAGGCGAGGGCGCGCAGCCTGAAGACGATCGACGCGACGTGCCCGCTGGTGACCAAGGTCCACCACGAGGCCAAGCGGTTCGCAGGCGACGACTACGACATCCTCCTGATCGGGCACGCGGGTCACGAGGAGGTCGAGGGCACCTCCGGTGAGGCACCCGAGCACATCCAGCTGGTGCAGGGTCCCGACGACGTCCCGGGCATCGTGGTGCGCGACCCGTCCAAGGTGGCGTGGCTCTCGCAGACCACGCTGTCGGTCGACGAGACGCTGGAGACCGTCGAGGCGATCCGCGCGCGTTTCCCCGAGCTGCTCGACCCGCCCAGCGACGACATCTGCTACGCCACCCAGAACCGTCAGCTCGCGGTCAAGGAGATCGCCCACGACGCCGACCTGGTGATCGTGGTCGGCTCGGCCAACTCCTCCAACTCCGTGCGCCTGGCCGAGGTCGCGCTCGAGGCGGGGGCCAAGGCCGCCCACCGCGTCGACGACGCCAGTGAGATCGAGGACGCCTGGCTCGAGGGCGTCGACAAGGTCAGCGTCACCTCCGGCGCGAGCGTCCCGGAGGCGCTGGTGGACGGGGTGCTCCGTTACCTGTCCGACCGCGGCTACCCCGACGCCGAGGCGGTCCACAGCGCCGAGGAGTCGCTCATCTTCGCGCTGCCTCCGGAGCTGCGGCGCGACCTGCGGGCTGCGGCGAAGGCGTAGCGCTCTCGGCCGGCTCGGACCAGACGACGTACCGGTAGAGCAGGAAGTTCGCCACGACGCTGCCACCGAGCGCGACCACCTTCGCTGCGGGCATCGGTACGCCGGCCAGGCCGTGCGCGATCCCGATCACGACGGGCTGCAGCAGCCACATGGTGAAGCCGTTGGTGGCCAGGAAGAGCAGCGCCTGTTGCGCGGTGACCCGCCGGCTGCGGAAGGTGTGTCGCCCGTTCATCCAGAAGCTGAACGCCATCCCGGCGGAGGTCGACAGGAAGTTGGCGGTCAGCACGCCGAGCGACGGCTGGAGCACCCAGAACAGGACGAGGTCGATCGCGGTGTTGGCGACGCCGACGGTCGCGAAGCGGGCGAACGTGCGGGGGAGTCGGGCGTTGTCGGCGTGCGGCATGGGTCCGTCGTACGCCGCTCGGCTGCGTGCATCCTGCGGGTCGGCTGCGAGGAACCTGTGGTTCGGGCCCGCCCCTAGACTCGCGAGATGGCGAGGTACGTCGACGTCCACCCGGACAACCCCCAGCCGCGCGTGATCGCGCAGGTTGCTGACGCCGTGCGGGACGACGCGCTGATCGCCTACCCGACTGACTCGGGCTACGCGCTGGGTGCGCGGCTGGGCAACCGCGACGGCCGCGACCGGATCCTTGCGATCCGGCAGCTCGACGACAAGCACCACTTCACGTTGATGTGCTCCGACTTCTCCCAGCTCGGCCAGTTCGTGCAGATCTCCAACAGCGCCTTCCGGGCCATCCGCGCCGCGACGCCCGGCCCGTACACGTTCGTCCTGCCGGCGACCGCGGAGGTGCCGCGACGGCTGCTGCACCCCAAGAAGCGCACCGTCGGCGTCCGCATCCCCGACCACGCCGTCTGCCAGGCCCTGCTCTCCGAGCTCGGCGAGCCGATGCTGACCAGCACCCTGATCCTCCCCGGCGAGACCGAGCCGCGGGCGATGGGCTGGGAGATCAAGGAGGAGCTCGACCACGTGATCGACCTGGTGGTCGAGGCGGGAGAGACGCTGGCCGAGCCGACCACGGTGGTCGACTGGTCCGAGGGTTATCCCGAGGTCGTCCGCCGGGGAGCCGGCGACCCGAGCAGGTTCGAGGAGGCCGGCTGAGCCGCGGCTCGACGGGTCAGAACCCGCGGCTCGACGGGTCAGAACCCGCGGCTCGACGGGTCAGAACCCGCGGGTCAACGGGAGGTGCGCTGGCGGAGGACCAGGGTC
>JADMIO011456591.1_pt1 | contig 12933 bp, 12 predicted proteins | sample 8958161 | NCBI WGS metagenome assembly JADMIO01 (sample SAMN16585339, study PRJNA669376) | soil metagenome | isolation source: Crop rotation soil | place: USA: Cullars Rotation, Alabama | collected 2011 | reverse complement strand
CCGGCGGTGACCACCGACGAGGTCGGAAACCCCGAAATGGTCGATGACGTGAACGGACGTCTCGTCCCGCCGCACGATCCCGTGGCCTTGGCGAAGGCGCTCGCTGAGCTGGGCGACCTCGACGAGCACACACTCGCCGAGATGGGCAGGGCGGGCCGTCAGCGCGTCGAGGACCGCTTCGATCTCACTGTGTTGGTCCGCCGCCTCGTCGACGCGTGGGACGCGGCGGAGAAGCAACCGCGTTAGAGCAGGACGCGGCGGTGGCGCACGCTGCCCTGCACGAGCGACGCAAGACTGACGATGTCGCCGACTCCCAGCTGGGCCAAGCGGATGAGCCTCGACCCACCCGGCCGGTGGCGCGTATCCGCCCAGCGCTCCTTGGCCCACGGCAGTGCGCCAGCGAGAAGCACCGGTCGCCGCGTGATCGCGGCCGCGATCGCACTGGCGACGGCCGCATCGAGCGCGAACGTCCGCTTGTTGAGGAACACGCCGAGGAAGAGCTCGTCGCGAAAGCGAGCGCTGCGGTGGGTGAACGCCGCGAAGTCAGCGATCTGGCGACGCTCTCGCAGCCAGACCCGGTAGGTCCCCGGCAGCCACCGGTGGTTCACAACCGCGTCGGGAGCAAACGCGACCCGTCCTCCCGCGCCCTGGACCCTCCAGCCGAGCAGGGCGTCTTCGCCGAAGGCGCGGCCGCCCGCTCTGGCAACCAGCGGATCGTGCTCGTCGAATCCCCCGGCGGCCTCAAACGCCTCGCGTCGGTAGGCGATGTTGCAGGTCTCGAACAGTGACGAGAACCGCCCGATGGAAATGGTGCGCGCCCACGGGGCGGGACGAGGGACACCGTCGGGCGGTCGGGTCAGTCCTTGGACGACATCGGCTCCGGCGGCGAAGGCCTCGTCGAGGGCCTCGAGCCAGCCGGGTGCCGGGAGGCAGTCGTCGTCGGTAATGGCGAGGATCGGGGCGCGGATCAGTGCGGCCGCGGCGTTGCGGCCCGAAGACGGACCCTTGTTGACGTCCACTCGAGCGGCGACCAGCCGCAGCCGGGTCTTGGCTGCGATCTCGGCGAGGACGGTCGCCGTGTCGTCGGACGAGCCATTGTCGACGAGCACGACCTCGAAGCGGTCGAGTTCCATCGTCTGACGCTCGAGCGCCTCGGTGAGCTCCTCGAGGAACCCTGAGCGGTTGTAGGTCGACACAGCCACGGCGAAGTGCGGCTGCTTCCCTTCCCACGTGGCGCTCGTCGCCAGGACCTCATGCGGCATCCGACCAGAATGGACCGCGGTGCGCCTCCTCGTCTTGTCGAACTTCTTTCCGCCCCATCACTTCGGCGGATACGAGCTCTCGTGCCGGGACGTCGTGGACGGCCTGCGGACCCGGGGCCACGACGCCCTGGTGCTCACCAGCACGGTGCGAGTGCCGGGTGTCGACGACCCAGCCAGCGAGAAAGCGAGCGTGGTCCGGCGGGAGCTGCAGCTGTACTGGGACGACCACGAGCTGACGAAGCCGTCACTCCGGCGTCGTCTCGCGATGGAGCGTTCGAACCAGGCGGCGTTGGCAAGAGCGCTCGAGGACGTGCGCCCCGACGTCGTGTCGGTCTGGAACATGGGCGCCGTCTCCCTCGGTCTGCTGACGACGTTGATCGAGCGCCGTGTCCCGCTCGTCTACGCCGTCTGCAACAACTGGCTGCAGTACGGCCCGCGAATGGACGCCTGGACACGTCTGTTTCGCCGGACACCGCGGATCGGCGCGGTCGTGCGGCGCGCCACGGGCGTGCCGACGACGGTTCCCGACCTCGCCCCGACAGGCGTCTTCTGCTTCGTCAGCGAAGAGACCCGGCGCCGAGCCGAGCAGGTGACGCCAAACGGCTTTCCAAAGTGCACCGTCGTGTACAGCGGCATCGACCGGCGTGACTTCCCCGTGCTGCCACCCGCCGAGATCGACGGGGCGAACGAGTGGCGTTGGAGTCTGCTGTTCGTCGGGCGACTCGCTCCCGAGAAGGGGGTCGACGTCGCCATTCGAGCACTGGCGCTTCTTCCCGAGCAGGCCCGTCTGCGGCTCGTGGGAGAGCCGGACCCCGCGCACAGACAGCGCGTCGAGGCGCTCATCGAGGAGCTGGGGGTCGCCGGGCGCGTCAGCTTCGAGGTCATCGAGCGGTCGGCACTGGCCGCGGCGTATCGCGACGCTGACGCCGTGCTCTTCCCAAGCACGTGGGCTGAGCCCTTCGGCCTCGTCCCCGTCGAAGCGATGGCGTGCGGCTGCCCCGTCGTCGCAAGCGGGACGGGAGGATCAGCCGAGTTCCTCAGCGACGGTTACAACTGCCTGCTCGCCACCGCGGGCGACCACACGGCTCTCGCCGCCGCGATCGAGCGACTCGCTGCTGATCCGGCCCTGCGCACCACGCTGCGGCGGGGCGGCGTCGCTACTGCGTCGGAGCTCGACATCACGCGTCTCACCGACGCCTTCGAGTCCTGGCATCAATGGGCGGCCGGCGGCTTTGCCGGCGAACCCCCGGCCGACCGAGACCGACCGTCAGCTATGAGGGGTTCGGCACCACCACGAGGATGAAGTGGCCCCCGAAGCTGGCGGGCTGGCCACCGAGCGTCGAGATGTACGAACCCTCGAAGTCCCCGCCGCCCGTCACGCCATAGAACTGGCCCTCGCCGCTCTGCACTTCGAGCGACAGGTCGAGGCCGTTGATCCCCGACGTCTGACCGGTGATCGCTCCTCGCAGGACGTCGTTGCCGTTGACCGACGTCATGGTCCAGGTGCCGGAGGCCGACCAGCCACCGTCCTCGGTCGCCGACCACACGATGTCGGCGGCGAAATTGCCGTTGAGGAAGGCGTTCTGGCCGCGGTTGACGACGCCTGAGTAATGGCCCGGCGACTGCGGATCCTGGTTGATGCTGTCGGCGTACTCATCGATGCGGCGCGGCTGGGCCGGAAGGTTGTTGGGGTCGGGCGTCCACACGGTCTTGGCCGTGAACACCCAGCCGTTCTCCAGCTTCAGGTAGTTCCCGAACACGCGCACGCCCGTGCCGGCCTTGAGGACGGCGTCGGACGTGGAGGTCTGGCCGCCCTTGATGTACTTGGTGGTCGGCTGGATCGCGATCTCGAGCTTGTTGCCGAAGTCCTGGATGGCCTGGGTCACGAGGTACTGCGGCGCATCGGTGAACCCGTTGACCTGGAACCCGAGCGGGTTGCTGGCCGCGCCCGTCAGGCAGGGGTAGTGGATGCCCTTCTGGACGACCGTGGCCCCCACCGTGAAGCCGGTGTAGCGAATGTTGTTCGCCGTCCCGCACTTGGGCTTGTAGGTCGGGCCGCTCGTGTCGGGCGGCGGCGGGTTGTAGACGAAGCGGGCGATGAAGCGAACCGTGCCGTCGCTGCGGTTGTATCGATCACCGACGACCTTCAGTGACTGGCCCTGGACGACCGTCTCGGCGTAGGTCGACCGCCGGTACGCCCCGCTCGAGTCCTGGAAGTAGTAGCCGGTCGACGGCGTCACGTAGATCTCGAGGGAGCCATCCGGGTTGGCGTACTGCGTCGCCGACGTGGAGGCGCTCGTCACCGGGTTGAGGAGGAAGGCGTCGATCTCGCCGTCGACAGGCGTGCCCGGCCCGAAGGCCGAGTGCGTCGTCGCCACGTTGCCGGTCGCCACGAATGGCTGATTGACATACGCCGCGTCGGCGCGGGTGATCAGCGCCATGCTCCCGCCGAGTAGTGCGAGTGCGAGTGCGATCAGAATCAGCGGTCGACGGAACATCCGGTTCCCCCCGTAAGGTCCAACACTTCCCTGGCATTTCAGTTCGCCATAAGGCCGTCAATTCCTGCCGAACCTCCGCGACAAGGAGGAATTCCGGGCAAATGCGGCGAATCCCCCACCGCTAAGGGTGAGACCGGAGGTATGCACTGTGGGGAAGCAGCGGGGAAAGATCGTCGCGGGGGCCGTCATCGCCAGCCTGTCGCTGGGCGGGACGCTCCTGATGGCGCAGGCGGGGCCGGCGACGGCCGCACCTTCCTGCACCGCAGACCCGGGATACGTGGATGCCACGGGCAACCAGGGCGTCCAGGGCCAATGCAATGCGGGTTGGGGCACCGCCGAGACCGTGACGGTTGCGGGCAACCCTGATCCGTCGGCGGCCTCCGGCTACGTCATCGCTGACGGCCCCGCCAGCAACCCCGAGGGTGCCGACGGCTACTACGGCGTCGACAACCAGGGCCCAGTGGCCTGCGCTTCGGGCGACTACACGCCTGGGACCGCCCAGCGGACGCCGGCCGACGACGGCTGCGCACCGCAGGCGCCCACGCTGGGTCTCTAACCAGCCGTCCGTCGGGAGAGGCGCCAGCGGGCGCGCTCGGTCTGGTGGCGCGCACGTAACAGCCGGCCGTACCAGTCGGCTTGTTTGGCGCGCGGCAAGCGACGGATGACGCGCGTCGACAACGTGCGGTCCTCGGGGGCGGCGCCCGCCCAGGGCGTCTGACCGAGGACGCGCAGGTACTCGTCCCGCCGCGGGTGGTCGGACAGGTAGTGCCACGGTTTGTTCGGGCCGGGGCCCTCGAAGTGGAGGACCGCCGGGTTCGTCGTCGTCTCAGTCACGACGTCGTCGCCGAGGAGCTCCGCCGCCCAGTCGCGCCAGAGCCAGAAGCTGTACTGGGCGTTCCAGCGGGGATGCAGGTGGACCCACCGGCCGTCGAACACGACGTTGAAGGCGTCCTGGTCACGGAGCCAGCTCTGAGACGCGCCCCGGTGCATTTCGTTGACGAGCTCATCGGGCATGCGCTCGCGGCGCATGAGGTCGAGGTTCATCAGCATCACGCCGGCGTTGAAATAGGTCGGACCCGGGGCGAGCCCGAGTGACTCGACGTGCGCCTGCTTGTCTCGCGCAAAGACATTGGGTACGGCCGCGAGCGGCGCATCACCCAATGGCGTGTCCCAGAGCGGCTCGATCGAGGACATCACGAGCGTGTCTGCGTCGAGGTGCAGGGCGCGGTCGGCGTCGAGGAGGTCGGCGTAGAAGAAGCGAGTCCAGAGGGTGATGCCGAACCGGCCGCCGGTGGGAAGCCCTTCGAACAGCTTCAGGTCAACCGCCTCGACGGTGGCATCGCCACCATCGGACTCGACCATCCTCCGGATCTTGTCCGACGAGTCGCGGCCGACGCTGCCGTCGTGCAGGACATGGAAGTGAACCTGCGACCCAGTCGTGTGGGTGAGGCACGACTTCATCATCGTCGCCGCCCACGGCACGTACCGCTCATCGGTCGCGACGACAACGTGGATCATGGCAGCCCGGCGGCTGAGCGGTGAATCAGTGGCCGGCGCACTGCGGGGCACCGGCAACGTGCCACGCAAACTGCTGGATCGTGAACGACGACGGCGGCGTCGCCGAGTGCACCGTGCCGACGTAGCTGCCTGACTGGTCGGACTGAATGACCGAGCCCGGGGCCTGTGACAACGGCACCAGCTGGGAACTGCCGTCCGCCCACGTGACGAGGATGGCGAGTTCGTCCATCTGGATGGCGTTGGTGACGTGGTTCGCGACCGTGGCACTGAGCGTCGTGGTGTAGTCCGTCGTCGTCGTACCGCTCGTCGGCGCGCTCTGCGTCACGAGCGATGCGACAGCGTTGCCGGACCCACAACGTGACGGAGCAGGTGCTGGCGCGGGCGCCGGTGCCGGGCGCGCGGCCGCGCGAGGCGGCGCCGGGCGCGGTTGGGGACGGGCGAACTGGGTTCCGAGCACCTGCGGATGGGGCTCGGGCTGCGCTGGCACTGGGCGCAACTGGGGCGTTGGGAACTGCACCGGAATGACGATCCCTCGGCGCGGAGGGATAGTCGTCGACGGCGGGGCCGCCAACGCATGCTCGGTCGCGATGGGCGCCGTCGCGTCGGTATCCGGTCCCACCGGCACGCTCTTCAGCTGCGGGCTGGAGAGGACGGTTGCCACTGTGAGCGCGGAAACCGTGCCCACAGTGAGCAGACCGCCGACCGTGTAGGCGATCCGCGGCGAGCTCACCCGACGCCGACCGCCGGACGGAGTCTGCTGCGCACGTTCCATGACCCCATGAAGTTCCCTGCCGCCGGCCGGTCTCCTGCTTGTGTTCGCGAGACGGACAAAAGGGAATTAAGGGCTTCTGATGGGCCGGACCTGGACTTATTCCCCAAACTGCGGCAGGAAACTCGCCAGCGGCGGCGAACTAGTCACTCGACGGGGGCCGTACTCCAGGGGGGGCGCAGGTCGCAGTGGCAGTCATCTCCTTACCGCAGCTCGAATCGCTCGCCCCAGCCCAAGAGGCTGGGGACGCCGAGACCAGTCGCCAGCTGCTCCGCGTCGCGCACCAGCCGACGCCCCGGAGGATCGACCGCTCGTTCCGTTATCGGCTGCTTCTTGCTGATCTGACCGGGCTATTCGTGGCTGGCACGGCCTGGGCCGCACTCGGCAAACCCGCGCTCGGGGCGGCCATCGGCGTCGTCGTCAGCGTCCTTCTGTTCCGCAGTGCGTCGCTCTACGCCCACCAGACGACGCCCTCCGTGCTCGACCAGTGCTGGCGGGTCCTGATGTCGACGGTTCTGGCCGGCCTGGCGGCCCACACCGCTCTCGGCGGCCGCGCACGTAACGCAGTGGCCTACGGAGTGCTCGCGGGAGTAGCGGTGCTCGTCGCCCGAGCAATCGCCCACCGGAGCGAGCGCCGTCGGGTGATCGCCCAGCCCCGCCGGGTGCTCATCGCAGGGATGGGCAGCGCCGGCTCCGAGTTCGCCGACCGCCTGCTCCGTCACCCCGAGTACGGCATGACGCCGGTCGCCTTCCTGGACGCCGGCGACCAACCGCTCGATCCTGACCTCGAGATTCCGGTCGTCCACGGCCTCGAGAAGCTCAGCCAGCTGTCCGAGGACTACGCCGTCGACCGCATCGTGATCGACGCCGAGGTCGTGCCCGAAGACCTTGTCTACGGCGTGCTCGACGGCGCAGCGGACGCAGGCATCGAGGTCGGAGTGCTCCCCGTGCTCACGCGCCAGCTGAGCACCGCCGTGCACGTCGAGGGCGTGGCGGGCATGACCCTCCTGTCGTACCGGCGCCGGCCCGTGCACGGGGTTGCGTGGCGGGCAAAGCGAGCGCTCGACGTCCTCGGCGCCGCGGTCGCGCTGGCTCTTTCCCTGCCACTTCTCGTTGGTGCCGCACTGGCGATCAAGCTGGGCTCCTCAGGGCCGGTCCTGTTCAGCCAGGAGCGCGTCGGCCGCGCCGGCCGCCGGTTCAACCTCCTGAAGCTGCGGACGATGGTGGTCGACGCCGAGACCCGCCTCGATGAGGTCAGCCACCTGAACGAGGCGCACGGTCCGTATTTCAAGGTCGCGAACGATCCCCGGATCACGCGTGTCGGGAAGTTGCTCAGGCGCTTCTCCATCGACGAGCTCCCCCAGCTCATCAATGTGCTGCGCGGCGAGATGAGCCTGGTCGGGCCTCGCCCGGCTCTGCCCAGCGAAGTCGATCAGTTCCCCGAATGGTTCCAGCGGCGGGTCCGCGTCACCCCAGGGCTCACGGGTCTCTGGCAGGTGTCGGGCCGCTTCATGGTGCCGATGCACGAGGCCGCCCGGCTCGACGTGTTCTACGCCGACCATTGGTCGCTCGGCCTCGACCTCAAGATCCTCGCCCGCACTCCCGCAGTCGTGCTTTCCGGAAAGGGTGCTAGATGACCACCGTCGATCCCACGTTCGACCTCGAGGAGCTCGAAGAGCTCGAGCAACTCGATGCGATCGAAGCCAACGCGCTGAGCGTCCTGACGGAGGTCGCTCCGCAGCTGCGCATCGCACTCGTCGGCACCCGCGGGCCCGGCTCCTACGGCGGGTTCGAGACCGCCGTCGCCGAGCTTGCACCGCTGCTTGCAGCCAAGGGCCACGACATCACGGTGTACGCCCGCAGCTCCTGTGACGCGAAGGACTGGACGCATCCTGACGTCACGGTCGTGACGCTGCCGTCGATCTCGACGAAGAACCTCGACACGATCACGCACACCGCCGTGTGCTCCGGTCATCTGCTCCGGAACAAGCCTGACGTGGCGATCTTCTTCGGCGTCGGCAATGCACCGTTCGCCAAGCTCGTGCGCCGCGCCGGCGTGCCCGTCGTGTTCAACGTCGACGGACTCGATCGCGAGCGGCGCAAGTGGAGCGGCTTCGCCCGCCGGTACCTGCACAAGGCCGAGAAGTGGGCCATCGGCGGTTCCGACGTCCTCGTCACCGACGCCCGCACGATCGAGCGCTACTACGAGTCCGAGTACGGCGCGGAGTCGACGTTCATTCCTTACGGTGGTCCGACGGGACCGGTGGAGAGTCACGAAGTCCTCGACGAGCTCGGCCTCGAGTCCGGGAAGTATGTGCTGTACGTCAGCAGGCTCGAGCCGGAGAACAACCCGGAGCACGTGATCGAGGCACATCGCCGCTCAGGCGTCGATATGCCGTTGGTCATCGTCGGCGGTTCGAAGTACCGGGAGAGCTACGAGGACGAACTCAAGGCTCTCGCCGCGTCCGACGTCCGGTTCGTGGGCTTCATCTACGGAAAGGGCTACGAGGAACTGCAGTCCCACGCCGCCCTGTACGTGCAGTGCACCGAGGTCGGCGGGTCACACCCGGCGCTCATCGAAGCCATGTGCTACTCGAACGCCATCATCGCCCTCGACACCCCTGAGCACCGTGAGGTGATGGGCACCGGCGGGCTGTACTACCGGGACGTCGACGAGCTGGCCGACATGATGAAGCACTGCGTCGAAAGCGTCATCGAGCGGACCGCTCTGGCACACCGAGCGAGCAGCCGTGGCCACGAGCTGTACGCGTGGTCGGTGGTCGCCGACGCCTACGAGCGTGCGTGCCGCCGGGCGATCGGAACGGCCCCAGCCCCTGCCGCTAGCTCCACGCTGTCGGCGGTTGTCGGTCCGACGTCGTCTCACCGCACGCGGGTCGAGGACGCGGTCAGGGCCTGAGCTCCGTCAGGAGCCCAGCACTTCACGGAACAGGGCGTCGCAGCGGTCGACCTCACGCTCGGGCGAGAACCTGACGCGCACATCGTCAGCGGCTGCCGCGCCGAGCTGGGCTCGCATGTCCGGGTCCTGCCATAGCCGTTCGATGGCGGCGGCGAGCGCGTTGGCGTCGCCAGGAGCGACCAGCAGCCCCGTCTGACCGTCGCGGATGATGTCGCGCGGTCCGCCAGCATCGCTGGCGACCGACGCCATACCGGCAAGCATTCCTTCGATCAGTGCCAGTCCGAACGGCTCGGGTCTCGTGGATGGCTGCACAAAGACGCCGTCCGGAGCCATGAAGCGCTGCGGGTTGTCGACATGGCCAGTGAGCCGGACCTGGTCTTGGAGGTCTCGCGTGGAGATGCGCTCCTCGAGCGCCTGCCGGTATCGCTCACCACCTGGATAGACGTCACCGACGATCGTGGCGGGCACGATGACGCCGCGGTCGCGAAGAAGGGCGAGGGCGTCGACCAGGACCAGCTGACCCTTCCAGTCGTTGATACGCCCGACCTGCACGACGGTCGCCTTCTGGTGATGCGCGTCGGAGCGGTCGGGCAGTCGGTCCCAGCTGTTGTGGATCACGACCGTTCTGTCACCGAGACCAGCGACTTCGGCTTCACGGGCGATGTCGGTCGAAACGGCAATCACCCGCCGGCAGGTGCGGCGCAGCAACCATGCGAGGGCGCGGAACTCCCGGGCGTGCTCGGCGTAGGACTCGCGGAGATGACACACGACCGGGCGCCCGGCCAGGGCACCGCCGATGAGGGCGCCGACCTCCACGCTCGTGTTGACGTGCACGAGGTCGTGGGCGCGGGCCAGCCGCTGGATGTTCCATATCGACGCGGGCATGTCGACCGCCGCGAACCGCGCCCACTCGCGCGGCGGAAGCACCCTGCGCATGACGCCCGCGTCGGCAAAGACCGTCGCCACGCCGTCGGCGGAAAGCGCATCCACGAGCGGTCCGTGCTCCGGGACCACCACAACAACGCGCCAACCGCGCGTTTGCAAGCCGGAGGCGAGCGTGCGGAGGGAGCGAGCCGCGCCGTACATGTCGGCTTGGCCGCTGATCATCAGCACGCTTCGCTGCTGCATGCCCGAAGATGTCCTAGGGCAGGACCGTCATCCGGCCCGTGTAATCGAGGCGATGAAGCAACACCGGCTTGTCGGCGAAGTACTCGTCCACGGCGCGCTTGGCGCCCTGCCAGTGGCCGTAGTCGTCGATGATCAGTACGCCTCCCGGTGAGACGCGCGGGACGAGGTGCTCCAACTCGTGCATGGTGGACTCGTACCAGTCAGTGTCGAGGCGGAGCAGGGCGATGACATCGGGCGCTTCGGCGGGCACGGTGTCCTCGACCCGACCTCGAACGAAGCGGATTCGCTCGGGCGGATAGCCGGTGGTCGCCATGTTGTGGCGGACGTCGTCCTCGCCCGCCACGGCCCACGCCCAGCCGGTCCTCTCAGTGTCCTCCTCCAGCAGACGCGCTGCCGTGCGGCCGCTGACGTCGACGTCGTCATCGGTCGGCGGCGCCATGCCTTCGAAGGTGTCCATCAACACGAGCTCGCGGTCGGTGGCCCGGTGGTCGAGGAGGCGGAGGGCCGAGAACATCATGCTGCCGCCCCGCCAGACGCCACACTCGACGATCGCGCCGGGGATGCGGCGCGCCACCACGTAGTCGATGGCAGAGGCGAGACCGAACAGGCGCTCCGGCGTCGTCATCGTGAACGGGCGTACGGCATCGATCTGCGACCGCAGCTTTTCGTCGAAGTCCGGCGGATAGGAGGGCTGACCGTCCATTTGGCCGCGCTCTGCGCGCCCGCGCCCTCGTCGGAGGCGCCTCACTGCGGGGCCCCCCGCTTACGGAGGACGACGGCCGAGATGAGGCAGCGGTCGTTGGGCGGTGGCTGCTTGGTACGCAGCGCCGTGTACTTCCGGGACAGCTGCCACTTCAACCGGGCGGCTCTGCCCGCGGGTGCGACGGCGTACAGGCAGTCGGCGTCGATGGATTCAGCGCGCTCGACGACGAATTCCGGCCGGAGCACGTCGGCAGCAAGCTGCTCGGGGGTGGGGCGGTACATGGTGTCGATCGGGTCCGGATGAAACCGGTACGTAAACGGCACGGTGACGACCAAGCGCCCGCCCGGCGCGGTGATGGTCCTAAGCCCCTCGATGACGGCGTCGCGGTCGACGACGTGTTCGAGCAGGTTCGTACACAGCACGAAATCGCTCTGGGGCACGCGCTGGGCGAGGTCCTCCGCCGTGATGTCGACCACGATGTCGACGCCCGGTTCATCCTTGGCATCGGCGTGGATCACTTTGATCCCACGGCCCTCGAGGGGACGGAAGACGTGAAGGTCGATCCACGGCTGCTCGACGCACCGGAACTCCTCACTCGAACTGCCGAGGTTCAGCACGACAGCGCCCTGAGGAATGTTGGAATCGGCGAGAATCTCGCCGAGCCATTGCGCCTCCTCCGCGTGCACGCGCGATGTCTAGCACCCGCGACCTGGCACGTTGGCGTGCGCGCCGGCGGCGGCGTGCGTCCTCGATGGGCGGTCGACGCTCCTATTCCGGCAAGCTGGGCAGATGGCAGTTTCATTTCGGCGAGCGGCCGTCGTCGCCGTTGTTCTTGCGTCATCGGTTGCGATCGCCGGCTGCGGGAAGGCCGACCATGCGGTACTCGGCCCGGAGTCGACGTCCACGACGGTGGCGGGTACTGCCTCTGCCGGGGGCGCCACGGGGATCGTGAACCCAGAGGGCGATCCTGGTGCGGCGGGGGCTAACGGTTCTTCGAGTTCGGGTGCCGGTTCGAGCTCTGGTGCTGCGGCCGGGCAGGGCGGGGGGACCGGCGGTTCGGGGTCGGGCTCTGGGTCTGGCTCTGGGTCTGGCTCGGCGGCCGTGGTGCCGGGTCCGGCGCGAGCGAACCTCAGCGGATCGGCGGCCGCTGCGAGCGCGGCGGTCGACAGCTATCTCCGAGCGATCGTGGCGCGGGATGCGGGCGCCGTCGACCGGTCGTCCTCCGGGGCTCCCGCTGCGCTGGGGCGGCTGCGCTTGTTGATCGCGGACATGAATCAGCAGCAGGGCGGGGCCACGAAGAGCCACACGGAGAACGACTCGCTCGCCCCGCAGTCGACGACGGCGTCGTCGGTGACGTTCGGTGGGAGTGTGCAGCTGGTTACCGATGTGACGGGATCGAAAGGCAACCAGCACACGACGGCGACGTTCGACGGACCTCTTGTCGTGGGCCTCGAGAGTGGGGCGTGGAAGGTCCAGAGCTTCCTCTACGACGGCAAGCCGATGCGGTACTTCGACGAGAACGCGTCCCAGGCGATGGGCTCGCTGCACCTCAACGTCGACTACCTGCTGTCCTACGGCAACACGATGAACGCCGTGATCCAGTTGACCGACGACTCGGGTCGAGTGGATCCGGCCTCGGCGTTGGGTGATGCCCGGTTGACAGCCGGCTCGGGGACGGCGGCCAAGACCGGTGCGGTGTTCCTGCCTGGCAATGCGCCGACCGGCCTGCTGTTCTTCCCGCCGACCGTCGACACACCTTCGAAGTTCACGGCGACGATCAAGAAGGGCGACGGCTCGACCGTCGACTACTCGATCCCGCTGACGGCCCAGGCGAACTGACCGTCTTGGTAAAAGCTGGAATCTGATCCTTTCGGGAGGATTTCAGAGCTTTTGTGGCGAATGTCATGAACCTGTCGGGTCTGTCCGACGGGGGGTCCCTTTCGCAGCTTTCTCTTCGGTCCCGGGGCGCCTGGAGAGTTGAACCACCTGTTCTTTCGAAAGGAGAACCCGAAACAGTGCGCAAGTTCCTGATCACCGCACTCGCCGCCGGCTCCATGGGTGTCGCAGGCCTTATGGCCATGCCTGCCCAGGCCGCGTCGACCTGCACCACCGGCGCCACCCCGGGCGGCACCGGCGGC
>JADMIO011011184.1_pt1 | contig 12933 bp, 9 predicted proteins | sample 8958161 | NCBI WGS metagenome assembly JADMIO01 (sample SAMN16585339, study PRJNA669376) | soil metagenome | isolation source: Crop rotation soil | place: USA: Cullars Rotation, Alabama | collected 2011 | reverse complement strand
GTTACTATATTTCCTCAGGGCGAACGGTTACTATATTTCCTCAGGGCGAACGGTTACTATATTTCCTCAGGGCGAACGGTTACTATATTTCCTCAGGGCGAACGGTTACTATATTTCCTCAGGGCGAACGGTTACTATATTTCCTCAGGGCGAACGGTTACTATATTTCCTCAGGGCGAACGGTTTGCTATATTTCCTGAGGACGAGCGGTTTACTATATAAAACCCGTTCGCCCTGAGGAAGCCGCGAAGCGGCTGTCTCGAAGGGTTACCAAGCATTCACTATATAACAAAATAATTCTGCAGTGCGCTCGGCATCATAAATCGCTGAATGCGCTTTTGCAATATCAAATGGAATATGTGCTGCACGCAAGGCTTTGGCCAATACCGTTTCGCCTAATGCCACTGCAGCTAATGTCGCTGTATCTAACGTACTGAATGAATGAAAGGGAGATGATAAATGACAACGCTTAGTAGCAGATTGAATGAAAGCTAAATCAAACCATGCATTGTGACCTACCAATATCGCTCGTTGACATTTTGCTTTTTGAACAGCATGTGATATCCGTCTAAACATCGTATGTAATGCTTGCTGTTCTGGAATGGCATAACGTAAAGGATAACCTGGATCTATTCCTGTGATAACTAATGATTCCACATCCGTATGCGCTCCAATAAATGGTTCTACATGAAAAGACTGAGTTTCAACAGGATAAAGTCTAGCTTGTCCATTCAGCGCTAGGGTCACTGTTGCAATTTCCAGTATCGCATCTGTCGCAGGATTTAATCCTGATGTTTCTATATCAACAACCACAGGTAATAATCCGCGAAAACGAGTGGACATTTTGCTTTGTTTTAATTTGCTTAACAATGACTTACCCTCATAAAAAATACGAATACATTCTGCATTCGACAAAAAATTGTGTATAATAATGCCTCATTCTTAATAAAATTACACGGAAAATCGCTGTATGCTCACTACTCCTGCTACAAATAAAAAAAACGCTCTTCGTCATGCTATTACTTCTGCTTATCGTGCTGATGAAACTACATGTATCAATAACCTATTAAAGCAGGCTGCTTTTCCTCCCGATGCACTGCAACGTATACAAGCTCAAGCAAAGCTTCTAATCACAGAAACACGTTCAAGACGAAAAAAACAAGGTGGCCTTGATGCATTTCTTCATAAATATGATTTATCCAGTGAAGAAGGTATTACGCTAATGTGTTTGGCAGAAGCCTTATTACGTGTACCCGATGCGGAAACCATGAATCGTCTAATTAGCGATAAGATTTCAACCGTGGATTGGGAACGCCATTTAAATACCAGTGACTCACTCTTTGTCAATGCAGCCACTTGGTCTTTAATGCTCACAGGAAAAATCGTAGCACCCAATGCCAATAATAATTCACTTAAAAAAGTAGTGAATCGACTGGGTGAAGCCGTGATTCGCCCCATTATTTTGCAAGGCATGAAAATTATTGGGAAACAGTTTGTCATGGGCAGCACTATCGAAGAAGCATTAAAAAATGCGAAGACGCTCGAAAAAAAAGGATATCGCTATTCTTATGATATGTTAGGCGAATCCGCTAGAACCCAAGAAGATGCTGAAAAATATTATCAATCCTATTTAAATGCGATTAATGCTATTGGAAAAGCCTCTTATCAACTCGGTCCTGTACAAGGCCCTGGTATTTCAGTAAAACTCTCTGCTCTGCATCCTCGATATGAATATTCTAAGCAAGAACAAGTGTTAGAAGAATTAGTTCCTCGTTTACTTTCTCTTGTTAAAGCCGCTAAAACACACAATATCGGTTTTACCGTAGATGCCGAAGAAGCGGATCGTCTGGAATTATCGTTAGATGTAATCGAGGCTGTATTTAGTCATCCTGAACTTGAAGGATGGGAAGGATTTGGATTGGCTGTGCAATCCTATCAACTTAGAGCTCCGTTTGTCATTGATTGGCTAGCCGATTTGTCTAAACGTCATCGTCGTCGTTTGATGCTTCGTTTGATTAAAGGGGCTTATTGGGATACTGAAATTAAAATAAGCCAAGTATTAGGTCTAAAGGGGTATCCTGTCTTTACTCGTAAAAATAACACGGACGTCTCATTTATTGCTTGCGCTAAACGAATATTATCTCATCCTGATTGTTTTTTCCCCCAATTTGGCACACACAATGCCTATTCCGTGGCAGCGGTTTTAGAAATGTTAGGCGAATCCACGGATTTTGAATTTCAATGTTTACATGGCATGGGAGAACCTTTATACGATCAGATTGTGGAAAAAAATGTGCCCTGCCGAATTTATGCCCCCGTTGGTACCTATAAAGATTTATTGGGTTATTTGGTTCGTCGTCTCTTAGAAAATGGAGCCAATACTTCTTTTATTAATCGCCTTGCCGATGAACAAACGCCTATTGAAACTATTCTTATCGATCCCGTACAACGAATTTCTAACTTAAGCTATAAACCACATCCTCATATTCCTCTACCGCGATTTATTTATGGAAAAGAACGTTTAAACTCGTTGGGTTTGGATCTGAGCAATAGCCAAACGCTAAGTCAATTGAAAAATGCGATGGATCATGCAAATCGGGAACATTATATAGCTGCACCCATTATTAATGGCAACTTTATTCAAACAACAGCGGCTGAACCCGTTTTCTCACCTACTTATAACGATCGTTCCGTAGGTGATGTGTATAATGCAACGGAAAATGATGTGGAAAATGCATTAACTATTGCATCCCAGGCAAGCAAAGCGTGGGCAAACACACCTGTACAAGAACGAGCAGCTTGTTTAGATTATGCTGCCGAATTGTTTGAAAAAAATATGGCTTCACTCATCGCACTATTGTGTCATGAGGGTGGTAAACAAATAGCAGACTGTTTATCCGAAGTGCGAGAAACCGTGGATTTTTGCCGTTATTATGCAGAGCGCGCGCGTCTAGATTTGTTAGCACAGAAATTAAAAAGCCCCACTGGTGAATTTGATCAATTAAGCTTACATCCCCGCGGCATTATTGTTTGTATCAGTCCCTGGAATTTCCCACTTGCCATTTTTAGCGGACAAATATTAGCAGCTTTAGTCACAGGAAATGTCGTCATCGCAAAACCAGCTGAACAAACCCCTTTAATTGCAGCTCGCGCGGTGCAGCTATTACACGAAGCAGGTATTCCTCCTGCCACATTACAACTTCTTCCTGGAAGTGGATCGGTAGTGGGAGCAAAACTCGTTGCTGATAATCGATGTGCTGCTGTAATGTTTACCGGTTCTACCGAAACGGCCAAATATATTCAAAAATCATTAGCCCATCGCACAGGACCCATTGTACCTCTGATTGCAGAAACGGGCGGACAAAATGCCATGATTGTGGATTCTTCTGCTTTGCTTGAGCAAGTAGTCATTGACATTATACAGTCTGCTTTTAATAGTGCGGGACAACGCTGTTCTGCTTTACGGGTTTTGTTTGTGCAAGACGATATCGCAGAACCCCTATTAACTATGTTAAAAGGTGCCATGGCGGAACTTAAAGTAGGTGATCCTATCTTATTATCGACGGATATTGGCCCCGTTATTGATAGAGACGCTCTATTCATGTTACAAAATCATGTCAATAGAATGAAAAATGAAGCGACGCTTTTATATCAAGTTCCCTTGAATAATCTTCCTCCGGGTCATTTTATCGCACCTTCTGCTTTTGAATTAAAGGATTTATCAATTCTAAAAGGTGAAGTATTTGGACCGATGCTTCATATTATTCGGTATGCCGAGAAAGACTTTGATAGCGTATTAGAGTCTATTATCAACACTGGTTATGGGCTTACCTTAGGAATACATAGTCGAATTAATGATAGAATAAAGAAGATACAAGAACGGATGCCAATTGGTAATATTTATGTCAATCGTAATATCATCGGCGCCGTTGTTGGTGTACAGCCTTTTGGTGGAGAGGGACTGTCAGGAACAGGACCTAAAGCAGGCGGTCCACATTATTTGCCTCGACTTTGTGTTGAAAGGGCAATTTCAATCAATACAACCGCTGCTGGAGGCAATACCACGCTCGTGTCATTAAGTGAGGAAGATTGATGGACCATACTCAATCAGTTATTTACATTATCTTTCTTATTTTTACAGGGACGGCGATTTTAGCCACGCTTGCTTTATTTACTCGTCAATCTTTACTAGTGGCTTATATTGTTCTGGGTGCCATTTTAGGACCTTGGGGATTAGGTTTGGTGAAAGATTCCATGCTTATCAAACAAACGGGTGAAATTGGTATTATCTTTTTATTATTTTTACTTGGATTACATTTACAACCTCAAAATCTTTTACATTCATTACGTAAAATGAGCTCTATTACGCTTTTAAGTTCATTGTTTTTCTTAGTCATTGGTTTTAGTGTGGGTCTTTGTTTTGGATTTGACTGGATTGAATGTATTATCATCGGTATCACCATGATGTTTTCCAGTACGATTATCGGTTTAAAATTATTACCCACCACTATTCTTCATCATCAGCATACCGGCGAACTCATGATTAGCATTTTGCTTTTACAGGATTTGATTGCCATTGCGGTATTGCTTATTTTACAGGGCATGGATGAAAGAGCTTTTTCTTTTCAACATTTAGCATTGATTATTGCCGCCTTTCCTTGTTTATTATTGATTGCTTATATTTTTGAACATTTCATCTTAGCAAAATTATTAATACTCTTTGATAAAATTCATGAATATATTTTTATTTTATCCATAGGTTGGTGTTTGTGTATGGCTGAGTTATCCCATTTTCTAGGCTTATCTGAAGAAATTGGCGCTTTCATTGCGGGAGTCGCTCTGGCTACTCATCCTATTTCCTTGTATATTGCAGAAAGTTTAAAACCCTTACGGGATTTCTTTTTAGTCATGTTCTTTTTTACTATTGGTGCTGGGTTCAATTTTGATTTCTTAGCAAATGTTATTTTTCCTGCTCTTAGCTTGGCCGCTTTAATGTTAGTTATTAAACCCTTTACTTTCGGTTGGTTATTAAATAAAGCGGGCGAATCCAAATTAGTGGGTTGGGAAATTGGAGTGCGTTTGGGTCAAATTAGTGAGTTTTCTTTATTAGTGATTTATCTGGCTTTACAAACCAATTTAGTTTCACCCACAGCGAGCTATATGATACAAGCCGCTACCATTATTACGTTTATTGTATCGTGCTACTGGGTGGTGTTACGTTATCCCACTCCCGTGGCTACGTCTGATAAATTACGACGGGATTAATCATGACTAAGCATCATTCACATGGCCATCACCATGCGCAATCATTCAATGCGGCCTTTGCCATTGCAGTGAGCCTAAATTTAATATTTACTTTTTTTCAGATTTTTTATGCATTTTTAGCCGATTCTATGAGTTTAATGGCAGATGCCATGCATAATTTTGGTGATGTGTGTGGTTTAATCTTAGCATGGGGTGCAAATTGGTTACTGAGCCGTCCTGCACGAAAACGTTATAGTTATGGTTATAAGCGTACTACTATTCTTGCTGCCATTTTGAATGCCTTGATTTTAGTAGCTAGTTCTGCCGTCATTAGTTATCAATCCATTTATAAATTATTACACCTATCCGAAATAAATGAATTTATTGTCATTGTCGTTGCATTGATTGGTATTTTTATTAATGGGGGTACTGCTTTATTATTTATGAAAGGTGCTCATGATGATTTAAATATTAAAGGCGCTTTTTTACATTTATTAGCGGATGCACTTATTTCTATTGGCGTGGTACTGTCGGCTATTCTTATTTTATTTACCGGCTGGACTGCATTGGATCCCATTGTCGGTTTATTGATTGTTGCCATTATTTTATGGGGAACATGGGGTTTATTACGGGACTCTATACGATTAATCATGGATGCAATTCCTCATTATATTGATTACCATGGCATTCAACTCTATCTAAAAAATTTAGGTGGGGTTCAAACAGTACATGATTTACATATTTGGGGATTAAGCACGAAGGAAATTGCATTAACGGCTCATCTAGTCATGCCTGACTTACACCTTTCTGATGCCGATTATGAAAAAATTAATCAGGTTTTAAAAACTAAATTTCACATTGATCATGCTACATTACAAGTAGAAACAGGAAGTCCGGATCATCCTTGTATTCGTAGTGAAATATGTTAAAAAAGGAGCTTTCTGTGATACAAAAAAGATTAGCCGAATTATTACCCCAAATAGTTGAAGTAAGACAAACGCTGCATACCCTGGCAGAACTGAAATACGAAGAACATGAAACCGCAAAATTTATTGCACATTTTCTTCGAACATTAGGATACGATATTAATACATCGATTGCCGGTACGGGCATATCAGCTATACTTGATTCAGGTGTCCCAGGAAAAACCGTTGGCTTACGTGCAGATATGGATGCACTTCCTATTCTTGAGCAAACAGGACTCGTCTTTAGTTCAAAAAATCACGGTAAAATGCATGCATGCGGTCATGATGGACACATGGCCGCCTTGTTAGCGGCTGCAGGAACTTTAATTCATTGTCGAGACTTATTTAAAGGAAAAATCAAATTTATTTTTCAACCAGCGGAAGAAGGTGGTAATGGAGCCGCTGAAATGATTAAAGCTGGTATTTTAGAGAATCCCAAGGTGGATGCGATTTTTGGCTTTCACAATATGGGACTTCCATTAGGAAAAATTGCAGTAAAAAGTGATTGTGTATTTGCCGGTGCTGATTTTTTATCAGTTAAAATTCAGGGTAAAGGAGGACATGCTGCTTTTCCAGAAAAAACCATTGACCCTATTTGGATAGGCTCTTCTATCATTCAAGCATTACAATCGGTGGTTAGTCGCCGTATTGCAGCAGTAAGTCCTGCTGTATTAAGCGTTACGGAATTTCATGCAGGCAACACGATTAATGTGATTCCTGAAGAAGCCAGACTTAGCATTTCATTACGTACCACTTCACCTGAAACACGAACACATGCACTACAGCAATGCCATGATATTGTGTCGGGCGTAGCACATAGTTTAGGTGCTAGTGCTTATATTGAAACTATTTTTGCTTGCCCTCCCACGATGAATACACGAGCAGAATCGGATTTAGTCATGCAGAGTGCTCTAGAACTTTACGGTGAATCCGAGGTGATTGATTTGCAAAATCCGACAATGGCAACGGAAGATTTTTCACTGTACTTAGAAAAAATTCCTGGTTGCTTTTTTTTAGTGGGAAATGGTGAAATCAATTCTGTACTTCATACACCTTCCTATCAATTCCAAGATAGTATTATTCCTATTGCCGCCAATGTATTGATGAGAACGGCTATTAATTTTTTGAATTCTTAAGAAGCTCCCTCTCAACCTACCCTGAAACTCCTCCCTTTGAAAAACATAGGTATCTACACAAGTCCCCTCCTTTGAAAAAGGAGGGTTAGGGAGGATTTATATAAATTCTCTTTTTCCAAAAATGCCTGAGACAAGTGATTTAATTTTATCGAGACTATAATTAACTAGCACCTCCTCAATTGATAACAGTACCCATAATCCAGCGCATAAAGCAGTATAAGTAAATTCTTTCTTCCACTTCATTTGACGACCACTAAGCCTCACAAGTACTTTTCGCAACTCTCCAGCCTCTGCCCCTTTTGCGTGTGCGATACGCCATACAAATACACAAGCCATACTCGCAATTAGTAAGCGTCTAGCAATAGCAACGCCTGTCGTTTGTTGCCATGACTCTAGCTGCATTCCTGCTGATTTTATCAATTTAAAATAATTTTCTATTGACCATCTCCAGTAATACCATAAAGCAATTGTTGCGGCGGATACATCTGGCATATTATTTAGTAAGTACCATGTTGCTAATTCTTTACCCGTTTTATCTATCACGCGGCTTACTATCAATCGGGCATTAATAGGTGCGCCTTTTACAGCCGCTAATCTTTTTCCATCAGCTCCTTTTCTTATGGGGCGTGCAGGGCGAGTTATTGTTATGTTTGTTTCAGCTATAAGTTGATTAGCAGGTTTTCCCTTATATTCAATCATTCGTGCTTGAGTAAATGACAAGTCTTGAGCTATCTCTTTAATTTTTCTTTTTAATAAATCCTTATAAGCCGTATTCTTACCATTTACCCGGACTAGCCAATTCTGACTACTCAATGATCTGAAAAAAGCGACTGAATCACCTTCTCGATCTACTATGTGTACCAATGGTTTACTAAAATCTTGAGATTCTAGATGATATATTCGCTTTGATAGTTCTTCTAAATGCGTTAATCCTTCCAGCTTTTTTTCGTAAGTGCTAAATGTTTCCTTTTTTGCTTTTAAATTCATGGCGGCAAGCGCTAAGGGGCCACCGTGCCGATCGCTGATAACTAAGCTTGATTGTAAATCGTAACCAACACTTTTTTTAAAAGTATTATAAATATCTTTTTTACTTTTTTTATGGCCGCTGTAAGATAGGCTGCTCCAATCGTGGGGGATCAATAAATAGTTATCACATTCTTGTTCGCTTAACTCATGCGCTGCTTTAAGTAAGGGTTTACATAACTTTTCAAGCGTACAATGTTCGTTATTTAAAAATCGCCATGCGGCTTGTGTCTGATTAAAAGCAATATCTTTGTTCAAGGTACTTTTAATTCCTGGGGCTAATTTATGTCCTACTTGCATATGGGATTGCACCAACTGCTCATATCGCTTTTCTAATCTTGGGTCCATTGGAAAGTCCATTTCTGTTGATTATTGAGCATCACTTGATATCATAGTTGAAGATTTTTTGATAATGTTTTTTTTATAAAATCCTCCCTAACCCTCCTTTTTCAAAGGAGGGGACTTGTGTAGATACCTATGTTTGAAAAAGGGAGGTGGGGAGGGATTTTTATAAATAATTTTTTATATAAATCCCTCCCCCCTCCCTTTTTCAAAGAGGAGTTTCGGGGCTACATTTAAAAATTGATTTATTCAACAATGCCTTTTTAAAAGGTAAGTGCTGTTTTTTTTAGAGGCTTAGGGTTAAAATAAGCTACTTTATCCCAATAAGAATCATATGGTTAATTCAACAACTATTCGCCCTACGCAATGGTTTTATGCGTTTATTATCCTACATATCACTCTGTGGACACTGGCACCTGCCTTGTTTCGTTTTAATTTGCCTTTAGATGCAATGGAAGGCACAACCTGGGGCAGACAATTGGAATGGGGCTATGATAAAAATCCTTTTGTCAATGCTTGGTTAACCGAATTAGCTGTACAAGTTGGTGGACAGTCTCTAGTTTATTTATTTAGTCAGATTTCCGTCATTCTCTGTTTCTGGGCCGTCTGGACATTGGCTAAAAAGATGATGCCGCCCCTTTATGCTTTATTGTCCGTGCTATTATTGGAAGGAATACAATATTATAACTTACATGCTATCGACTTCAATGATAATACCTTAGAACTCGGTCTATGGGCATTAACTGCTTTATTTTTTTATGACGCTCTATTGAAAAATAAATTAAGCGATTGGTTGCTATGCGCATTGTTTGCCGGTCTTGGAATGATGACAAAGTATTATACGGCAATATTATTATTACCCATGCTATTCTTAGTATTAAAACATCGTCACTGCTTGAAAACATCGTCATTTTATGTGGGATTAATGGTATTTATCGCCATATTGATACCTCATGTACAATGGTTATTTCAACATGATTTCATCACTATCGATTATGCATTTAATCGAGTCAATTATAAAAGCACCACCCCTTTTGATCATTTATTTTATCCGATACAATTTTCTTGGCAGCAATTTGAAACTATCCTACCTGCACTTTTGTTATCGTTGCCTTTATTTATTGGCAGAAAACCCCTTTTTATTCAACCTCCATTACGTGTCAACGCTTTCGATAAAGAATTTTTATTTTATGTGGGCATTTTCCCTTTTTTATTTACTGTTATTCTATCTGCTTTAACGGGATTCAAATTACGGGCGGCTTGGGGACAACCTTTATTTTCTTTATGGGGAATTATTTTTATTCTCTATTTACAACCTCATGTTAGTGTTCAAAAGTTTTATCGCTTCATTCTTATTTTATTTTGCACAGCTGCTATCGTCATTGCATGCTATACATCCGCCTTAATTCGCGCATCTAGCCCGTCGAGTGCTAATTATCCTGGGAAAATCATTGCTGCTACATTAACAGAAGAATGGAATAAACGTTATCATTCTACTCTGACTTATGTGGCTGGACCTCGCTGGTTATCAGGTAATATTGCATTTTATTCTAAGGATCGGCCTTTTGTGTATATTGATTGGAATAAAAAACTAAGCCCTTGGATTAATGAAAAAGAACTAAAACATCATGGAGCTATCTTTGTTTGGGATCTATCTGATACCAATCCAGAGACTTCCTTCAATGAAATTAAGACGCGTTTTCCAAGCACCGAAGAAATTCAAATCATGCAGTTTGCATGGTACAGAAATAAAAACATGCCACCTGTTAAAATAGCAGTCGCTTTCTTGCCGCCTAATCAATTTTATTTAAGGCAAGCACTGAATCATCTTTTTTTAAATAAGAAAGAATGATATCAGCAGCCATATTAATTTCCTGACTGGTGGTAAATCGGCCAAAAGAAAATCGCACTGAACAATGCGCTTCTTCTTCTGTTAAACCTAATGCGCGTAATACGTAGGAAGGTTCATCACTTTTGGCATGACAGGCGGATCCCGCAGAGAAAATTAAGGAAGGACAATGCTCGACTAATGTTTTGGCTTTTATCCTCGGAAAACGAATATTTACAATATGAGGGACAGCATGGATTGTTTCTATATTTCTTAATATTGTGTACTGCCCGCAACGATCTGACAACTGAGTCCAAAACTGTGAACTTATTGTCTGTATTTTTTGAAAATCTTCCGACATCATTTGTTTAGCCATAGAAAAAGCTTCACCCATTCCCACAATTTGATGCGTTGCTAAGGTCCCCGACCGCATTCCCTGTTCTTGTCCTCCACCATGCATTTGCGAAGCGACACGTATTCTAGGCTTGCGTCGTACATACAATGCTCCGATTCCTTTGGGTCCATAAACTTTATGAGCGCAAAGGGAAATAAGATCTACTGGTATATGCTGCACATTCAAGGGAATTTTACCCGCACTTTGTGCCGCATCCACGTGCAATAGAATTCCTCGTGATGAAGTAATTTCTGAAATTTTTTTAATATCTTGTATAACACCTGTTTCATTATTTACGTGCATAATGGATACAAGAATAGTGTCTGGACGAATAGCTGATTCTAAATGCGCTGTGTTTAATAAACCATTGGCCTCAGGTTGAAGATAACTAAGCAAAAATCCTTGTTTTTCAAGTTGTTGGCAACAATCTAGTACGGAAGGATGCTCCGTTTTTAGTGTAATAATATGCTTACCACGTCTTTGATAAAGTGATACTGTGCCCTTTATTGCTAAGTTATTTGACTCGGTAGCACCAGAGGTCCAGATGATTTCATTTGAATCGGCATGGATCAATTCAGCCACATTAAGACGAGCTTCTTCTATCGCCTTTTTAGCGCCAAGTCCTAATGAATGCATAGATGCCGGATTCGCAAAGGTACCATCACGAGTTAAAAATTGACTCATTTTTTCAGCCACTCTCGGATCAACCGGTGTAGTCGCTGCGTAATCAAGATAAATAACTGGTTTCATAAAATAAAGTATTTGATAAAAAATATCCGCAATAATAGCAAAATTTCAGTGTATAATCTCATTTTGCAACATAAGGATGCTACCATGAAGGTCAGTCATATTATCAAACTGGACGAGTTTCTACCTTATTTTTTTATCGGAGGAGCTACAACTCTTATTGATTGGAGTACTTTTTGGGTTTTTATCGCCTGTCTTCATACGCATTACTTAGCCGCTTTATGTGTCGCTTATGGCACGGCCGGTATTTTTCATTATACAGCAAATAAACTCATCACTTTTAAATGTCAATCCAAACAAATTGGCACTCAATATTCTATTTATATTGTATTGACTGTGGCTTCACTTTTTTTAAGTATGGGAATTATCGCATTGTTTATTAAATTCTTTTCGCTTGATGCCATGACCGCACGTATTTTAACGACCTTACTTATGCTGGTACCAAATTACTTGCTTCATAAACATATTACGTTTAGCAAAAAAATTTTTATACAACCTGAGCTATAGTCACGTTAGCTAACCGTTCATCCTGAGGAGACCGCGTAGCGGTCTCCTCAGGATGAACGGTTTTTAATCTATTACTAATCACTGAAAATGCTTCGTGATTTTCTTCAATAAATTAGGATCTTCTGCGGATTTTTTATGTAAAAGTTTATAGGCAAATAAACCTATGCCTAATAGCGTTACGGATGCCGTGATACCATATTTCAAGGCTCGGCTTGAAAAAAAAGAATGCTTTGTTATTTGAGACTGTAATTCAATTATTTTTTCTTTATCATCAATGGCTTCATAGTTATGAAGTGCTTTGTCTAGCCATTTTAAGGCGGATGTTGAATGTTTCAATGATGAATAACATTGACCGATAGCTTTATGACAATCACCCATTCTATTATGAAAATAAAATGAGCCCATAGGATGGTTATTTATTTTCTGTCTCAAATACGAGGATGTTTCAAGTTCAAGAATAGCGTCTTGAAAATTCCCTGTGTCCTGATAAGCAAGTCCCATATGATAACGATGAGTAGCCCACGCCAGCGATTTTGGTCTTAATGCTTTAGGATATAATGCTCTGGCCTTTTTTAGTATTGAAAAACCTCGATTATGATTCCCTTGCAAAACAACTGCCAAGCCATAATAGCTAGTTATAATAGGAATCAAGGCATCTTTTTTTAAAGCTCTTGCTAAAGTCAGAGCCACTTCAAAATAATTGACTGCATTATCATATTCCTTAATCTTTAAATACAAAATTCCTAA
>JADMIO011618489.1_pt1 | contig 12936 bp, 26 predicted proteins | sample 8958161 | NCBI WGS metagenome assembly JADMIO01 (sample SAMN16585339, study PRJNA669376) | soil metagenome | isolation source: Crop rotation soil | place: USA: Cullars Rotation, Alabama | collected 2011 | reverse complement strand
CCGCCATGCTGATCGCGCTCGCCGCTCCGGCGTTCGCAGCCGACGAGATCCACTGGACCGTCACCGGGCCGAGCACCGCGACGATCGACTGGCGCGGGACGGACAGCGTCGTCGTGGTGGACGGCACGAACGTCGCCGCGCACGCGCCGAGCGTGACGCCGCGCAGCGGGAGCGGACCGTGGCGCGAGGCCGACATCACGAACCTGACGCCGGGCGTCCCGACGCCGTGGCAGATCGGCGACGCGAGCGGCACGGTAGCCGGCGCGCTGCCGCGCGGGTCATCGGGGTTCGTGGTGGACGCCATCGGCGACGTAGGTGACTCGGGTTCGTACAAGTGGGTCGTGCCGATCGCGAGCATGATCGCGGCGGATCATCCGGCGTTTGTGCTGATGGTCGGCGACCTGACGTACGCGAACGCGCACGGCCAAGCGCATTGCGATCAGCACTTCAACGACGTGCAGAAGTGGTCGCTGACGAGCGCGTACATGCCGGCGTGGGGCAACCACGAGTGGGACAGCAGCGGCGACGACATGACGAACTACAAAGGCCGGTTCGCGCTGCCGAACGCGCGCGCCGCCGTCGGAGCGCCGAGCGCGGGCGGCAAGGGCGAGGACTGGTACTGGTTCGACTACGGCAACGCGCGCTTCATCGCGTATCCCGAGCCGTTCTCGGGCGCGTGGGCCGCATGGGCGAAGTCGGCCGATTCGCTGATGGCGCAGGTGGACGCCGACCCGCAAATCAAGTGGATCGTGACGTTCGGCCACCGGCCCGCGTACAGCACCGGCCACCATCCGGGCGACGCGACGCTGGCCGGCTACATGAACGGCATGGGCGACCGGCACCCGAAGTACGTGCTGAACCTGAACGGCCACTCGCACGACTACGAACGCACGAAGCCGCAGCACGGCGTGACGCACGTCACGACCGGCGGCGGCGGGTCGAGCCTGGAAACGGACGGCACGTTGCCGGCGTGCGAGTGGTACGGGAAGTGCCCGCCGCCCGCATGGTCGGCGTTCCGCGCGATGCACCACGGCGTGTTGCGCATGCACTTCGCCGACGACGGCATCGCGCTGGAGTTCATCGCCGGGCCGCCGGACGCGGCGCACAACGACGTGGTCGCCGATCAGGGCGCGGTGATGGACTCGTATCCGATCGGAGCGGGACCGCCGCCACCGCCTCCACCGCCGCCGCCGAGCGCGCGGTACTACATCGAGTCGGGGTTTCAGCAGACCACGCCGGGCGCGATCTTCGATCGCACGACGGGGCGGCTCGTGTCGTTGCAGGACGTGGCGAAGATGCTGAACGCAGCAGCCGCAGCGGGGATCAAGTGATCGAGCCGAGACAGCACGAGGTCGAAGTCCGCAGCCATGCGTTCCCGATTCCCGGCTCGACCCGCTCGCGAGTCGAGTATTCGTGGCACTGGATCGTGGACCGCAAGGAACTGGCGCGCTCGCACGATTACTTTCGGACGAGCGACGCGGCGATGGAGGGGTTCGAGACGTTCGCAGCGGCCGTGCGCGGCGCGGCCGTGATCAACAAGCAGGAACGAAAGGAGCCGTAACGTGGACGATGTCCGCATCGTGAACAAGGGCAAGCAGGAGCTTCCGTGCCGATTGACGGAAGCGGAGCAAATCGCGCGGGGCCGCGCGCTCGCGAAGGCCATCGCCGACGTGACCGTGCTCAAGTCGCGCCAGCAGAGCGTCGCGCAGCAGTTGAAGGCCGAGGCCGCCGCGCTCGACGCGGAGCGCGACAAGCTGTCGGAGGTGGTATCGAGCGGCACCGAACTGCGCGAGGTCGAGACGGAGGATCAGGTCAACTTCCTGACGGGGCGCTTCACGCGGCGTCGGCTCGACACCGACGAAGTGCTGATCGAGCGCGCGCTGACGCCGGACGAGGCGCAGCTTTCGATGGAGCGCGGTATGGAACTCGTGCCGTCGGGCGGCGGCGAGTCGGACGAGCCGATGCCGGACGAGACGCCGTGAAGCAGAAGATGCGGCCGGAAGTGGCCGACTTCCTGATGGCGCTGTACGCCGGTGTCGGTGCCAATTGCAACAAGCCGGGTGGCATATTCAAGTGCGACGACGGGCCGGATCTGCGCAAGATCGGCATGCCGCCGGTGATCGAGAGCGTGCTGTTCCACGCGAGCGCCGACGGCAAGCGTGTGGTGATGGAGGCGAAGTTCGCCGAGCCGGAGGACAAGTGAGCAACGACGCGCAAGTGGCGTGCTGGAACGTCATCGAACCCGACGGCGACCTGAAGTCCGGCGGCGAGGTCGGGGCCGTGGTGCGCATCACGATCCACAACGCGAGCCTGGACAAAGCCGGGCAAGTGGCGGCGCTGGTCACGTCGGTCATGCTCGGCGGCGGACAGTTCGGGATCTACGAAGTGCCCGATTGCGTAGCGTGCGCGCCGGAAGGCCAGCCGAAAGATCGTCGGGTGCGCGTGATGACGGTCGGCGCGCCGGAGATCCTTGGCGACGACGACGACCACGGAAACGAGGTGGTGAATTGAAGCGCAAGCGCAGGCTGGTGTTCTACCGCGACCACAAGCAGGAATGGCGCTGGCAGATGCGCGCCGGCAACGGGCGCATCGTCGGTGACTCGGCCGAGGGGTACACTCGACTCGCAGACTGCGAGCAGATCACGCACTGGATGCGCGATCACGTGGTGGTGGTAGTCGAACGCTAGGGAGGGCGGCATGGCGATTCTCAACAGTCCGACGACGTTCCCGTCGATCAGCAGCATCGCGCGGCCCGCGTACAACACGCCGACCAACGTCGCCGGCTTCGGCACGAAGGTGACGCGCATCGGCGGCGACACCGGCGCCGCGATGACGGGAATCAGCGGGACGTGGGGCGCGGACGCACGGCACCACTACTCGAAGGATCAGCCGTGGAACGACGACATGACGATGATCAAGCTGGAGAACAGCGGCACGCCGGGCCAGTTGATCATCGACGCGAACACGTACCAGCCGATCATCAGCAGCGAGGGCGGCACCAAGAGCAGCGCGTTGCTCAAGGCGTCGGAGGAATGCCGGTGGCGGCCGGGGCACCCGCGCGAAATGATCTCGTGGAACAAGTCGAAGCAGACCATCATCCATTGGGACGTGCTCGACGGGCGCGAGATCTGGAGCGCGCACATCGGCAGCGGTGATCCGAACTTCGGATTCCAGGGCGAGGGCGCGATCAGCGACAACGGCCGTTGGCTGGTGCTGAGCACGGCGTATCCGTCGCCGCAGACCAGCGGCAAGATCGACTCGTTCGTGATCGTGGACATCGCGGCGCGGTTCGTCGGCTATCCCAACCCGTTCCTGATGCCGGTGCGCTGCGCCGACGGCGGCAAGATCGATTGGGCCGGCATCTCGCCGCTCGGCAAGTACGTCATCGTGAAGTACTCGGATCACGACCGCGCGGAATACGCGCGGGTGTTTCATCGCGGCGGCGGCGCCGAGTTGGACATCAATCAGGTTCAGTGTTCGTCGCACACGATGGACGTGAACGGCTTGCGCATGGGTGACGGGCTCGGCAGCACCAAGAGCGACACGCGCGGCTGGATCGCATGGATGTCGCACGCCGATTTCAACGTGATGCCCGACGGCGTGACCGAAGTGCTGGTGGGCGGCGTGCGCGGCGAGGACAACTCGAACACGTGCACCGGAGCGGCGGTGAAGGCCAAGGGGCGCGTGATCGCCGTGGACCTTGCGACCGGCCTGCACACGCACATCGCGGCAGGCACCGAACTGCTCGGCGCCGAAGCGGCGGACGACGAACACGGCAGCGGGCGCGCGTACCGCAAGCGTGGCTGGCACTTCATGTCGTATTCGTCCGAAGTCGCCGGCAAGAAGTATTTCGACGAGATCGTGGCGTGGAAGCTCGACGGCTCGCACGAGTGCCTGCGGTTCGGGCCGACGCGCACGACCGGCACGCCGTATCGCATGGAAGCGCACCCGTGCCCGTCCCCGGACGGAACGAAGGTGATGTTCGCATCGAATTGGGCCGGGCCGTACGCCAATCCGCTCGCCACGGCGAGCGACACGAAGGCGTACGTCGTGGAGGCGCAGTAATGGCCCGCTTCTACATCGAGGGTTCGAAGGTGATCGACGCGAACACCGGCGTCGAGTACCTGTACAGCAATCTGGAGCCGGAGCGCATCGCGGCGGCGCTGAACGCAACCGAGCCCGACTCGAACGAGCCGACGACCGACGCCGCGAACGAAGCGTCGTGGGAAACGGCGCGGCTGTCCGAGGCGCCGCATTTCACGGTGACGACGACGGCCGGCGCGAACGGCACGGTGACGCCGGCCGGCGCGGTGCCGGTGGTGGCGGACGACGTGAAGGTGTTCGTCGCAACGCCAGAACCCGGCTATCGCGTCGCGGCGTGGCAGGTGGACGGCGGTGCGGCGCCCGACGGCGCGGCGAGCGGCAACACGCTGACGATCGGCGTCGGCGCGGACCGCGCGGTGGCGGTGACGTTCGAGGTGGACGCATGAGCGTGCAGGCGTGGAGCGGTGTGATCGGTTTCGGCGTCGGTATGCTGTGCGGCGCCGCGATGTACCTGTGGGGTTACGTCAACGGGCATCGGCGCGCGCAGGCCGAACGCCCGGTCGAGCACAAGTGCAAGATGCGCCCGACGGCCGTGCATCGCGCGGAGATCGGAGACGGGTGGCACGGAACGCGCACGATGCAGGCGACGCAAGTGCTGTGGCACTGCGAGTGCGGAGCGAGCGCGTGCAGCACCATTCCGGGCGTGTGGACGTTACGAGAGATGCAGAACCAGCCGGGCGCAGACCCCGAAATCGAGGCCCTGACCCGTTACGAACAACCGAAGGGAGAGACGACATGATCGCAGCCGTTCTCGCCACGGTGCTGCTGCTGGCGCCGGGCCACAAGAAACCCTGCCCCTGCCCGGACGCCGCCCCGAGGCGCCACGCGCCGGCCCGCCCGAGCGCCCACAAGCCGCCAGGACGGCCCCAGGCCGCCAACCCGGCCCCACGGCCGGCCCCGGCGCCCGAGGCGCCCCAGGCGCCGCCCACGGCGCGTTACGAGGCGCCGCCGGTGCACCCCGAGATCCCGGAACCGGCCTGCGGCTGGTCGTTGGCGGCAATCGGCTCGCGCGACCTGACGGACGGACCGACGATCTTCGGCGGCGAGATCATGGGCCGGAGCGGCGAACTCGGCGTGCGGCTGGCGCTGGCCGGCGGCGACCGGCTGACGCGCACCACGGCGGACGTGCTGTGGCTGCCGGCCTCGCGCTGGAACGTGGAGCCGTACGTCGGCGTCGGGATCGTGGAGGACTGCTTTGGGGAACCACCGCACCCGGCGCCGGCACATCACGAGGCACCGAAGCCGCCGCCGCACCGGAAAGATCCGCCGTCGCTGGTGGGCGGCATCCAGGGGCGCGGCGCGACGACGGTGTTCGGCGAGTATCGCTACATCTTCGGCGACGGGGATCACGGCGTCGTTGCGGTTGGCGTGCGTCATTCGATGTGAGGATGGTCGGCAGATGACCGATCAGGCGGCGCTCGTTCCCAGGCGGGGCGGGCGCCGTCGCGCTTTCAGGAAAGGAGGTGTCGCATGGCAAAGGTCACGCTGTCCGGCGCGTCGGACGATCTGATCGAACTCGACGGTGATCTTCTGGAGGAATGGGAAGGCGTAGGCGCCGACGAGGAGCCGATATTCGTAGGGTTCTCCGACGGGACGCTCGCATCGGTGCGGTTCGGCGTGGATGGATCGTACTGGCGAATCAACGTTCTTTGGCGCGGGACGGCGACGATCACGCACGAACCTGCCACCGATGAAGACGACGACTATTCGGACAAGCTCACGCTGGAGGGCGATATCGCGTGGGTTGTGTGCGGCTCTGACAAGGCACAGATGCGGAAGGGCGCACGCTCCGCAAAAGTGGAGGGCTGACGTGGAGAAGTGGATGAAGTACCCGCTCGTCACGATCAACGGCTACTCGCTGCGCGTGTGGCACGTGCTGGCGTTCGAGGCGCTGCTGTTCGTGCTGCTGTTCGACCCTGAATTCGACCCGGAGCGGTCGTGAGCCCGCTCGACAAGGTGGCGGCGGCGATGCTCGTGGCCGTGGTGTACCTGTGGATCATCGACCCGATCGTGGCGTTCGTGCAGGAGCTTCGACGAAAGGACGAGCCGTGAGCAAGGAAAGCGTCGAAGCATTGCTTGTTGCGCTCAACGAATGGCCGGCACACATGAAATTGCCGGAGAAGTTCAGAGACGGAAGTTGGTGGTGCATGGTTCAACCCGGCTGCTCGCCCCTCGCGTGCTGCGGGCACGACACGTTCGAAGAAGCCGTGCTGCTCAGCATCGCGAACATCCGAAAGCTGCGCGCGAAAGGAATCGAGTGGTGACCGCCGGCCCGATCAACGGCCCCGAGCAACTAGCGATCGACTACGGCCGCCAGGACAAGCAGCGCATCAAGGTGCTGACGCTGATGGCCGACGGTGCGTGGCGCACGCTGGCGATGATCGCGCTGCGCACCGGGGAGCCCGAGGCGAGCGTCAGCGCGCGGTTGCGCGACCTGCGCAAGCCGCGCTACGGAAGCTGGCAGGTGGACAAGCGCCGCGTGGTGGACGGCGGCGGAACGTGGGAGTACCGAGTCATCGAAAGGAGCGAACAGTGAAAGACGCGGAGAACAAAGGGTTGTCGAAGGACTACCTGATAGCCCTGTTCAAACACGCGTACCAGGGCGAGCACGCCAGGGCGAAGTGGGCCGTCGATCGTCTGCGCGAGATGAATCGCGCCGCGCACACGCGCAGAAAGCTGTGGGCGACCATCTCGAAGGAACCCGCGCGCAAACCGGATAAGCCGCTGCGGACCAGCGACCATGAGAGCGTGCTGCGCTGGCTGCGCTACCTCGCGCACCGCTCGCGCTCGCAGCACGGCGAAGTGTTGCAGCACGGTTGGTGCTTGCGCAAAGGCGGGCCGGCGCACGCGGACGGCAACGACGGTAACGCGGCGATCGATGCGCTGCTGTGGATCAAGAACGACCTTCTGTACAAGGCGCCGGAGCAGGTCGAGCCCGTCGTTCGCGACGCGTACCTGTCGCGCATCGACGACGCCGTGATGCGAGCGCGGCAAGGCGGAATCGAGGCGAAGCCGTGACCGACTACAGCGAACTCCGGGCGGCGGCTGCGCACTCGGAAGTGGATGGAATGCAACGCGCAGCGGTTACGGTGCTCAAGGCTGACCTGCGCGCCCTGCTGGCTGACCTGGACGCGGCGCGGAAGGAACGGGCGTTCGATGACGCGCATATCGCGGAACTCCGCGCCGAACTCGAAGCGGTGAAGGCCGAGCGGGATGCGGCGCGGAACGATTCCGACCTGTTCGGCAAGCAGAGTGATGAGCACGAAGCTGCCGCTCACGCCCTCCGCGCCGAGAACGAGCGGCTGCGGAAGGTTTACGACGAGGCGCACGGGATTCTTGCGGCAGTCGATCACATTGGGTCCACGGTCTACGACTGGCAGCGGATCGTTCCCGAAAAGGCCGAGTCGTTGCGAATGGCCATTGTCGCATGTGACCGCCTCGCCCCCGCGCAGGAGAGAGCGTGAGCCAAGGCACTGGAATACCTTTCGGGCTGATTCCGTGCCGTGGAGTTCGACGTTATTTTGCTCCGCCTCTTGGGTCGCGCTGCATGGCAACCGTGACCCGCAGCGATGGCTCAACGGCCCAATGCATGAGACGAAGGGATCGCTCCGGGGCGATCGAAAGCCTGTTCTGCTGGCAGCACAACAAAGAACGAGTGGCGCTCGCCCCCAATCAGGAGGGAGCGTGAGCTACCACGACTTGAAGCGCCGCGAGGAGTTGTTGCAGGGGCATGGGCGGTGTCTTGCGAAATCGCCGCAAGGGTTGACGTGCGGTTTGGAGAATGGTCACACCGGAGCGCACAACGCACTCGGATGGGCAATTGATGTAAGCGGGCTCCCCAAGACGCAGCCCGGCAGCCGTGTTGTGTGGGGGACGAGTATTCCAGACGTGAGGGCAGCCGTGAGCGACGACCTGCGGGAACAGCTAATCAGGCGCATGCAGTTGGCCTGGGAGTACGGCGAGAATGCGTTTCCGGATGACTTCGACGCCGGCTGGAACGCCCTAGCTGACGCCGTGATCGCGCTGCTCAACCGGGAGCGCGAGCGCGTGCGAGATGAATGCGTGCGGATAGCGGACGATTACCCTGATGGAATGTACGCGGCGCGGCGCATTCGTGACCTTGAACTCCCGCCGCCAGTGGTGGAGGGGGAATGAATCAGCCGGGCGATGAGTTCCACATGTGCCACGGCAAGGGTATCTGCGTGGTTTGCGGCATGACGCTGCCCGAGGTAACGCCATGCCCCCGCCCCTCGCGCGAGGCGTTCGAGAAGGCGTTGGACGAAGTTGTTGAACTTGCCGCCCAACGAGCCATACATGGGACCGTGGGGCTGATGCAGTCATACGACCATGCCCGCGCCGCCCTGCTGCGGCTGGTGTTCGGAGATGCGGAATAGGCGATTCAACCACAACTAACGAAAGGAAGGCTTATCATGGGAGGCGGAACATTCGATCCGGCCAAGTACGCAGCGTATCGCAGCACCACCGTCGGCAAGACCACGGCGGGCATCTACACGAGCGCGTCGCTGCACGCTGACTTGAATCCGCACGGCGTCATGCGTGAAAGCCGCGACAGCAAGGACAACCCGAACAGCACGCCGATCATCGTGGCGCTGGACGTGACGGGCAGCATGGGGATGCTGGCGGACGTGATCGCCCGCGAAGGGCTCGGCGTCTTATTCCGCGAGTTGTTCGAAACGCGCCCTGTCAGCGATCCCCACGTGATGTTCATGGGAGTCGGCGACGCTAATTACGACCGCGCCCCGCTCCAGGTGAGCCAGTTCGAAGCGGACAACCGCATTGTCGAGCAGTTGACGAAGATGTGGCTGGAGCACGGCGGCGGCGGCAACAACTTCGAGAGCTATAACCTGCCGTGGTACTTCGCAGCCCACCACACCGTGCACGACAGCTTCGAGAAGCGCGCCAAGCGCGGCTACCTGTTCACGGTCGGCGACGAGGAAGCTCCGGCCGATCTGACCACCGGGCAGATCAACGCCATTCTCGGCGACACCCTCCAGGCCGACGCTTCGGCTGTGACCATGCGGGACGAAGCGCGGCGCACCTACGACTTGTTCCACATCATGATCGCGGAGGGTAACTACGCGCGCCACGCGGAAGCCGCCGTGCGCGATAGCTGGTACAAGATGCTCGGCCAGCGCGCCATCTGGCTCCCCGATCACAAGAAGCTCGCCGAAACCATCGCCGCAGCGATCGAGGTCGCTGAGGGCGTCGAGACTGCGACGGTGGGCGCGCGCCTGGGTGGCGTGGTCGAAGAAGCGGTCAAGGCGATCGAGCCGGGTCGCCGCCCGCTGCTTAACTCGTGAGAGCGCGCATCGTGATTGGCGCCAACTTCGGTGACGAGGGTAAGGGCCTCGTCACCGACTGGCTGTGCTCGCAAGGCGCCGATTGGGTAGTGCGCTTCAACGGCGGCGCGAACTGCGGGCACACCGTCGTACGTCCATCTGGCGAGCGTCATGTGTTCAAGCACTTCGGGTCGGGCGCGCTCGCTGGCGTCCCGACCTATCTGAGCCAGTTCGTCGTATGCAACCCAATCCTATTCTTCGAGGAACTGGATCAACTACACCGGCTGGGGGTTGCGAATCTCGTCGTGGCAGCGCACCCCGACTGCCTGATCACGACCTACGTCGATATGCTCGTCAATCAGTTTCGCGAGGACCGTCGCGGAGAAAAGCGCCACGGAAGCTGCGGCGTGGGGATCCACGAGACGATGGCCCGCTCGCAGGTAAGCGGATTGCGGCTGACGCTGGGCGACGTATGGAACGGCGCCGACATTGAATCACGGATCAAGGAGATCGGCACCAAGTGGGCGGCGTTCCGAGTCGGGAAAGAGTTCGCCACGGACGAGGCGATCGAGACGTTCATCGAATGCCTGCGTAAGTTCGCGCAGTACGTTCACCCGATGGGCATCGCGGCGATCAAAGACCCGGTGTTCGAAGGGGCTCAAGGGTTGCTGCTGAGCCAGGACAACAAGGAATATGCGCCGCATCTGACGCACTCGTACACCGGCGCACGCAACGCGCGTTGGCTGTGCGAGAAGGCCGGCATGACGCCGGAGTTATTCTACGTCTCGCGCTCGTACCTCACCCGCCACGGCGCGGGCAAGCTGCCGGGTGAAGATCCGGCGATGCTCTACGCCGACAACACGAACGTCGAGAATCGCTGGCAAGGACCGCTGCGCTTCGCGCCGCTCGACAGCGGGTTCATGCAGCGGATCGCGAAGGACGCCGGGGCAGATCAGTACAGGACGGTCGTCACGCATTGCGATCAGCGCGCCGCGCCGTTCGAGGCCGACTTCTACGCGAACGGGCCGACCATGAACGACATCAGCGCGGCGCGGCTTGCTGCGCCGGTCGCGCGAGAATAGAATTGCGCCAGTGGTTCGAGCCAGGGTAGGCTGGAAGCGCCTCTATCGGGGGGTGCTGTCTCACAAACGCCGGGTGCGGGCTTTCAACTCCTTTCGACCGCATCCGGCGTCTTTTTGTGTCGAAGGTTGATCGACGCGCGGCGTAGTGCCGGGCATGGCGCGAGAGGGTGGGATACGCTCTCGCCGCTGCGGAGAATCGCGCGAATAAACGCCGGGCATGAGCAGCCCCGGACGCGTCGATCATCGCGATGACGTGCGGGCGTGGCGGAATGGGAGACGCGGCGGTCTTAGAAACCGTTGCCTTCGGGCGTGTGGGTTCGAGTCCTGCCGCCCGCACCAATCATCGGCCGATAGAGTCACGCAGCACGCGCGCGAAGTCGCGCATCTCGCAGTCGGGATCGTGCGCGTATCCGTAGCCGGTCCAGACCCACTCATGGCCCTGCACGCTGCGACGTGCGGCCCATTGATCGGCGCGAAATACTGCGTCATCGCGTGATTCGCAACTTGTCACCGTCACCGCTACTAGCACCGCCAACACTGCGAGATGAACGATCCATTCCTTCACCGTCCACGCCTTCACGTTGCACCCCCCATGATCTTGCGGCGCTCCGTCTCCAGGTAGAGCCGGATCGCGTGCGGGTCGAAACGCCACGCACGGCCGGACGATGATCCGATGCCGCGCGCCACGAGCAACGCCTGACGCCGCTCGGGATACTTCGCGGCGAACCACTCCTGCGCCGCCTCCTCGGGCCACTCGTTGAGCCGCACCGACACTCGGTGCCAGAAGCCGAAGTGACACCCCTTGCAGAGCGACATGCCGTTTTCGAGCAGCCAGCGCGTCGAACGAATCCGCCGCGTGATGACGTGCGCCCACTGCAACCGGACCCGCTCGACCGAGCCGGGGATCGCCTCGCCATTCGCACGGCCGCAGCGCACGCAGCGCCAGCCGTCCCTTTGAAGCACGATCTCGCGACATAGCGCGTCAAGCTCACGCTCGACCTTGCGCTTCGCCAGCGTCCGCGCCGACGCCTTCACCCTTCCCCGGCGCTTCAATCCCCGAACACCTTTTCCAGATTCGCCAGCACGCTCCCCGGCAGCCCCTTCGGCACCGACCGCCGCAACGCCCGCCACTGCCGCTTGTACACCTTTCCGCACTCGCGACAGCGGTGTACGCCGAGACAGTCCGACCCGCCGCAATAGCTGAGCCCGTTTCTCCACTTCCACCTCCGACCCAATCGCAACGCCGGCACCACTGTGCGCGGCCCCACCCACGGCTTCCGCCCCGGCTTCGCCATCACCTTTCTCCTTGCACCGCACGATGATCGCGTCGCATCATGAACCCCCATGACCGTCGAAAGGAATCTAATCCCGCAAGCACTCGCGCAACCCATGATTACCCTGCGCGAGAGCACCCCGCGCCAACGCGCCGCTGTGCTGCGCGAACGATGCCGAAAAATGGCCCACAAGTCCATCGTCGAAGGCGTCGAGTGGATGCGCGCCAAGCTGCGCGACGATCGCACCGACGATCGGATCAAGCTCGCCATCGTGAACGACTTGGAAGATCGCTACGGCACGCCGCGCAGCACGCGCGTAGCGACGATCGACGAGACGGCGCTGGCGACGAAGATGATCGAGTTCAAGCACTACGACCCGCCGCCCGGCTGGTCGGACAAGCCGCCGGTGATCGAAGCCGACGGCGCAACCGTGGAGGGCAGCGATGCCGAAGCCGCGCAAGGTGAGCAAGCCGAAAACGACGGTGAAGCCCGGTAGCAGCGGGCGCAAGAAGATCAAGCAGCCGAAGGTGAAGGCGAACCGTGGTTCGAACGGCGGGCGCGCGGCGCCGGGATTCCCCGAGTCGTGAGCGACGACACGCTGCGCAAGGTAACGACCGGCAACTATGCCGCCGAGGCCGTGTTCGATGCGGCCGTGGAGCTTGCCGGCATGGATCGCGGTAGCGTCGGCTTCGACTATCAGTTGCGCGAGCTACACAGGCACGTGAAGCGCTGGCGCGATCGGCGGCAGTACGACGAGCGCACCGAGCAGTTGCGCACGCGCACCGAAGCGAAGTCGCCCGAACGATTGCAAGAGATCCTGATAGACATCCATCGTCGCATCGACGCGCTGATGGAGTTCGTGAAGATGTCTGACGAGTCGCGGACGATTTAGTCGCCGGCCACCGGATCGAGCGACTAAACCGTCCAAGGAGGGGCGCGATGGGCAAGGACGAGAAGGTGTTCGACGTGGTCGCTGCCGCGCTGCCGCACGGCGCAGCGGCGGCGCTCTATTCGTCGGACGGCTCGCAGCGCATCGTGCTGCCGTCGTTGCCGGACGACGCCGCCGAAGTCAACGCCCATTCCCCGGCCGGCAAGGCGGTGTGTGCGGCGCTGATCAATCATTCGAGCATGGCCGACCTGCGCGACGCGATGCTGGCGCGTGCGCGGCTGGTGGCC
>JADMIO010983929.1_pt1 | contig 12938 bp, 11 predicted proteins | sample 8958161 | NCBI WGS metagenome assembly JADMIO01 (sample SAMN16585339, study PRJNA669376) | soil metagenome | isolation source: Crop rotation soil | place: USA: Cullars Rotation, Alabama | collected 2011 | reverse complement strand
GGCCGCGACTTCAAGTCACGTGAATTCCAAGCTTCGGATCCCACTGTGCTGGAAAGAATCTGACCTTCGAGGGAGTCGAGTTACTACCCTGGAAGGGTACACCGGCATTGACTTGCCGGCGAAGGAACGTAGCCGGGGAGCGACTCTTCATCATCGGTGATTCTGCCGGTTACGCAGAGCCATTTACCGGTCAGGGCATGGCGTGGGCGGTGCGATCGGCACTGCTAGTGTCACCGCTTGTTCGAAGTGCCGTCAGTAAGTGGTCGTCCTCGCTAGCGACTGAATGGTGTACTAGCCATTCCAGGCTTCTCAAACAGGAGCACATGCTCAGCTCATTGGTGAGTTCCGTACTGCGCTATCCGTTTGCAACTCGAACGCTTCTCAAGCTGATCGCTAATGCGCCCCTTCTTAGTGAACTATTGACGAGCTACATTTGTGCAGATCAGGTCAATCTTTCATGTCCTCATTTAAAAAGTGCTCAAGGCTGATAGACTGCCTATTTAAACGACTACGATGACTTTACCGATGAGTTGTATATGGCGGCAATAGTAGGACTTGGAACGGCCGTGGCGAATGTACTGCCGCAGTCTGAAGCAATCAAACACGCCGCCTTGCGGAACTGTGATTCACCCAAGCGAAAAGAAGTTTTAGCGCGCGCATACAGGTTAGCCGGACTAGAATCACGGTCGACCATATACGGTTATGACGATGTAGTTACTATCGACGAATTCTTGAAGGTGCCGTCGCTCTCTGCGTTTCTTCACGGACCTGGAACGGGCGCGCGCATGCAACTCTATCGGGAAACCGTCCCGCCACTGGCTGTCCGGGCCAGCCGGAATGCTCTGGTGGATGCGAACATTGATTCTCGTTCGATCACGCACCTGATCACGATTACTTGCACAGGATTCTCCGCACCGGGCTTCGATATAGAACTCATTGACCGGCTCGAACTCCAGCGTGACGTGTCGCGCACACAAATCGGTTTTATGGGCTGCCATGCTGCCTTAAACGGGCTGCGCGTGGCAAGGACGATTGTGGAGGCAGACCCGGCCGCGGTGGTATTGATGTGTGCTGTTGAGGCTTGTTCACTGCACTTCCAGTATGGATGGGATAGCGATCGCATCGTAGCTAATGCAATTTTTGCCGACGGTGCTGCCGCTGCGATCATTCAAAATGCTCCCTCGGCGCACTTGCAGCTGCGTGCTTCCGGTTCGTTCATAGTGCGCGATTCGAAAGATGCAATGACCTGGACTATAGGCGACAACGGGTTCGTTATGACGCTGTCTCCGGCGGTGCCGAAGTTGATTCACGATCATTTACCTGATTGGTTGGAGTCTTGGCTTGGCTCGCACGGATTATCGGTTTCTGATGTGGCATCATGGGCGGTGCACCCCGGCGGCCCTCGTATTTTATCGGCAGCCGAGCAAGCCCTGGGATTGAGCGCTGAACAGATTCAACCATCAAAGGATATATTTGCGAAGTTAGGAAACATGTCTTCGCCAACGTTGTTGTTTATTCTTGAATCCATGCGCTCCGCTGCAGTAGATCTGCCACTGGTGATGATTGGATTTGGACCCGGCCTGGCTATTGAAGCAGCGCTTATTGGCGGCATTTATTCATAAGAGAGCGCGGCTTGAAATCAAACCGCGCTCTCCGATTTCTAACGTTTCACTCGCTTAAGAGTTACTTTTTGAGTGTCGGCATCAGTGGCGCATCCAGCATGTGCAAGATGCCATTGGTGCACTCGACGTCTCCATGTTTGACTTTGGAGTTATTCACGCCGAGCACTGTTTCTGTGCCGTTCTTTACCTGACTGAGCTTAATCATACGACCATCGAGTGACTGTACTTCTTTCATCGTACTCAATTGCGCCAGGGTCAACTTTTTACCCTTTACGATTTCGTAAGAGAGCACTTCTTTTAGTTTTTTCGGATTGCCAAAAAGAGACTGTACGTCAGCCTCGGGGACCTTACCCCATGCTTTGTCATTGGCAGCGAATACTGTATATGGACCCTTGCCTTTTAATTCATTGTCAAGATTATAGGCGCTCTGCAAGCCGTCCATCATCTTGTGGAAGTTGCCGCGGGCTTTGAGAGTATTGAGAACGTCTTGAACTTGGGCTGTTGAACCTTTTCCGGCGCCCGCATCATCTTTGGCGATAACAGGATTTGAGGCGCAAACTGTGGCAACTAAAGCCAGAGCGAGTTGGATGGAGCGAGACTTTACTAACATAATTTTCCTTCGAAGTTTTTCGGTCGTCAAACAAGGTCACATATTAGCAGATACGAGAAATGGGGCTAGCCGCGTCCACATTTGCCCTGTAAATGAGCTAGCAATGACGTATTAATTACCTAGCAACACCTAGAAATGACCTAGCAATGAGCCGGCAATGACCTAGCAATGAGATGGCAGTGACCGATCAATGACCTAGCAATGAGATGGCAGTGACCTAGCAATGACCTAGCAGTGACCGATCAATGACCTATCAATGACCCGGCAGTGACCTAACAACGACCTATCAATGACCTACAAATGACCTACAAATGGCGAACATCGAAGCTCCGAGCCGCAAGTTGGAACTTTGTCAGTTGCGTCTGCGACTGTAAACATCGTGCACATGCCATAGATAGGTATTAACTCATGGACGACAAGCTCAGCGGTAAGGTTATTGTAATCACAGGCGCCTCCAGCGGGTTCGGCAAAGGTGTAGCCCTTAAATTGGCACAATCGCAAACAAATTTAGTAATAGCTGCCCGGCGAAAGCAGCTGCTTGATGAAGTAGTCGTTGCCTGTGAACAGTCCGGTTCGCAAGCTCTAGCTGTGGCGTGCGATGTTTCTATTGCTAGTGGCGTAGAAGAAGTTGCCAACGCGGCACTGCGAAAATTCGGACGCATCGACGTATGGATTAACAACGCCGGAGGCGCTGTTATCGGAGATTTTGTCGAAGTACCGCTGTATGAACACGAGCAAGTGATAAAAACCGACTTGCTTGGAACTATGTACGGCAGCTATTTCGCCATGAATCAATTCCGCAAGAATAACTCCGGAATTTTGATCAATGTCGCTTCGATGATTGGTAAGGTGCCCGCACCATATTACTCGGCTTACTCCGCAGCGAAGCATGGAGTAGTCGGTTTTTCTGCCGCGCTTCGACAAGAACTGCAAGAGCAAAACATCAAAGACATTCACGTATGCACGGTGATGCCTATGGCAATGGACACGCCATTCTTTGAGCATGCCGCCAACTATAGCGGACATGAAGCGGTTCCGATCCCACCTCTGGACGATGCACAGAAGGTTATCGATATAATGGTCGATTTGATTTCCAATCCGAAAGATGAGGTTCCGATTGGGATGGGCTCTGGCGTTAGCATGCTGTTCCATCAAATGGCCCCTGGCGCAATGGAAGGCATGATGGCGAAGAATACGCACAAAGCGCAGATGGAAGACGCGCCTGTCAGCGAGATGTATCCGGGGTCTCTGATGTATCCTGATTCGAGTGGCACCGGCGTTAAAGGAACAGATTTCGCGGCTTGATCTGTGGGGACAATAGAAAGATCGGCTGGTCATTCATGAACTGCCGATCTTGCATAAACACTATTTGTTGTTCTGGAAATTGCTATGGAATGTGGGCAGTTAGGACGTCGCCGCGCCTGCCGCGGTTGAAAGGTTATTCAATTGTTTGACGACTGAGCTGAACGCAGAAGAAATTGCGCTCGATAATGCCCCTTTCGTAATTCCGAATACAACGGCCACCAAAATCGCCACGAATGCCAATATCGCGCCGTATTCAGTAATTCCTTGTCCGGTTTCGTCTGTCCAAAAGTTCTTCAACATGAGCAACTCCCTTGGCAATCGTGGGTAGTAAACGGGTTGTATAGGCGCAATGATTTGGATTGTCGGCTAAAACAATCGATCACTTGCTTAATTGCTGCCCGGCGGTCCTAGCAGAAGTTCTGCTACTTGAATTCTACCCAGGAGGCCGCTGATAGCACTATCCTCCCATTGACCTATTTCCGACATCGAAAGTAGTAACTCTTTTAGTGCGCTTCGCCATAAAAGCTGTCTGGAAGCCAGGGGAGCGAGTATAGTTATCTTCTCTGAGCAGAGGTCGTCATGTTGTCGCAGTATATTGAACTCTATCGATTTTATGTTCGGAACCATCGCACGCTCGGTTGCCGTGTCACACATCTGGCTGGCATACCGCTGATCGCGCTGAGTTTCTTGCTGCTACCGAAGCGTCCAAAGACGAGCGTAATGCTTGGTGCTGTCGGTTATGCACTGCAAATCCTCGGACACTATGTCTTCGAGAAGAACACGCCCGTTTTGATGCGAACGAAGGATGTGCGTGTCATTCCGGTGGCCTTCGCGTTTATTGGTTATGAATGGTGGGCCGTGTTTACTAAGCGTTTTCCGAAAGACAATCCCGATGATCTAGTCGATGTTTTCGACCAATCAAGAATTGAAGAATCCTCGAATGCGGAGCTAGTTCGGGCTTCTAACGGCAAGAACCGGCACTGAAAGTTTGTTGAAAGTGTCAACAATATTGTTTGTGAAAGTGAATCCAATGTGAGATGGATGTGAAACGAACATGAATTGACAGCGATCAATTGGAAGTAATTGCGCCGTCACGGCAGTCACTAACCGTTTAGATCGGCTCCGCTCTTCTTATTCAATTCGTCTATTTTGAGCTGAACCTCTGGTCGCTTTAATAACTCCTCTACAAATCCGGCAGTAACAGCAAGGTTGATTGCGCCGTTACCCAGACCCGCAGTGTTCACTCCAATCACCCGCCCATGCGAATCTACCAGCGGTCCACCGCTGTTACCATGATCGATTTTGGCCGAATGCTGAATGTACAATTTAGGTGAATCGGGATCGCCCGGGTCTGAACCGCGCAGACTGTCGGACGAAATCAAGCCTTCTGATATGGATCCTGCCAAGCCTTTCGGACTGCCGAGTGCATAAACTGGCTGTCCGACTTGTAATTTCTGATACTCGCCGACTAGAGTCATCGGCTTAGCGTCCGTTCCCGGAACATACAGCAGTGCCAAATCGTGATCTTTGTCGAATGCGATCGGTTTGTCCGTAAGTGTGTATTTCGCGGGTTTATTAGGTATTTGAGCGAGACCACCCGTAAATCCGCTCACACCGATACCCGGTCCGGACACGACGTGGAAGTTCGTAGCCACGACTCCGGGCCTGACAAAGAAGCCGCTGCCGATAGCCGTTCTGGTGTAACTTGCGAGTTCTACAGGCGCTTTGAGCCTTACGGATCGTCCCCTCATTGTCACGAAAATCGCGGGTGTCCTATCAATCATGCGCACCGTAAGTGGCAGTTTCACACCTTTCAATTCGACGACAGCTTCTGCGCTTTCCACCGGCTTTCCATCTTTGAATAAACTAACAACATCGTCGTTTGGCGCCAAGAGTAAGGGTTCTTCGCTGTTAGGCAATGTGATCGGGGCTCCGCCGAGCCTCAGCGCAAGCGCTTTAGTAACTATATGTACGGTCACTAGTGAAGGAGTACAAGTGCGAAAAATTTCGTTCGGTTGGAGGGCACCGCCTACGCCACCAGTCGCAAGTTTGTAGACAAGCATACCGGCAGTGCAAAGCGCGAGAATGCCGACAACAATATATCCGGTCTTCGTAGAGGACTTAGCCTTTGTTGGTGATGTGTGTGCCGTGATTCCACCCGACGAAGATGATGCCGATGGTGAATTGGAATTTGTTGCTGAAGTCGGATTGGCTGGTGAACTAGAGCTTTGTAATGAATTCGCTGGAGCTGTAGTCGAGCTGCTGTCAGGGGTGTAAACGTATCCCTTATCACCGCCTTTGACTCGATCCGGGGCCGCAGGTTTGATCTCGTTGCCGAACATGTCCAGGCTGGAGACCAAAGGCTTTTTGCGCGCGGCATCCGAATCCGGTACTGGACCTTTATCTCCTAAAGGTTCTCCCTTGTCACCTATATTTCCATGGTCACCGCGATCCTCTGTCATGTCATTTAGCCTTTTGCTTTAGGAGGGATTTTTGCACTGCTTCCACATACGGTTTGATTTTATTGATCTCCACTGCCTTTTGAAAATCTGACAAAGCGTCAGAATCTTTACCAAGAGCCTCGTAGGTCCGCCCGCGCGCAAAGTATGCTTCAGCATTCCCTTTGTCCGCATCGATCGACTGTTGAAAATATTGAAGCGAATCTTTTAGCTTTTCGGTGTTGTGACTGACTTGAACCGGCTCGACGTATGACAGTGCAATCAAGCAGTACGCATTTGATTTCTCACGCGCACTGGCTGTCGAATCGCGGCTAACAAGTTCAAAGTATTTTCTAGCGTCGGAGTAGCGACCGGCCTTAAATTCACCAACTCCCAGGATCAAATTGTTTTTCGCTACTGCCGGTGGTGCTTTCGTGAAGGCCATGTAAGCGACTGCACCAATACCGAATATAAGCAGAGCTATGCCTGCCGATATGAGGATTGATACGGGCAACTTCTTTACCGCGCTTGGTTTCGATTGCTCTATTGTCGATACGTCACTCGCTACAGTCTGCTCCATCGACTGATGTAGATTGCCTTTGTCTCCAGCAGTTTCGAACAATCTTCCTTTGTCGCCGCCTTGATCGTGCAAGTGCCCCTTGTCTCCGGATTCGGGGCGCGGTTCATAAAGATAGCCTTTGTCCTTTTCCACTTTAGGCAAACCGGCCACACTTAAGTTCACCAATGGTGCTCCGGTATTCGGTGGAAATAAAATCGGTTTGTCGGGATTGAAGTCGGGAATCTTTTCTACATCGAAATAAAGTAAGTTCTCCAGTGTAACCGCATAAGTTCGAATCGTTTTGTTTTCGTGGCTTTTCAGCAGTTTGAACGTTTCAGATCTTTCCGGCGATTCAAAATCTGCCTTTTTGAAAATCAGATGCTTATCTTGCAAATTGACCAGGCGACAAAGTTTCGGATCTTCCGCAAGCGCCAAAATCGTGGTGTACATCACCCAGTTGGAAAAGTTGTCCAGGTATCTACCGAAGTGTGCATCCGAGCGTTTAGGATGCTGATAGTGCTCGAGTCCTCTCTCGTTAGCCTGCCGCCCTGCTAATCGCGGAACAAACATTCCGTCGTAGTCAATCAGCTTGATCTCATCTTCCAGCACCATCACGTTCCCGTGCTGCAAATCACCATGCGCGATGCCCTGCTTTCTCAGCACCACCGACATCTCATACCATTTATCCGCCAAGCGTTGTAGCTTGCTTGGATTGATCAGATTTTGTTCCAGGTAGTTATCGAGAAGTTCGCCGTCACACCAATCCATTTTGAGAATTGGAAACCATTGCCCGTCGACACGAATTCCCTTTTTGACGTATTCGAAATTTACTGTGTAGGGCAGTTGTAGTCCCAGTAAATCGTGACTGATGGCAGCGTATCGTTCTTGCTGATCAGGTACGTCGCGCAAAAAACAACGCACCGCAATTTTCCGGCGGCCTGTCTCCACCATATACACGCTGGCAAAGTTTCCGCTGCGCACCGCGGGCGAACCATACTTGTCGTATTCCGGCTCGCCGGCTTTCAGTTCAGAGTCGTCAAAATTCAGATGAGGATTTTGAATTGACTCGTCATAGTCTGCAGCAACCGGCCACCTGATATCTGACACACGAACCTCTGCGGATTCAAAGCACGCGGACTTGGTTTCCAGTGACAGCTAATACACTAGCAAAGTGTTTGCCGCACGAAAAGTGAAACGCGCACTGCCCGCTACAAAACCCTATATAATTAACACTTTGGTTCGCTCACCGAGGTGTTCGAGTGGCTTACGACGCGCAAATCAGTCGCAGCAATCCGGCAAGCATCATCTTTCTCATCGACCAATCAGAGTCTATGGAGGAGGGAATCAAGGGAGACGCGAGCAAGCGCAAGTGTGACGGCGTTGCGGAAGTAGTCAATCGCTTTCTCCACAGCCTCGTAATCCGCTGCACCGTGGGCAAAGGCGAAGTCTATCCGTACTACTACGTCAGTGCCATCGGCTACGGACGAAACGTTGGATCTGCATTCATCGGTGCGTTGGAAGGTAAGGAACAGGTTTGCGTTTCTGAGCTGGCGGAGGCGGCCCGCATCGATAAGAAAACGATTCGCCGCGAAGATGGTGACGAGATCGTGCGCACCAAAGTCTGGCTCGACCCCGTTGCTGGTGGGCGCACGCCAATGTGCCAGGGGTTGCAAGCCGTGAAAGGAATTGCGGATCGCTTTGTCGCTCAATACCCTAACTGTTTCCCACCTATGCTAATCAACGTTACCGATGGCGACTCCACAGATGGCAACCCCTCTGACGAAGCCGAATCGATCAAACGGATTCAAAGCAGTAACGGCAGCGCGTTGCTTTTCAACATCCACGTTTCTTCGACGAATGCGCCCAGTATTATTTTCCCTGATGGTGAGGGCGCGCTTGGCGATCCTTACGCCAAGATGCTGTTTCGCATGTCCAGTCAGCTGCCGGCAAAAATGCGACAAATTAGTAGAGAGCTTCGCTTCGACATTGCGGAAGGAGCGCGCGGGTTCGCGTTCAATGCCGACCTGACTTGTCTTACCAGTCTGCTTGAAATTGGCACGCGCGGTCAAAATACTCGCGTCGGTTGATATTTGACCGCAGTGAAACTACTGCATCGATTTGAGCATGCGGTCGACGATCGGTGCGACCCACGTAGTGTCGATCGCTCTGGCGATTGGAGTTTCTACCAGCACATCGTTTTCATGATTGGGTTTCGCAGATGGTTTTGCAGTCTCGTCAGACACATGCGCGACCGGAGTCAGGTGGAGTGCAGGCTTGCGTGTTCGAACATTCGTCTTTGGTGGCGAGTAACGTGGATATTGAGCGGCCGCTTCGCGTCTTAGATCCGGTTCTGGATCCGCGTGCATGCCGGTAGAAAAAGCGTGACGGGTAGTCGTTCCGGTCGGTGGGTGATAGGTCGGTTGATAGTTGACTTGCGGTGGCGTGTACTCAGGCTGCGCCGGTTCAGAAGGTGGAGGCGTGTGTCTCGATGGAATTGCCATCGTCTCTCTGTCAACGTTGTAGTACGAGCCCTGCGATGCATGCGGCGAGGAGACGTCGTGCTGCACAGAATGCCCTTGATATGCAGGCGAGGAGTCGGTCCCGTAGTCCTGGTTTCGCATGCTCGCGGCGGTGTTGCGAATGCGATTGAAAACGCCGACGCCTTTCTGCACGGCATTTTGCCAATCACGCGCTTGAGCGGATGGCGCGACTGTTGATTGCGCTATAAATGAGATGAGTGCAAATCCGAGTATGCTTCGTCTGTTCACTGTTGTTTGCCGATTTGAACCTATATCTAATGATATCCTCGGGACTGTTTCTAATTCGTTAAATGTTGCTGGAACAGATAGACGGCGCGTGCTAGTGGGCGAAAGCCAGGAAGCCGAGCAGACCCAACAGTACGACAATCGCTCCTATGATTTTGTAATTTTTGAACCACGCCGCTGTTTCTTCTTCTGTTTGATTCGATTGAATCGTGGAAGCCGATGGGGCGGGAGGTTCGGACGTCTGTCTCTGCACCGGTTCGCTGTGCTCGACTGGCTGTGCGACCGGGTGACGTTCTGCGTGACGTTCTGCTGCTTGCGCAACTGAAGTCTCCGCAGCGCCTTTTACAGTGGACGATCCTCTTTCGTCTTTTCCAAAGGTTTCAGGGGCCGCCGGAGTCAAGGTCGTATAGCCGAAGAGGTCGCTGCCGGTTACTTCTACAGAGCAGGCTCGGCGCGTTCGCCCTTCGCTTTTTGGCGCATTTTCAACCGTTTCATCTTTCGCCTCTGCCGGAGTGTGCGATTTTTGTTGCGCCATCGCCTGATCGACGCGGAGTGTGCCTTCTGTCCCCGTCGTAGCATCTTCGTATGGTTGGCGGGAAACGTTGATAGGGGAATGCGCCCCGCTTAAAAACGTAACGTCTTGCGGCGAAAGATTGACGCCAAAATCTCTCAATGCCTCAATCAATCCCAGTTTGAACTCTTCCATTGTCTGAAACCGTTGATCCGGGTCCTTGCTCACGGCTTTGAAGACAGCGCTTTCCAGCGACTTTGGCAAGTTCAAATCACTGCGGACAGCATCAAACGGGAGAGGCATTTCGCTCAGGTGTTTGTACATAGTTTCCATCACGTTGACGCCGCGCAATGCCGGCACGCCCGTGACGCACTCGTAGATGACGCAACCAAGCGCATATATGTCGGTACGCGCGTCGACTGGCTGTCCTTTGTATTGTTCCGGCGCCATGTATAGCGGACTGCCGAAGATCTCGCCTGTGCCGGTGAGAGATGGAGCGCTGGTATTTTCCGAGTGGAGCATTTTCGCGATTCCGAAGTCCACTATTTTCAGGCATTCCAACCCATCTTCATCGATTAGCACCATGATATTACTTGGCTTGATATCGCGGTGGATAACGTTCTTGCGATGCGCGTGTCCAAGGGCGTCGCACACTTGTATGAACATCTTGATGCAGCGCTCTGGGTGCAGCTGGGCTTCCGCATCAAGGATCTCATCAACGGCTTTCCCTTGCAGAAAGTCCATCACCATATATGGTATCGCTTCCTGCGTAACACCAAAATCAGTCACCGCCAGGATGTTTGGATGATTCAGTTTGCTGACTGCTTTAGCTTCCAGTTGGAAACGCTGCAAAAGCTTGGCGTCGTACATCAGTTCGGCGCGCATGAGTTTAATTGCAACAATTTTGTCCATATACAAGTGCCTGGCCTTGTAAACAGACGACATGCCACCGCGTCCGAGAACTTCCATGATGTGGTACTTGTCGACTCTGGTGTCGATTAGCGGGTCAATGCCTGCTAACGGGGTTCCATCGTGCGGGCAGGACGTCAGAGCCTGGTCGCACGTTTCGTAGCCGCACAGAAAACATGAACGCGTATCTTCATTCTGTTCTGTCGCGCTCATGCAGTTGTTTCTCACTCACGATAGGAACAGACGAGACGCCGGAGGTACTAGAAATCAATTGCCGTACACACTATTTTGCCTCATTCGAGGCCATTAATCCTTAGATGGCGGAAAAAGATGGTGGGAAAATTGAGCCATCGAAACAGAGCCGCGATATGATTAGAGCCAGCTGTTGAGGATGTAAGATGCGCATCTCGTATCAAACTTTCGCTCTTCCCAAGGAGGGACGAAATTTTGACGACTATGAGGATGCCTATTTTCCCTGCCGGCAAGCTGAATTAAGTGCGGAAACAGGAGCGTTGAACAGCACTGAGCAGTTTCATGCGGCTGTTTGCGACGGTGCTACCGACTCTTGCTTCTCTCAATATTGGGCCCGGTTGCTGGCTACCGGTTACGGGCAAGGTAAGTGGTTCAATGAATTTTCCGAGACAGCAATAAAAGATGAGCAAGCTCTCTGGCAAAAAGAGTTGGACAGCAAGGAGCTGCCCTGGTACGCCGAAGAAAAGGCAGAGCAAGGTGCGTTCGCTGCGATGATTGGTGTTTCGTTTTTCGATGATAAACAGCGGTGGACTGCGCTCGGAATTGGTGATAGCTGTGTTTTCCAGACGCGCAAAGGCGAGTTGATCAAAGCGTTTCCTTTGAGCAAACCTGATGATTTCAATAACTTTCCCATGCTTGTCGGCAGTTTACCCAAACGTAATAAGGGTCTTTTCGACAAAACGAAAAATGTAATCGAAGATGAATGGCAGACCGGAGATGTTTTCTTTTTGATGTCGGACGCTCTTGCCTGTTGGTTTTTGTCGGAACTTCAAGAATCAATCGAGTTAATAGGCTGGCTATGCGAAGTTGAAGACCATGATGAATTCGCAGATGTAGTCAGTAAAGAACGGAAAAGCGTAAATGCCGCCGGTAATCTGCGCATGCGTGACGACGATGCAACGTTCACCCGCATCGTAGTGCACGACAAAGCCACGCCGTTGGCACCGAAAGCGGTATCGTCGCGGAAACATAACGCTGCACCGGCGTCGCTCAACAGAGCAACTGGAGAACGAACGAGTGTGTCGGCATCAGGTTCGCCAAGCGTAGGTGCACAGCCGACGCCGGCTTCGTCTCCACCAGTGCCGGATGCCGGCCCCGTCGCGCAAAGCTCGTCGCTGCCGCGAGTTCCTTCCTCAACGGCCCAAACTGCTTTTAGCTCGCGTTCGTTTGGAGAAAAAGATAAAGCGAAAGGTTCAAACTTCAGCAAAATCGTCGTAGTTCTATGCATACTTTTTGTCGTCGCCATTTTTCTGGGGAAAGGCATGGTAGAGACAAAGGCTGTGCCTCCTAACACAACCAGAGTTAAGCAAATGGTTCCGCCCACTGTTGACGCGCAACCAAATACAAAACTCGATTCGAAGCAGCACGTAAACATAAGTAAGGCCGACCCGATGCATCCGCTCCACACCAGCAAGCCTCACCCCAAGAATGCGGTAAATGGACAGTCGCCGTCAGCTACGCCACATAAACCGGTTGTCGGTGAGCCGGAAAGACAAATCGGATCTCCAATAGACGGAGAAGATGTTGACTCTCCTTCGGTTTCAACAACGATTACTCCTGCGCCGGCTGCACCACGTTCTTCCAGAGCAGTGAGATTGCCAGGTTTTGTAAAAGCACCAAATGCAGTGTCGCGTAATGGCAGGCAAATAAAGTCACCCGGTCCTTCGGATGACACGGAGGGTAAGGACGCGGCAGGCCTTCATTTGCTTCCGCAGCACAAAGATGTCTCCACACCAATAGAGCAACTCAAGGCAAATTGATAGTCTTCGCGCTTTGGTCGATTGAGCCTGCCGGCAAGGATGCCGGCGCTACCAGCTTGTTTCGAGGCGTTGCCGGCAGGATGCCGGCGCTACCAGCTTGTTTCGAGGCGTTGCCGGCAAGGATGCCGGCGCTACCACCTTGTTTCGAGGCGTTGCCGGCAGATCTTTCGTTGTTTGTCAATTCTAGGCAGAAATTTGAGGGCATGC
>JADMIO011472301.1_pt1 | contig 12939 bp, 10 predicted proteins | sample 8958161 | NCBI WGS metagenome assembly JADMIO01 (sample SAMN16585339, study PRJNA669376) | soil metagenome | isolation source: Crop rotation soil | place: USA: Cullars Rotation, Alabama | collected 2011 | reverse complement strand
CCGATCACGCTGTGGTTGGTGAGGACACCAGACCACGGCTGTAAATTTTAAATCTTCTCCCGCTTCAACAGGCTCAGCATGACAATCTTCAATTAAAGGCTTTAATTCGTGTAATTCGTGCCTTAAATTCGTGTAATCAACTCATTTCTTAAAAGCAAAATACACCGCCCCTAATATCAACGCAAAGCTTACCAAATATTTCCAGTGAAAAGGTTCTTTCAAATATAAAATAGCAAATACTGCAAACACCACCAACGTTATTACTTCCTGGGTGATCTTTAATTGAAAGCCATTGAAGCCATTGATAAACCCTGCACGGTTGGCGGGCACCATCAAACAATATTCAAAGAAGGCAATGCCCCAACTGATAGCAATTGCTTTCCATAGTGGCGTACCAGTATCTTTTAAATGGCCGTACCAGGCGAAGGTCATGAAGATGTTGGAGGCAGTGAGGAGTACAATAGTGCGAAGCATCTTGATTGGTATTTTGAATTTTAAATTATATATTTTGAATTATTATTGAAGTTAGCAAATAAAAAAAGCCACAATAACTGTGGCTTATGGATTTAATGTAATTAGCGGAATTCTTATTTAAAAAATTTATTCACGCTGTGGTTGGTGGGGACACCAGACCAGGGCTGCAATGGCTTCCCATTATTAATTCTTAATTTTTAATTATTAATTAAGACTCCTGAAATCCACCGGCACCAGCTTACTCACTCCCGCCTCCTGCATCGTAACACCATAGATCACATCCACAGCGCTCATAGTTTGTTTATTATGCGTAACAATAATGAACTGCGAGTTCTCACTGAATTTTTTGATCATGTTGGTGAACTTGCCTACGTTGGCATCATCCAATGGTGCATCCACCTCATCCAAAATACAGAATGGTGCAGGCTTGATCAAATAGATCGCAAACAATAATGCTGTTGCGGTCAATGTTTTTTCTCCTCCACTTAATTGTCCTATTGAAGACGGGCGTTTACCTTTTGGCTTAGCAATGATCTCGATGCCGGTATCAGCTAAATTCTCAGGATCAACCAATATCATATCGGCTGTATCGTCTTCGGTAAATAGTGCTTTAAATACTTTTTGGAAATTATCCCTTACTGCATTGAAAGTATCGAGGAACTGCTGGTTGGCAGTTGCTTCCACTTCCTGTATCGTGAGCATTAAACTTTCCTTTGCAGTTACGAGGTCATTCTTTTGTTCGAGAATGAATTCGTAGCGCTTCTTCATTTCGGTGTATGCTTCTATCGCTGTTGGATTGATCTCACCGATATTTTCCAGGCGCTTACGCTGCCTTTCATTTTTTTCCTGTAATTCTTCCAGTGGTGTATCGCCGGTACGCGGCTCATCGATGATGGCATCAAGGTCTACTTTAAATTCTACACTCAGCCTTTCTTTCATGCCGGCCAGCTGTAATTTAAGATCAGTGAGTTTATCTTTGATCTCGTTGAGTAAAGTATCGATACCTTCTTTTGATTTTTGTTTATGGCGCAGTTCACTTTCTTTTTCAGTGAGTGCGTTCCTTAAATTATAATAAGCCTGGTCTGCTTCGTTCAGTTTCTTTTCTTCATCTTCCTTATTATGCAATAAGCTGATCACTAAAGTTTCCAGTTCCTGTAATGCAGTGGCTGTTTCTGCAATGCTTGCAGCGGCTTCGGTCAATTGCGTATTGCTGTTCTCTATTTGTGCTTTCAGGTCATTCAGCTGGTTGCTCTTGAATTCAAATTCCTGCTTTAAAGAAACCACTTTGCTTTGCTGCTTGGTGAATTGCAGGTTGCTGTCGTTGAATGTTGCCGTAGCAAAATTATATTCCTGCTCTGCAGAAGAATAATCCTGTTCTATCAGCAGCATCTTATCGCTTAATTCTTCTAACTGCGTATTGAATTTATCCAGTTCATCACGTGTGCTTGCGATCGCATCGTGATTGGCTTCTAATTGTTCCTGTAACTCTTCTACCCTTTTGCTGCTGGTCTCTTCCAAATGATGCAGGTTCTCCAGTTTATTTTGTAAAGAGAAAACATGGTTGGTGAGGTTATTGATATCCTGCTGTGTTTGCCTGATCGCATTTTCTTTCAACTGTTCATTAAAAGCGATCACTTCGTTGTGGCGGCTTTGGATAACAGCTTTAAGATCGTTTACCACAATTTCCTGCGCATTGATCTCATCCACTAATTTTTCTAAGTTCTTTGCACGGCCAATTTTCTTTCCTTCAAATAAACCAACACTGCCGCCTGTTAAAGAGTATTTTCCTTTTACATATTTACCATTCTTCTCCAATACAACAGCACCATTACTGTTGAGCAGTGCATCTTCATTTTCTGCAATGAAAACATTGCCCAATAAATGTTTGGCAAGATTGGCGTATTTATTATCTATCTCAACTACACTCAATGCAGGTATCGTTCCTTCGGGCTGGTGATGTTCTTCAAAGCCACTGAATTTATCCTGCAAAAAGAAATTGGCCTTGCCTTTTTTATTATCATCCAGTAAATGGATCGCCTGTAAACCTTCTTCTAAATTATTCACCACATAATAATTCAAATAAGGCTCCAATACATTCTCAACAGCCGCACGGTATTCTTCTTTTACATAAATGATATCGCTCAGTAAAGGCGCTTCATGGTTCCATCCTGTATTATTGTGTAAGAATTTCACGCTTTCAGGATAGCCTTCCATTGAATCGATCAGGCTTTTCAATAAAGCGTGTTCATTTTTTTTGCTGTCGAGTTTGCGGCTTTCTTCTGCAAGTTCATTACGCAGGCCTTCCAGCATATTTTGTGTAGCAAGAATTTGTTCCTTGGTAAATTCGTGGTGGTCCTGCAATTGCTGCAGGTCGGTTTTCTTTTGCTGCAGTTCTTCTTCTTTAATTTTCTTATCTGCTTCTAATTGCTGCAGCTGGCTTTGGCGTTGTGCTTTTTCTTCCTGTATCTGTACAACGGTGCGTTGTAAGTTTTGAATTGAAGTATCTGCAACAGCCACTTTTTTCTCTGCTTCAAACTGGTTGCGCTGTATCGCCTGGTTCTCCCTGCGCAATGCATCAATGCTGCTGCGTTTTTCGTCGAACACTTTGCGCTTATCTTCTACTGCATGCTTTAATTCATCCAGCTTGCCTTCAAACTCCTGTAATTTTATTTCATCATCCTTTATCTGCTGGCTGGTGAACTGAATGCTTTCATCCAATCCTTTTAACTGCCCGCCTGCTTTCTGTAAAAAATCATTCAGGCTGTTCTCTCTTTCTTTTAAATATTGTAAACGTTGTGCGCTTAAATTCTTTTCACTTTCTTTATTCCTCAGGCCATCCAGCATATCGTTGAATGCATGCTGCATTTGCTGCAATGCTTTTTCTTTTTCGATAAAGCCCAGCTTTTCCTGTTCCAGCGCAGCTTCTTCTTTTGCAATGGCAGTTTCCAGTTCAATTCTTTTATCAACTTCTGCCTGTTGCTGGTGGTTAAGGTCACGGTAAGTGATATTGAAACCTTCCAGCGCAGCTTTCGCTAATTCTATACTGACTTCCTTGTATTCTTTTTTTATTTCGAAATACTTCTCTGCTTTTTTTGCCTGGCTCTCTAAACTTTTTAACTGGTTATTGATCTCGAACAAAAGGTCTTCGATACGTGCAAGGTCCTGTTCGGTTGCGTCCAGTTTTAACTTGGCTTCTTTTTTACGTGTCTTGTAAATGGTGATACCTGCAGCCTGTTCCAGCATTTTGCGGCGGCTGTTCTCTTTATCCTTGATGATATCATCCACCATACCCAGTTCGATGATGGCATAACTGTCCGTACTCACACCTGTATCCATGAACAAATTATGGATATCCTTCAGGCGGCAGGCCACATCATTCAGGCGGTATTCGCTCTCACCGTTCTTATAATATTTGCGGGTAACTGTTACAGTATTGAACTCTGTTGGCAACAGGTTCTTGGTATTCTCAAAAGTAAGGCTAACTTCTGCGAGGCCGCTTGCACTGCGTGTTTTAGAGCCGTTGAATACGAGGCTCTCCAAATTTTCACTACGGAGGTTGCTGATCTTGTGTTCACCAATTACCCAGCGGATACTATCCACGATATTGCTTTTACCACAGCCATTGGGGCCAATTACCCCCGTGATGCCTTCGTCAAAATTGAGTACGGTTTTATCGGCAAAACTTTTAAATCCTTTGATTTCTAAACTCTTTAAACGCACGTTGATCTATGTTTTAGTCAGTCGGCAAATATAATGGAATGAAAGAAAAGAAATTTTTGATTGTTTGCACTAATTATGCAGAGTTATACACAGTTTTTAAACAAGGCATGAGTAGTGAGTAGTGAGTAGTGAGTTTGGAGCTTTTTGGAAGGAAATTTAAATACAAGTGCACACCTGTCCTATCTTCACTAAGTAAATTTTATTTACTCACGTCTCACGACTCACGACTCACAACTCACAACTCACGACTCACCACTCAATCATGCATAGTACAATCACTTGATCAACCCTCTTATAAGGGTAATTTTACGACTCCTTTTAAGGGTAAAACGCTGATTTTTTAAATTGTCAATAAGAAATTATTTTTAAAACAATAAGCCTTTTAAACTGTCGTTTAAAATCTATATGTGGGGTAGAATTATATTATTCCTGCCCAATATTTAACTAAAAATCCAATTGTATGAAAAAAAATCTATTTATTCTATCCCTGGCATTTGTTTCGGTTAGCTTGTTCTCCTGCAAAAAAGAAACAGTACCTCAGCCAAAAGATGAGATCGTGATCGCACCTCCTCTCATTATCGCAGGTGGTGGTGAAGAGACCTGCCCTGCTACACAGGTAACTTTATTTGCAGGCCAGACTATGAATGCGGGTACAGTTTCGGTTACCAATGACGCCAATTATATCTATGTAACTTATACTACTGCCAATGGCTGGTACCTTACACAAACCCATTTGTATGTAGGTAATTGTGCCACTATCCCTGTAAATAATCCAGGTAACCCGATCCCGGGACAGTTCCCTTACGCGAGCTCTCACAATAATGTGACTACATACACTTACCAGGTGCCTATTTCGGCTATTCCTGCTGGAGGTTGCGGCTGTATAGCTGCACATTCGGTTGTGGTGAAATTAAATGCCAACGGTTCTGTAGCATCACAGCAAACCGGTTGGGGCAATGGTACCCAGATCAATATGGGTAGCGGTAACTGGGGAATGAAATTTGACTATTGCAGTTGCACTGGCCAATAATAAAGTTGATTGATATTTAAAAAAATTGCCCCCGATCCCCACAGTACTGTGGAGATCGGGGGCAATTTTTTTTGTGTATAAAAGCCCTCTTCTCTTTTTCAGGAAAAGAAGGCTTACAACGAACCAGACAAAACCTATTGTTTGATCAGCTGTCCCCTTATCTCACCCCCGGGGAATGCAGCTGTATGAATATTCACATAATAGCCATTACTGTTGAGTATCCCTTCCTGAGTGGCATCCAGTGCGGCACTTGTATAAACAATGGGTGAGGTCCAGGGAGATGCAAATGGGAAGATCACCGGCCCGCTCACACCAGCTGCGCCCTGGTGTATATGCCCGTTGGTGGGAGTTGTAACGTTATGGTTAACGGTAACAGTAAAAATTTTTGTGTTGGTATTAAATGTAAGCGTTGCAGTTCCTGTAAAAGCAGATGCATTGGCAGGCACCTCCGCTCCGCCTGATAATGTAGCCTTAAAAGTAGTAGTAGGATCTGCTGCTGGTGTTGTATCATCTTTGCCGCAGGAACCCAGGCTGGCCAGGACAATAGCAAGCCCCAAAAAATTGATCAATTTTTTCATAATAGAATTTTTAAGTGTTAAGATAATTGCCGGGAGGGGTATCTTATTAATGGAGAACAGGCACTGGATGCTGGATATTTAGTACTGGGATAATACTTAAACTATTGAATCAAGTATCCGGCATCCAGTATCTATATCCCGCTATTTTGTCCAGCCTATATTTGTTTATATCGCAATAAATAAACTAAGAGTTGCCTGTTAAAATTATCCAAAAGCAAATAGTTGTTTTCATTGTTACGAATTGATTCGTATTTTTGAGCCTATAACAATACTAAATATGAAAAAAATTATTACCATTTTCTTAGCGGCTGCTGCGGTTGCTGTACAGGCGCAAACAAAAGTATTAGACCATGCTGTGGTAACTACCAAAACAACAGTAATCTCACCTGAAGGAGACGAGGCGCCACCGCCACCAACGGCAGGGCCTGATGGCGGGGAAGTAAGGGTGATGCGCTTTGGCGGTGATGGCGAGACCAAATCTGTTACTACACTTAAAGGCGATATGGTAAAGACCTTTACCGAAACTGATATGAGCCGCACCACCGTATTGCGTGATAATGCAAAAAAGATGACCACCACTCTAATGGAAATGATGGGAAGAAAGACAGGCTTCTATACCACTGATGAAGAGCAGGAACAAATGGGCAAGCGTATGGACAGTATGATGCAAAGCAGGCGACAGGGTACTGAAGCGGCTTTCACAAATCGTTCCAACGCCACCGTTAGTACAGCGATCACTTATGTGGAAGAAACGAAAAAGATAGCAGGCATCAACTGTAAAAAAGCCTTGCTGATCTCTACAAAACAAAACGGCAGCAAGGACACCACTGTAGCATGGTATGCACCCGATTTCAAATTGCAGGGTATTGTTTCAACAGGCGGAACATCGGGCTTTGGCGGTTTCGGTGCACGTATCACCAGCACCGGTGGCTTAAGCGACCTTGCAGGTTTTCCTATGCAATACGAAGTAAAGATGGCTCGCGGCAGGAAGATGATTGTAGAAGTAACAAAGATAAATATCGAGAAAGATGTTGCTGATAAAGAATTCGAGATACCAAAAGATTTTGAAGTTAAAGCCATGAAGGATATGCAGAATGGCAATGGTAATTTCCAGATAAGAATGGACGGGGTGAGGGGGAATTGAGTTCGTAGTCTTTAGTTCTAAGTCTTTAGTTCTAAGTTCCAAGTACAAAGAGAAAATAAAAGTAAAGAGTCCCAACAATGCTGTTGGGACTCTTTTATTAATTATAATTTGAACTATCAACTTTGTACTAAGAACTAAAAACTTTGTATTTAACTACATCTTATCAACATCCGCTTTCTTCTTATCATACTCAGCAACTTTTTTCAGGTCACCCTTGGCTCCATAGAACTGGCTGAGGATATCCAGTACATCTTTATAGTTGGCTTTCTGTACAGGCTTTAAAGTTGGTAACGCTGCAAAATAAGCTACAGCAGATTCTGCATAAGGGATACATTCATCTATCTTTTTAAGGAACTGTGCTTTCAGGTCGGCTTTCTTTTGCACATCGGCAGGCTTCACTCCTTTTATTTTCTTTGATGAATCCTGGAAGTCGAATGCATAATTATACAAATGACGTGTCATCAGCATTCTTGCATCAACGCCTTTATCAAGGTTGATAGCAGTCTTTAATGTTTCTGTCAGTTTATTTTTCAGTGCATCAGCATTGGCCGGCCTTTCATCACCGGTATATAACTGGTTGTATAATTCTACGCTTAAATTATAAGGATAGGCATATTTCGTAGGGTATCTTTTCATGAATTCTTCGTACTTGGCCATCAATGCCTGTTTATCGCCTTTTTTAGCCACCCTGTCCAGTTCAACATCAACCCAGTAATCATCCTGTGGATATAATGTCCTTCCTTTTTCAAGAATGGCAGCGAGGTTGGCCTCATCATTATTCTTCATGTAATACTCTGTGAGGTACTGGTAAATATTCAGGTAAGTGTCGGCTGATAAATTAGCATCGGTGAGTTTCCTGTAATAAGTAACTGCGGCGGCTTCGTCTTTCGCCTGGTTAGCTGCAATGGCAGTATTTAATATCAATGATGTATCCAGTACAGGGAATTTAAATTTACTGGTACCGTTATCATACTCGTAACCTTTACTCCTTACAAATTCTTCAACACCCAATGCATTCTTAAACCCTTCAAATGAAGCAGGGAAATTCTTTTTATTGAACTCCTTTGCGCCGATATCGAAATAACCATTGTACAGGTCGAAGAAAGTACCATACTTATCATTAACCAGCTGCAGTTCTTTGGGGTCCATCTGCTGGTATTTTTTCAACGCTTCAAAAGCTTCCATTTTTAATTTCATCGCATCTGCTGATGATATACCTGAATCTTTTGAAACTGCATTATAGATCCTTCCTTTATAATACCAGGCATCTGCTTTGGTTGCATTTTTTGGGTCTGCCATAAATTTCTCCAATGCATCTTTAGCTTTTTTGTTCTGCTGTAAAAGCATCATTTTATTGATATCCTCAAGGCTTTGCCCAAAACAGATATTGCCGGCAAAAACCAACATAATAAAAAAACAATATTTCTTCATTCTATTTATTTTTTAGGTGATAAAGATATTAGTTAATTGCTTATCAAGATGAATTTTAGGACAATTTTTCATAAACCGTGCCATGTTGTTTCATTGGCAAATTTGAAAGGTTAAAGTTATCAATTGACCAGGATGCAGGCTTACATTTGTGAGCTTCAAGGGGAATAGCTGTAAGGGATAAGCATGAGGACCGGAAGCCATTTCTATCTGAAAACTGCCCCTTGAAGCTACTTCCCTTGAAGCTTCAATTGAAACTTTGTAACTTGCCAGCTTTACAAATGATAACACAAAACACCATACAGCAAATACTCAGCCGCATCGATATCGTGGAGATCGTAGGTTCATTTGTGAAGCTGAAGAAAAGGGGCACCAATTATATCGGCCTCTGCCCTTTTCATAATGAGAAATCACCTTCATTCACCGTTTCTGCATCCAAGGAGATCTATAAATGTTTTGGCTGCGGCCGCAGCGGCAATTCCATCAGCTTTTTAATGGAAGCTGAAAAATACAGTTATACAGAAGCCCTCCGATGGCTGGCCGCAAAGTATAATGTTGAAATTGAAGAAACCGAAACGAGCCCCGAATTCAAACAGCAGCAACAGGTTGCCGAGAGCCTTTATATCGTTAATAATTTTGCACAAAAATTTTTCAGCAATGCATTATTGAATACTGACGAGGGACAGGATATCGCATTGAGTTATTTAGAGCAGCGTGGTTTCAGGGAAGAGATCATTAAAAAATTCCAGCTGGGTTTTAATCCCGAGGCAAGGGATAGTTTTACCAAAGAAGCATTGGCCAATCAATATAACCTTGAATTATTACAAAAAAGCGGGCTGGTGAATGTAAGGGATGGCAATGCCTATGATAATTACCGCGGCAGGATCATCTTCCCTATACATAACCAAAGTGGTAAAGTATTGGGCTTTGGCGCAAGGATCATTAAGAGCAATGATAAGGCCCCGAAGTATATCAATACACCGGAAAACGAAATTTATGTAAAGAGTAAATTATTGTACGGCTCTTATTTTGCAAGGCAGGCCATTGATAAAGCAGATGAATGTTTATTGGTAGAAGGTTATACCGATGTGGTGAGTTTGCACCAGGCAGGAATAGAGAACGTGGTGGCAAGTGGTGGTACCTCATTAACGCCGGATCAACTGCGTTTAATAAAAAAATATACCAATAACCTCACGATAATTTATGACGGTGATAATGCCGGTATCAAAGCGGCGTTGCGCGGGCTTGACCTTGCCTTGGAAGAAAGCCTGAATGTAAAACTGGTACTGATACCCGATAAAGAAGACCCGGACAGTTATGTAAATAAAGTAGGCGCTGCTGCATTCAAAGAATTTGTTGCGGCAAATAAACGTGACGTTATTTTATTTCAACTGGATATTGCTTTAAAAGATGCGGGCAATGACAGTAATAAGAAATCGATCATTGTAAACCAGATAGCAGAGACCATTGCAAGGATCAACAAAGCAGAGGATTTTACCAAGCAGCAGGATTATATCAAGCAGTGTTCTGAAATTTTAAAGATAGAAGAAAGTGGTCTGCATGCATTGGTAAATAAATTCATCAGGGAAAAGATCACCAAGGCAGAGAACCAATCTTACAGGGAAGAGATCAATGAAACAGCAAATGAACAGTCAACTCCAGGTATTGAAGAGGATACCATTTCATTGTTCAACAAAGATGAAATGCATGAGCGGGCAATGGTAAGAAGCCTTTTGGAATTTGGATTGAAACCATGGAACGAAGAAGAAAAAGTAGCCGACCATATCTTTAAAGAAATTGAAGCGAACCAACTGGAAGAACTGATCGATAATAAAGAGCTGGTAAAAGTTTTGCAAACTTACCGGGCCTGGTATAATGCAGGCATTGAACCTACACCTAAGAATTTTTTATACCACGACAATTTAGAAATGAGTTCACTCGTAGTGAGCATCATGGATTTTAATTACGAGATCAGCCCCAACTGGAAAGAACATTTTGAAGGCCATATCCCAACAAGGGAAGACCTGTTCAAAGAAGAAGTTTTTTCTACCCTCAATTATTTAAAGCTGAAGAAAATAAAAAGAATGATGGATGAGAACCAGCGTGACCTGGAAAAGTCTGCCGTTGCTGAAGAACAAATGATACTGGTACAAACACATCAGCACCTAAAGCAAATGGAGATCGAGTTAACGAAGCAGTTGGGAACTGTTATTTTTAAATGATATTTTGAATTTTGAATTTTGAATTTTGAATTTTAATACAGCTTATTTCTCATTAAAATTCTTTTTTTGAGCAGTAAGTTTCTCCATCGTTGTTTCTAAACGCCTTGCTTTTGTTTCTTCTCTTTTGGCGCTGATGATCCACTCTACATATTCCCGTTTATGGGTAAACGCAAGGCCGTCAAAAAATGAAGCGGCAATTTTATTTTTATCCAGTAATTGCTGTAGTTCCTGGGGTATCTCGATGGTACGTTTTGCATAATCAATACCGGGTGCAGGGTTCACTGTTGAAAATGAAGTGGATCTTTTGGGTGTTTCTTCGGGCTTCCTGAACCTTATAGCGCTCCATAAATTATCTACGGCTATCATGCGCACGGTTTCGTATCCATGGGCTTCAATAAAATCCCAACTGGCATCCCTGCAAAGGTCGCTGGCTATCTTTGAAGATGCTTTAGGATAAGCGATCCAGAATTTTGCATCCTGGTGCAATGCAGGTATCACGTCTTTTAATATTTCCTTTAATTGTTTTTGGCTGAAAGCAAATATCAAAGCAAAATCGATCTTCTTGCTTTTCAATAAAGGCGTTACATTTTTGGAGAAAGATAATTTTAGAAATTGCTTTTCTATGGAAAGCGGCAAACCCTGCAGCAACAGGTTCTTTTCTTCATTCAATTGTAACTTTTCAAGCAGCGACTGAGATGACATAGGCAAAACAACAGTTAGATTTAAAAAAGTATTAGATGGCAATTACTATTGTCAATAAACATAGCCTTTATCTAATTGGTAATGTCCTTTTGGGGATGTAATGCTTAACCAGTAAGCGTTTGACCGGCTGCAAATTTAAACATAATGTTTGGTAGTTAAAAGCCTTAAAGCAAAAAACTCCGCAAAATGCGGAGTTTTTTGGCCTGGTATAATTTAATTTATTAATTCCTTACTGGTTTGTAATAGCTCAATGCCTCGTTCATATAACCCTCGATCTTGGCGATCCTGTTATTATCTGCAGGGTGAGTAGATAAAAATTCCGGTGGCTTGTTAGAGCCAGATGCCGCAGCCATCCTTTGCCAGAAAGGAACTGCTTCCCTTGGGTTATAACCTGCCATTGCAGCAAAGATCAACCCATAATGATCCGCTTCATATTCCTGGTTCCTGCTGTTGGGCAATAAAAATCCAACCTGTGCACCGGGTGCAAATACATTATTGAATAAGCTGTTATATTTTGGATTGCCTGAAGTAGCAATATTACCGGCGATCTCGAGGCCCTGTGCTACAGCCCCCTGGCTCATCCTTTCATTACCATGATGTGCTATGGCATGCGTGATCTCGTGGCCCAATACTACGGCGAGCGCCGCTTCATTTTGTGTAACAGGTAACAAACCGGTATACACTACTACCTTTCCGCCGGGCATACACCATGCATTCACTTCTTTATTATTTACAAGGTTGAACTCCCATTTATAAGTAGCAAGGTCACTCAATACTTCCTGGTTCCCTTTCTGCGTATAATAATCCGTGATGGCTTTGGCGATCCTGCTTCCTACACGCCTTACCATTTCTGCATCTTTACTGGTATTTTCACTTACTACCTGGTTCTGTGATAAGAAAGACCGGTATTCTGTAACTGCCATTTGTTGCAATGATGCTTCAGAAAAAAGGCTTAACTGGCTACGGCCCGTAACAGCATTCTTATGGCAGGATGTAATAAATAATGATGCAGAGAATAATAGAACAAATAACTTTTTCATTTTCGATGGTTTTAATTCAGGAGTATTAAAACAATTGGCGTACCAATTTTATTAACCACTCATTACAGGCAGTAATTTTTAGTTAAGACAGGACGGGAAAATTCAAATGCAATAAAAATTAATCGTTGCGGCGGCGGGATTTTCTCCTGTCGCGGTGCTTGAGGATGGGCACGCGGCTTTCCACTCCACGAAGGATGCGGCCAATATTTTTTTGATGGGTGAGTATCACTAATCCTGCAACCAGCAGTGCAAATACACGGTATAACACTTCATGTTCATTCCATATCCATAACACTCCGATGGGTAAGAACAATGAAGCTAATATAGAACTGAGGGAAACATAACGCGTTAAATAAAGCACTAATAAAAAAACGCCAACGCAACTCAATGCTACAATAGGCTGTACTGCGAGTATCATTCCGAATAAAGTAGCCACGCCTTTTCCTCCTTTAAAGTTGGCAAAGATGGGAAAAATGTGCCCCGTAACTGCTGCCAGCCCCAGGCCGATCATAAAGTTGGTGCGCATTAATTCGTTACTGAAATAATCTTTCCAGCACAGTGGGATCCGAAGCTTGGAATTCACGTGACTTGAAGTCGCGGC
>JADMIO010972889.1_pt1 | contig 12939 bp, 11 predicted proteins | sample 8958161 | NCBI WGS metagenome assembly JADMIO01 (sample SAMN16585339, study PRJNA669376) | soil metagenome | isolation source: Crop rotation soil | place: USA: Cullars Rotation, Alabama | collected 2011 | reverse complement strand
GATCCCCGCCCATCCCAACCTGGTCGTCCTGCGCACGCTTTCGAAAGCCTTCGGCCTCGCCGGCGCGCGGGTCGGCACGACGATCGCCGATCCCGCCGTCATCGCCGTGCTGCAAAAGGTCATCGCGCCCTACCCGGTGCCAACGCCGGTCCTGCAGGCGGCGCTCGCCGCGCTGACGCCGGAAGGCATCGCCGCTTCGCGCGCATCCGTCGCCACGCTGCTCACGGAACGCACGCGCCTGGCCGCCGCCCTGCCGAAGCTGAAGGCGGTCAAGCAGGTCTGGCCGAGCGACACCAACTACCTGTTGGTTGAGGTCGCCGACTCCGCCAAGGCCATGGCCGCGGGCCGCGCCGCGGGCGTGGTCTGGCGCGACCGCAGCAAGGACGTCCCCAATTCCATCCGCATCACCGTCGGCACCGCCGAGGAAAACAACGCCACCCTGGAGGTTTTGTCCCGTGTCTAAGAAAATCCTGTTCATCGACCGCGACGGCACGCTGATCACCGAGCCGTTCGACCAACAGATCGACCGCCTCGACAAGTTCGCGCTCGAGCCCGATTGCATCGCCGCGCTGCAGCGGCTGCGCGATGCCGGCTGGAGTTTCGTCATGGTCACCAACCAGGACGGCCTGGGCACACCGAGCTTCCGCGAGGAGGAGTTCAAGCCGCTGCAGAAGCTGTTGCTCGACATCCTGTCTTCCCAGGGAATCACGTTCGAGGCGGTGCGCGTTTGCCCGCACACGCCGGCCGACAAGTGCGACTGCCGCAAGCCGAAGACCGGCCTGCTGCTCGACTACGTTAAGGACGTCTCCTGGTCGCGCGAGCAATCCGCCGTCATCGGCGACCGCGAGACCGACATCACGCTGGCGCAGAATCTCGGCATCCGCGGTCTCCGCTACAACCCGAAGACCCTTGGCTGGCCGGAAATCGCCCGTCAGTTGGTCGATGCTCCGCGTCGCGCGACCATCGTGCGCAACACGAAGGAAACGAAGATCACCGTTTCAGTCGACCTCGACAACCCGGCACCCGCGCAACTTTCCACCGGCCTCGGTTTCTTCGACCACATGCTCGAGCAAATCGCCAAGAACGCCGCCATCGGCCTCTCGATCAAATGCGACGGCGACCTCGAGATCGACGAGCATCACACGATCGAGGATGTGGGCATCGCCCTCGGCCAGGCGCTCAAGCAGGCGCTGGGCGACAAGCGCGGCGTCGGCCGCTACGGTTTCGTGCTGCCGATGGACGAGGCGCAGGCTCAGGTCGCGATCGACCTGAGCGGGCGCGCTTACTTCACCTTCGACGGAAAATTCCCGCGCGAATTCGTCGGCGAGATGCCGACGGAGCTTGTGGCGCATTTCTTCCGCTCCGTCAGCGACTCGCTGCTCGCCACGCTCCAGATGAGCGTGAAGGGCGACAACGCGCACCACATGGTCGAGACGCTCTTCAAGGGCTTCGGCCGCGCGCTGCGCCCGGCCATCGCGAAGGGCGCCGGCAGCGAGATCCCCAGCACGAAAGGAGTTTTGTGACGAATCGTTCCAACCTGGTGGTCGCCGGTTTCCACACCGGCGACAGGCCGCGAACCCGCTATGACGTCGGTATGGAAACCGACGCCCACCTTCCCTCATGTTAGCTATCGTCGACAGTGGCGGCGCCAACATTGCCTCCGTGCGCTTCGCGCTGGAGCGCCTGGGCGTGCAAAGCGAGCTGACTGCCGATCCCGCGGTGATTCGCTCGGCGGAACGCGTCATTCTGCCGGGCGTCGGCTCCGCCGCCGAGGGCATGAAACGCCTGCGCGCCAAGGGCCTCGTCGAATGCGTGCGCGGGCTGACGCAACCCGTGCTCGGCGTCTGCCTCGGGATGCAGCTGCTCTTCGAGGAGTCCGAGGAGGACGGCGGCACCGAGACTCTCGGCGTCATCCCGGGCAAGGTTGCGTTGCTGCCGAGTTCGCCGGGGATCACAGTTCCGCACATGGGCTGGAACACGCTGCTCACCGGGCGCGAACCCGCCCTGCTCGACGGCATCGAGCCGGATGCCCGCTTCTATTTCGTGCACAGCTACGCCGCCCCGGTGAACGCCTTCACCATCGCCAGCTGCACCCACGGCACGCCGTTCTCCGCGATGGTCCAGCGCGGCAACTTTTCCGGCGCGCAATTCCACCCGGAACGCTCCGGCCCCGCCGGCGCGCGCCTGCTCCAGAACTTCGTGGAGGGCCGGGTATGAACCAGCCCGTTGGTCATCTAATAGATGACCTGACTCTGGAGGGAATCTCATGATCATCTATCCCGCCATCGATCTTCGGGGTGGGCGCGTTGTGCGCCTGACCGAGGGGAAATTCGACCAGGAGAAAACCTACGGCGACGATCCGCTCGCGGTGGCGAAGGATTTCGCCGCGTCAGGTGCCACATGGCTGCACGTCGTCGACCTCGACGGCGCCAAGGATCCGACGAAACGCCAGACCGCGCTCGTGGAGCAGATCGCCCGCGGCAGCCGCCTGCGCATGCAAACCGGCGGCGGCATCCGCGATGAGTCCCAGATCGCCGCGCTCCTCGCGGCCGGGGCGCAGCGCGTCATCGTCGGCAGCGTCGCCGTGAAGCAGCCGGCGCTGGTCCACGACTGGCTGAAGAAATTCGGTTCGGAGAAGATCATCCTGTCGCCCGACGTCCGCCTCGAGGCGGACGGCACGCCGCGCGTGGCGGCGGCGGGCTGGCAGGAAAGTACCGGCGTGGCGCTTGATGATTTCCTCGCGGGTTTCGTGGCCGCCGGCCTTGTACACATCCTGTGCACCGACATCAGCCGCGACGGCAAGCTGACTGGTCCCAACGTTTCACTCTACGCCTCGCTCACGCGGAAATTCCCGACCCTCAAGATCCAGGCCTCGGGCGGCGTGTCGTCGCTCGACGATCTGCGCGCCCTGCAAACCACCGGCGCCGACGGCGCCATCGTGGGCCGCGCACTCTACGAGAAGAAGTTCACGCTCAAGGAGGCGCTCGCATGCTAGCCCGCCGCATCATTCCCTGCCTCGACGTCCGCGACGGCCGCGTCGTCAAGGGCACGCAGTTCCGCGACCATGAGGACGTGGGCGACATCATCGAGTTGGCGCAGCGCTACCGCGACGAGGGCGCCGACGAGCTCGTGTTCTACGACATCACCGCGAGCAGCGACGGCCGTACGGTTTCGACCGAATGGGTCACGCGCGTCGCGCGCGTGCTCGACATTCCCTTCTGTGTTGCCGGCGGCATCCGCTCGCTCGACGGCGCGCGCGAGATCCTTCACGGCGGCGCCGACAAGATTTCCATCAACTCCCCCGCCCTCGAAAACCCCGCGCTGATCGGCGAACTCGCCGGCGAGTTCGGTTCGCAGTGCGTGGTCGTCGGCATCGACAGCCGGCAGGAGGAGGGCGACTATTTCGTGAAGCAGTACACCGGCGACCCGTCGAAGACGCGGTCCACCCGTTGGCGCACGCTCGATTGGGCCGCCGAAGCGCAAAAGCTCGGCGCCGGCGAGGTCGTCCTCAACTGCATGAACCAGGACGGCATGAAGCGCGGCTATGACATCGCGCAGCTCAAGCTCGTGCGCGCCGTGCTGACCATCCCGCTCGTTTCCTCGGGCGGCGCCGGCGAGATCAGCCACTTCAACGATGCCTTCCGCCTCGCCGGCGTGGACGGCGCGCTCGCCGCGTCCGTTTTCCACAAGGGCATCATTTTCATTCCCAAGCTCAAGGAACAGCTCATCGCCGACGGCATTTCCATCCGCCCATGAAATCGCTAAAAATCGACTGGAAGAAAAACGCCGGGCTCGTGCCGGCCATTGTGCAGGACGCCGCCACCCTGCAGGTACTCATGCTCGGCTACATGGATGCCGCCGCGCTCAAGAAAACCCTGCGCACCAGGAAGGTCACGTTCTTCAGCCGCAGCAAGCAGCGCCTCTGGACCAAGGGCGAATCATCGAAGAACTTCCTGCACCTCGTTGACGTGAAGGTCGACTGCGACAACGACACGCTCCTGGTCACCGCCCGCCCGGACGGTCCGACCTGCCACCGCGGCACCGTCAGCTGCTTTGGCGACGACGGCGCGACCGGCGTCGGCTTCCTCGCCCACCTCGAGCAAACCATCGTCGATCGCATCAAGAGCGGTGACAAAAAGAGCTACACCGTCCGCCTTGCGAAGGAAGGCGTGGCCCGTGTTGCGCAAAAGGTCGGCGAAGAGGGCGTCGAAACCGCCCTGGCCGCGCTCAAGTCGGACAAGGCGGAGTTCTCCGGCGAAGCCGCCGACCTGCTCTATCACCTCATCGTCTTGCTACGCGTGAAGAAGTTGTCGCTCCGCGATGCGATCGCGGTGCTCGAGAAGCGGCATGCGCCGAGACATTGATCGGAGCTAGGGCCGCCGCCTTTCGATGGGAGGGGTTTTACACCCCGACGGGATTGATGCCGCTTTCGTATCGGGGTATAAAACCCCTCCCACCTGGAAAGCGAAACGAGCCTATTCAATCCTCCCCGACCGCACCTTCAGCAACCGGTCGCATTGCTCGGCGAAGCGGCGCTCGTGAGTCGCGAGCACCACGGCGATGCCGCGGGTCTGCACGAGGTGACGCAGCAGCGCGAACACCGTATCACCCGTTTCCTCGTCGAGCGAGCCGGTGGGTTCGTCGGCCAGCAACAGTCGCGGCGAGTTCATCAGCGCACGGCAGATGGCGGTGCGCTGGCGCTCGCCGCCGGAAATATCCTGGATGCGGTGCTCGAGCCGGTGCGCGATGCCGACGGATTCCGCGAGCTCCCTGATCCGCCGCTTCGTCAGGGCCCCCGGCGCGCCGCTGGCCAGCGCCGGCACGCGGAGGTTTTCCTCCACCGTCAGGTCGGGGATCAGGTTGTGCAGTTGAAAGACAAATCCCAGGTGCTGGCGGCGCAGCTTCAGCCGGTCCGCCTCGTTCCGCGGATCGAGCCCGCACACGGCGATCTCGCCGCTGTCCGGCACATCCAGTCCGCCCAACAAATGCAGCAGCGTGCTCTTGCCCGAACCCGAGGCCCCCCAGAGAGCAACCATTTCCCCCGCGCGTACCTCGAGGCTTACGCCGTCGAGCACCCGCACGCGGCCGGCGTCATATGTCTTGCGCAACTCGCGCGCGCTGATGAGCACCTCGTTCATGGTCGGGGAAACGTGTAATATAATACGTTACACGTTTTCGGGGTGGCGGCTTCACTCATACCTCAACGCCTCCGCGGGTTGGATCTTGGACGCGAAGCGGGCGGGCCAGAGCGCACCGAGGATGGCCGTCACCAAGGCGGTCGCGACGATGCCCACGAGCATGCCGGGTTTCACGATCGCCTGGATGTAGCCGTTGAATTGCGGCGCGCGCTGCAGGGCGAAGAGCGCCAAATAGCCGAGCGCCAGGCCCAGCGCCAGGCCCGCGGCGGCGATCATGGTCGCTTCCCCCAGAATCAGGCCGGCCACCTGGCCGCTGGAGAAACCGCAGACGCGCAGCACGGCGATTTCGCGGATGCGGCTGAACACCGAGAGCAACATCGTGTTGGCCACGCCAAGCCCGCCGAGGAGGAAGGCGCACAGGCCCACGGCCCAGGCGGTGAAATGCAGGATCTTGAATTGCGTGTAGCTCTGGTTGAATTCGCGGTTCTCGAGCGCGATCAGCCCGGGATTCGCGGACTCCACGGCCCGCTTGAACTCCGCACCGCGTGCCTGGTCCCGCAGCTTGATGGCCACGACGGAGGCGACGCCCTCGCGGCTGAAGAACGCCTGCGCATCCTTCAGCGGCAGGAACACGCCGCCGTCCTCGAATCCGTTTTCCGTCGAGAAAATGCCGGCGACGGTGAACTCACCCTTGCCGATCGCGATCCGCTGGCCGGCCTTTGCCTCGAGAAACTCGGCCGCGCGGGCGCCCAGCCAGATCCCGTCCTTCACTTGGCCAAAATCCTCGCGCCGGCCGGCGAGCCACCTGGCCTTCGTGAGGCGCGGGTTCGTCGGCTCGAGGCCGAAGCACGTGATAATCGGACGGTCGCCGGAAGTCACGAGGCCGAACAACAGCGGCTCGGCGGACTCGACATTGACCATCGCGCGCAGCGCGGTGGTCTTTTCATCCGGGACGCTGCTAAAAAAAAGATCCGACACGTTCTTCTCGAAAACCAGGTAATGGGAGTCCACCGCGAGGATGCGCTCGAACATGCCGATGGCGCCGTTGACGATCGACAGGATCGTCAGCATCGCCGCCACGCCGAAGCCGATGCCGGCGACGCCGATGAGGGCGCGCAGCTTGTGCCGGCGCAGGTTGACGAAGACGAGCGCGAGGAAGCGCATGACGGCGCAGTGTTGGCGGGTTCAGCCGCGGTGCAAGCCCGCGACCTCAGGGCTTGGCGGGATTTCCCGTCAGGGCCTTCGTGACCCTCGCGCGAAGGTTGAGCCCGTCCAGATCGCCGGTGTGGTAATTGTGACACTGCAGGCAACTCGATCCGGCGAGCTGCGGCTGGTGGCAGGTAACGCACGAATCCTTGGTCAGCGGCGTGAAGTTGCTGTGGAAAACCCCGGGGTCGCGGTTGGGGCCGAAGGCCCCCGCGTAGTCGGCCTTCACGTCCATCACGTGACAGGTCTTGCAGCCGTCGACTCCCATCAAACTGAAATGCGGCTCGTGCTTGAACGTGGTGAACGGCCGCTGATGCGGCTCCGGCCGCGCCGTCAGCCAGTTCACCTTCGCGCCGTCCGGCGTGTTGTCCACCGTGTGGCACTTCAGGCACAGACCCGGCGCACCGGTCGCAGACAGCTGGGCGAAAATCGCCTGGGCGGTGGGCTCCTCGCTGCGCACGGCGGCTCCCAACCAAGCCGCGAGGAATTCGTCGGCATGTCCACTGGGGCGATAATAAACCGTGTAATTCTCCTCGCGCCCATACCAGCCGCCCTCGACCACCCGCGCCTCGGCCTTGTCGTAGGTCATGGCCGCCGGCGCCTTCGGGGCACTAGCTTGAGCAGCGCGGGGCGCGGCTTTCGCGCCGCGGCGATGGGCCGCGACTTCCCCGAGCAAGTTCGGCAACCAGGCCCGCTGAATCGCTTCCAACCCATCTGCGGAAAAGCCTCCCATGCGGTTGCCCTTCGTGGGTCCGGTTTCGCCATCCTCGATGCGCCGAGAAATCACCTGCTGCCCCTGCGTCACCAGGTCGGCGACCAATCCCTTGACGCTCCAAACCAGCCGGGCCGCGGCGGCCTTCTGGGCCGGCGTGGCTTTGGCGAGCTCGGCCAGCTTGGCGGCGCCGAGTTCCGTCATGGCCTGGCGCGCGCCCGCGTCACCCTCAAGCAGCCAGCGCATGAAGGGCGTGATTTCACCGACCCCATGCTCCGGCCATTCGCCGATCGGCTCCCCGGCGGCCTCGAGCGCCTTGACGTCCACTGCCGGCAGGCGCAGGAACGCCAGGCCTTTCTCGCCGGGTTTGCCGGCGCCCTTGATTTCGTCGGCGTGGCACTGCGCGCACGCCTGTTCAAAACCGCGGACCAGCATCTTCCGGCCGTCGGCGGCGACTTCGTGGCAATCGGCGCAAGACTTCGGCGCGCTGGCCGCCAGATCGACAAAATATTTCTGCCAGTGGGTCACGTGGTCGAACTGCAGCCGCGTGCGCCGCGTCGCGGGATAACTCGTGAAGGCCGGGTGGCCCGAGGCGAAGCTCGCGAACGGCGCCTGATGGCACACCTGGCATTGCCGGTCGCTCATCTGCTTGATGTCGGCGTCGCGGCCGTGATGTTCCTGGTGGCAGGTGGCGCAAGCCAGCTCCGTCGGGGCGCCACCGGCGAGGGCGTGGGCCGCGCGCAACATCACGGGGGGCGGGCCGCCGTCGCGAACGAGCTGGCGGGCCAGGGCCACGAGCTCGGCCGCGGGCACGCCGTGGGGCGAATTCCCGTGGGCGCCGAGGTCATGGCACTTGAGACAGAGAAGGTTGTTTTCCCGCGGGCGCCGCGGATCGCTGGCACTGCGCGGGAGGAAACCGACCTCGACATGGCAGTCCGCACAACGCTGCGCGGACATCATGTGCTGGGCGCTGAGCGGCCCGGGATTTGACCAGGTCGTGCGCGTCCAGCCCCAGACCGCGAGAATCGCCACGCCCGCCGCCAGCAGCGTGACCAGCCGCGTGACCCGGCCGCGCCGGGCGCGCAGGCTGTGCACCGGCGTGCAGGGCTCGACGGGGCAGCCGCAGGCGCCGTCGTCACCGGGACCTTGACCGCAGGCGCCGCCGAGGGAAATCGCGCGGGTGCAGACCCAACGGTCGCCCTTCTTCGCCGGCACGCACTGGCCGGTGGCGCGGCACTCGCCTTTTTTCCCGGGACCAAAGATGCACGGGCACCCCTCCGCCGCGCGGCCGCAAGTCCACTCGTCCTGCGGACGATCGTAGAGCTTGCGGTTATGGATGATGCTTTGCAGCAGGCGGCGCATGGGGATCGACGGTCAGAGCCGGTGCGAAAAATGGAGGACGAGCCACACGTGGGCGGCGATGAAAACGAGCAGCGCGTAGGTGAGCGGGATGTGCCCGAAGAGCCAGAGCTTCAACAGGCGCTGGCCGGCGAATTGCTCGTCGAGGTTCCGCTTGGCCTCGAGCAGGTCGGCCAGCGCGCGGGCGAGGCCCTCCTCGGATTCGTTCAGGTAACGGCGCGTGGATTCGAGTTCCTGCCGCACGCGATGAAACTCCGGGTCGTCGCCCGTCAGCGGCGCCAGCACCGGCGGCACCCGCTGGAAGTAGCGATGGAGGACGCGCAGGTGGAAGTCCGGCAGCGTGGAGGACTGCAGCTCGGTTTCGGCCCGCCGCACGACTTCCCGGGCCTCCTCCGCCAGGCGATGGCGCAGCACCGGGATGCGCTCATAGATGAGGCTCTCGCCCGACCGCACGAGCCGCGGCGGCAGCCACCGGCTCAGCCAGAGCCCGAAGGCGCCGCTCGCCGCGACGAGGATGAACAGGGCCGCCAGCGTGGCCTCCAGGCGGCCGGCGGGGACGCGCCCCCCCGTGTGCAACAGGAACACGAAGCACGAGAGCCACCCGGCATAGATGTGGATCTGCAGCCAGGTGCTCGCGCTCATCAGCGGCAGGAACGGCAGCTTCTTCCGGGCATTGAAAAGCGTGAGGGCCAGCACGAGCGCCAGCAGCAGCCAGCCGGTATAGCCCGCGACCGGCAGCAGGGCTTCCCGACCGATCTGCGCGGCCAACGCCAGCGCCACGGCGACCGTGGCGGTGATCGCGGTGAGGATCCAGCGGCGGTCGTGGAAGGATTTCATCGCTTCAGCCAGGCCGCGAGTTCAGCGCCGGCGCGAAGGTCCGTCCGCACCAGCGCATCGTGCGGGCAGGCGTTCACGCAGGCGGGCCCGCCAGGTTGTGCAATGCAGAGGTCGCACTTGGTGGCGCGGCGGATCGGCGCGCCCGTGTCCTCGGTGACGATCGGCAGGCCCTCTTCGTCGTGGAGCGCCACCATCTGGATGGTGCCATAGGGACAGCTGTTCGCGCACACGCTGCAGCCGATGCAGGTATTCGGGTCGATGCCGACCAGGCCGTCGATATTCTCGCGGTAGATCGCGCCGGTGGGACAGCCGATCATGCACACCGGGTCGACGCAGTGCATGCAGGCGCTGGCGACCATGACGCCCTTGGCCTCGGGCCCCTGCCGGATGAACCGCGGGTTGTTGTCGTGGGTCGCCGCGCAGGCCGCCACGCAGTCGTCGCACCGCGTGCACCGGTCCATGTCGATCAGCATGGTCGCACGGCCGTTGATGAAGCGCTGCGCCACCATGAATTCCAGCAGCTCGTCCTGGACCGCGGTCGTGGCCGGCAGCGTGAGCTCGGCGAGCTGCGCGGGCGACAGCGCCGGCAGCACGTGCTGCTCGAGCACGGCGGTGGGAATGAACAGCAAGTCGACGTAGCCCAGCGCGCGCAGGCTGGAGCGCATCGGGACCGGCGGGCCTTTCCAACCGGTGACAATCTCCTGCAATCCGAAGACCTGGCCCTTGCCGAGGTAACTTTCGGTGCGCTCGCCGTGGTTGTAGCGGCGGCTCAGGCGCGCGAAGCCGCTGCGCACGAGCAGAATTCCGTTGGGATAATCGCCTTCCCGCACGATCAACGGCTCCTTTTCCATCAGCTCCTTCGCGCTGGCGTCGCGCGTCCGCTGGTAGGACGTGTGCCAGTCGAACTCGCCGTAGGTTTCGAAGCGCGTCGCGTCCGCGACCTGCTGCAGGGTCGCCTCGGAGAGATTGCTCAACAGCGGGGTCTCCGCGAGGTGGCGCTTGAGGCTGCGCTCGCGATAACGGCCGTCCACCCGCTCCTTCCATGCCGGCGAGTACTTGCGAATCTCGCGCAAGCCCTGCCAGCGGATCTCCAGCAGCAGCGCCTCGCCCTCCGCCACGACGGTGGCCGTGCGCGGCGTGCGGCCGAGCGCGGCGATCTCGCCGAACAGCTCGCCCTCGCGGAGCGTGATGGTGCGGTCGGGGCCGAGCACGCCGGGAACGTCCTGCAGGAAGATGCTCGCGTGGCCGCCCTCGACGCGCAGGCCGGGCGGCGCGCCGTCCCGGGCGACTTGCTCGGAGTAATGCGGACGCTTCAACCAACGCTTGAAGCTGCCCCAGACGGACGGGCGCAGCGGCGGGCGCCGGCCCAGCAGTTCCGCGGGCGGTTCCTTGTGCAGCACCTTCACCGCGCCGTCCATGATCACGAACGCCGAATGGCCGTAGTCACCGCGGCGGACGATGATTTCGCCCGGCTGATATTGCCGGAGGCGGGCGTCGTTGCGGATCACGCCGCGCAGCGGGATCGAGGCGGGGAAACGTTCCGGCGAGGTCGAATAGAAAATCGGGTGCGCGAGGATGAGATCGACGTCGGTCTCGCCCATTTCCGGGGCGAACGGCTTGTCCCAGCGCTCGGGGCCCGCCTGACGCGTCGCCGGCAGGTACGGGGCTTGGGAGCCGGGGCGGACGGGAGGACGACTGATCGACTTGGCCATGGGTCAGCGGGCGCCGCCGGTTGGGTGCGGATTGCTGCGATCGCGACCGGTGTGCTGGGGGGGAGGCGGATACCGCATGGCCGAGGATTGATTGGCAGGAATCGTCCCCGCGGGGAACCTATTTTTTTGTTGGGTGGTAGGGCGCGGACTCCGTCCGCGCCTCGGCGTTGCCGGAGTCACCGCCCTACCTCCTGTTTTTTCCGTCGCGCCGACGCCGACGCTCTGCCAGCCATAAGTCCGTGCTGTCGCAGACTTCCGCGTTCTGGACCTGGCTGGGCGCCGCCCTCATCGGACTCGTTGTGATCCGGGTGTTGGTTGGCTTGGGCGCATCGGCCCGCCAGCGACGCCTGGACGCCCGGCGGCTTGAAACCGACCTGGCCGGGCTCTCCGAGCAACTCGCCACGGCACGCGATGCCCGCCAGAAGCGCGCGCAAGAGGCCGCGCCGTGGCATGGTTTCCGGCAGCTGGTCGTGCGAAAGCGCGTCGAGGAATCCACGCAGGTGTGTTCGTTCCACCTCGCCGCCCACGACGGCAAGCCGCTCCCGGCATTCAAACCCGGCCAGTACCTGACGTTCCGCCTGCCCGGCAGCGGGCGCGAAGGCGGCCAGCTCGTGCGGTGCTACAGTCTCAGCGATCATCCGCACCAGCCGTTCTACCGCGTCACCATCAAGCGCGTCCCGCCCGCGCCAGGCGCACCGGCGGGCGGCCTCGGCTCAACGCTGTTTCATTCGCAAATCAAGGAGCTCGACGTCCTCGACGTGCGGGCGCCGGCCGGAAAGTTCTGCCTCGACCCGAATGACCCGACGCCGGTGGTGCTCATCGGCGGCGGCATCGGCTTGACGCCGGTTTACTGCATGTTGTCGACCCTCGTCCATTTGAAGAGCCCGCGGACGGTCTGGCTGTACTATGGCCTGCGCCATCGCCGCGAACATCTCTTCAAGGCCGAGCTCGACGCGATCGCGCAGCAGCACCCGAACGTCCGGATCCGCATCTGCTATTCCCAGCCCGACGCGGCGGACCGGCTCGGCGTGGATTACCATGTGGCCGGCCGCGTCACGCCCGAGTTGCTGCGCAGCGAACTGCCGTCGAACGATTTTGCGTTCTACTACTGCGGCCCGGGTGCGATGATGGAATCGCTCACCAGCGGCCTGAAGGCGTGGGGCGTGCCCGAGGCGCGGCTGCACTTCGAGGCGTTCGGTCCGTTGAGTGTGAAACGCGCCGCGCCCGCCGGCGCGGCGGTCCGGCATCAGGTCACTTTCCGCAAGACCGGCACCGCACGGCCGTGGGACGCTTCCTGCGGCACGCTGCTCGACCTCGCGGAACAGGCCGGCGTGACCATCGCCTCCGGTTGCAGGACGGGAAACTGTGGCACCTGCCTCGTCACCATGCACGAGGGGCACGTCGCGTATGTCCAAACGCCCGGCACGCCGCCCGAAGCGGGAACCTGCCTGGCCTGCATCGCCCAGCCCAAGGGGGATGTGGTGTTGGATGCGTGAATGGGAGCGCCTAGCCAAACGCTCACGCGTTCGGCTACTTGGATTTTGTAGCTGAACGCGTAAGCGTTTGGCTCGCCCAAGAAAAAGGCCCGCGTCTGCGGGCCTTGCTAAAATAGATTTGTGGACCGCCTTACTTCGCGGCCGGCTCGACGTTGACGCGGATCACGCCGCGCCAGGACTGGGCGGAATAGTCGGTGGCCTGGTCCAGCGGGTATTGCTGGTCGAGGGCTTCCTTCACGCCGGGCGCGAACTTGCTCGGGTCGCCGTGGCAGGCGAGGCAGGACTTCGACACGGCGATCGGGCGGTAGACGCGCCATTCGACCGGCTTGCCCTCCTGCTCGATCTTTTGGATCAGCGACTTCGGGGCCTTGCCCTCGTCGGTCAGCTGGTCGGAAATCTTGATGAGCGCGGCCTGATCGGCGCCGTCCGGCTTGTTCGCGGGATTGCGGATGTGGAGGCTGGTGCGCTTGACGGCGGTG
>JADMIO010785128.1_pt1 | contig 12939 bp, 9 predicted proteins | sample 8958161 | NCBI WGS metagenome assembly JADMIO01 (sample SAMN16585339, study PRJNA669376) | soil metagenome | isolation source: Crop rotation soil | place: USA: Cullars Rotation, Alabama | collected 2011 | reverse complement strand
CTTTCCCCGCGCTGCGCCTGGCCTTGGCCGTCGGCGCCGTGGGATTGGCCGGCCTGGTGGCCGGCCCGATCGTGGCCGCCCGGCGGCGCTGGGGCGAGCTCTGGTGGAGAGGACGGGAGGCGGGTGCCTCCCGCCTGCTCGTGGCGGCGGCCGTGCTCGTCGCGCTGCGGCAGGTGGAGATCCCGGGGGTCGAGCCGGTCGGCTACTGGCCGCGCTGGGCGTTCGTCCTCAGCGTGCTGGCGTTCGACCTGGCCCTGGTCAAGTTGATTCGTAGGGCGGGTGAAACCCGCCGATCGGATCGGCGGGTTTCACCCGCCCTACGAATAACCCTCGGGGCGACGACGGCCTGGATCGCCTTGGTGGCGGTGGGTCTCGGGCTGATCTGGCTCCATCGTCCGCTGGATCGGTTCCGGGCGATCGTCCCGGGGCGGATCTTCATCAGCGGCATGCCGACCCGGCTCGGCCTGGAGGTCGCGCACCGTCGGCACCGATTCAAGACCATCGTGAACCTGTTCCCCGAGGACCTGCCGGGGCTGCGGAGCCCCCTGCTGGACGCGGAGGTGCGGTTCGCCCGGGAGCACGGGATCGCGTACGTCGGGAACACCGCCCGCGCGGATCGGGCCGACGCGTTCCTGGACCGGACGCTGGCCCTGGCCCGCGACCCGGACGCCTGGCCGATCCTGGTACATTGCCACGCGTGCATGGACCGGACCCCGGCCTGGTGGGGGATCTACCAGTTCGTCGTCGCCGGAGAGCCGCTGGAGCGGATCATGCAGGAGATCGAGCGGCACCGCGGATCCCGGCCGAAGGCGTCGGTGACGCTGCTGTTGAACCGGGTGTTGCCGCCGCGGGCCCCCGAGCGATACGCCCGCGACCCGACGGCCCAGCTCCTGCTGCGGTGTGCCGCCGGGACGCGGGACCCGTTCTTCGAGGCCGTGCGGGCCGAAGGGCGTGCGAACACCGCGAGCCCGTCGCGTGTCTCCCGGCGGGACGACGGTCGAGGGGCCGTCCGCCGACCTTGACACGATCGCGCGGGCCGATAGAGTACCTCGGCCCCGGCGAGGCTCCCTCCCCGAACCGATCCCCAGGCGTGAACGATCGAGCCATGAATCCCCAGGTCTCCCTGAGTACCGCGTCCCGCACGACGAGCGACCCGCCGATCAGCGACCTGATGCACCGGGCGCTGGCCACCCCGGGGCTGATCTCGCTGGCGGCCGGGTTCGTCGACACCTCCAGCCTGCCGGCCGAGGCGACGGCGCAGGCCGCCGCGGCGCTGCTGGCCGACCCGGCCGAGGGGCGGAGGGCCCTGCAGTACGGGACGACCATCGGGGACCTCGGGCTCCGCAACCTCCTGATCGCCCGCCTGGAGCAGGAGGAGGGGGTGCCGCCGGGCGGCTTCGCCGACCTGCTCCCCCGGACCGTCGTGACGACCGGCTCGCAGCAGTTGCTCTACCTGGTGGCCGAGGCCCTGCTGGACCCCGGCGACATCGTCCTGGTCGAGGCCCCGACGTACTTCGTCTTCATGGGCGTGCTGGAACGGCACGGGGCGCAGGTCATCGGCGTGCCGACCGACGAGCACGGCCTGCGGCTCGATGCCTTGGAGGCGACGCTGCGGGCGATCGAGGCCCGGGGCGAGCTGGACCGGGTCAAGCTGATCTACACCATCAGCGAGCACAGCAACCCGACCGGCCTGAGCCTGGCCGCCGCGCGGCGCGGCCCGTTGGTCGAGCTGGCCCGGCGCTGGTCCAGGGAGGGCTGGATCTACGTGCTGGAGGACGCGGCCTACCGCGGCCTGACCTTCTCCGGGACGGAGCCGCCGAGCGTCTGGCGGCACGACGCCGCGGGGCAGACGGTCATCCTGGCCCGCACCTTCAGCAAGACGTTCAGCCCGGGGCTGAAGACCGGCTACGGCATCTTGCCCGCGGCGCTGCTGCGCCCGGTGCTGGCGCTGAAGGGCAACCACGACTTCGGCTCGGGGAACTTCAACCAGCTCCTGCTGGCGCGGCTGCTGGAGGACGGCAGTTACGACCGGCAGGTCGAGCGGCTGCGGGCCGTCTACCTCCGCAAGCGCGACGTGCTGTTGGGGGCGCTGGAGGAGCACCTCGGCGGCTTCGACGGGGTGTCGTGGACCCATCCGCGGGGGGGCCTGTACGTCTGGCTGACGGTGCCGGAGGGGATCGACACGGGCCGCGACGGCCCGCTGTTCGCCCACGGCCTGGAGCACGGGGTGCTCTACGTGCCGGGGGCGCTGGCCTTCCCCGAGGCGCCGAGGCCGATCCCGACGAATCACATCCGGCTCTGCTACGGCGTGCCGGGCGAGCGCGAATTGGCCGAGGGCATCCGCCGGCTGGCGGCCGCCCTGGCGCACTGTCTGGTCCCCGTCGCGTAACGACCCGGCCGAACGACTCGGCCGCGCGCGGGGGCCCATGGCACGGATGCCGGGGGGATGCAGTGCTCTTGGGAATCCTGCGGCGCGACGTCATCGGCCTCCTGCCGCGCCTCCCGGCGGGCCCCTCGGGGCGCTGGGCAATCGCCCTGGTCGTGGCCGCCGGGGTCCTCGCGCCGGCGCTGCTGATCTGGGGGGCGCGGCGGGGGATCCTGCGGCGCTACGTCTACGGGCTGCTGCCGCGCTACATCATCGGCCAGGTCTTCCAGGCGTTCGCCCTGTCGTTGCTGACCCTGACGGCGGTGATCGTCCTGTTCACGATCATCGCCAAGGCGGCGGAGCTGGGCGCGACCCCGGGGGACGTCGCGCGGCTGGTCCCGTTGGTCGTCCCGGGGACCCTGCCGTACACCATCCCGGTGGCGCTGCTGTTCGCCGTCTCGGTCGTCTACGGCCGGATCGCCGCGGACAACGAGGTCGTCGCGGTCAAGGCCGCCGGCCTGGGGGCCATGACGGTCCTCTGGCCGGCGCTGTGGCTGGGCCTGGTCACCGCCGGCGCCCTGCTGGTCCTGAGCCGCGACTTCATCCCGCGGGCCAACCGCGCCGCCAAGGAGGCGGTGTTCCGGAACCTCGAGGATGCCTTCTACAAGCTCCTGAAGAAGGAGCGCGAGTGGCCCAACAAGGACTGGCCGTTCTTCATCCGGGTCAAGGACGTCCGCGACAAGACCCTCATCGGCGCCTACTTCATGCACCGCGCGACCAACCCGAAGGCGCCGAACACCTACGACCTGATCATCTACGCCGAGGAGGCCACCATCCGCTTCGACACCGAGCGGGGGATGGCGCACGTCTACCTGGTCAACTCCGAGATCCAGGGGGCGGCCCACCAGCCCGACGTCGTGCTGGTCAATCGCGAGCACCTGGAGATGCCGTTCAACCGGGGCAAGGGGATGCTCCCTCTGGTCCCGGTCCAGGAGCTGACCGCGACGGAGCTGGTCGCCCGCCAGGCCGATCGCCGTCGCCTGATCGCCCAGGAGCGCCGGCGCCAGGCCGGCGCCGCGGCGCTGTGGATCGCCTCGGGACGACTCGGCCTGGTCTCCTGGCCGGCCATCCGCGCCGCCTCGATCGACTACGACTACTGGTCGCAGGACCTCAACAAGCTCGAGACCGAGAAGCACACCCGCATCGCCCTGGCCGGCGGCGCCTTCTTCTTCGTGCTCCTGGGCGCCCCCGTCGGCATCCTCTTCGCCCGCCGCGACTTCCTCAGCGCCTTCATCAGTTGCTTCGTCCCGATCATCCTCATCTACTACCCCCTGATGCTCCTGGGCATGAACCTCGGCAAGGAAGGGCTCCTGGAGCCCTGGCTCGCCCTGCTCTCCGGCAACGCCGTGCTCGCCGTCCTGGCCGGCTTCTTCGCCCTGCCGCCGGTGCTGCGTCATTAGTGGCTAGTGGCTAGTGGCTAGCAAGATTCCATTCGCATTGCAGATGGTGTAATGCAGCGTGATTGTGGACTGTGGTAAGCCGAAGAGGCTGCCCAACTTTGTCTTCACTAGCCACTAGCCACTTGTCTTGGAGGAGCGATGAGGATCCTCGATCGCGAGCGGTACCGGGCCTTCTTCAAGGCGTACCTGATTTGTTTCATCGCCTTGGTGGGCCTGTACGTGGTGATCGACGCGTTCGCCAACCTGGACGAGTTCTCGGAGGTGGCCGGCGGGGTGAAGCTGTTCCGGAACATGGGGCGGTACTACCTGGTGCGGATGAGCCTGTTCTACGACCGGCTCTGCGGCGTGATCATCATGATGGCGGCGATCTTCACCGTGACGTGGATGCAGCGGAACAACGAGCTGCTGGCGATGCTGGCGGCGGGGATCGGGACGAAGCGGGTGATCCGGCCGGTGCTGATCGCGGCGGTGCTGATCAACTTCGTCGCGGTGGCCAACCAGGAGTGGGTGATCCCCGTGGTGGCCGAGGAGTTGCAGAAGCCCCCGGACGACGACGGCAAGCGGTCTTTGGTGCTGTTCCACAGCCGCGAGGACCTGCGCGGGATCGTGATCAACGGGGGCAAGGAGGGGGACCGCGCCACCCAGACCGTCACGAAGTTCACGGCGACGCTGCCGGTCGCACTGCTGGGGACGCTCGGGGGCGTGGAGGCGAAGCAGGCGCGTTACGTCGCCGAGGACGACCCGGGGGATTACCCCTTGAAGGGGGGATGGCTGCTGCGAGGGGCGGTCCTGACCCCCCCCGGCGCGCCGATCGACGGGCCGTCGGCGCCGGCCGGGGAGAAATGGCTGGTGCGCCTCGGCCCCGAGGAGCTCAAAAGGTATCCGCCGCCGTTGGGGAACCTGCCGGAGTTGGGTGACGAGTCCTTCTTCCTGCGGACCAACGTGTCGTTCACGGCCGTCACGCGCGACCGGCAGTGGTTCCGCTACGCCGCGACGCCGGAGCTGATCCGGGCGCTGGGCGACCCGGCCAACGAGCCGGAGAAGCTCGACATCGCCGTGTTCCTGCACAGCCGGATCCTCCGCCCTTTGTGGGGCCTGACGCTGTTATTCCTGGGCCTGCCGCTGGTGCTCGGCGGCGAGGGCCGCAACATGTTCATCAACCTCGGGCTGTCGCTGGGGGCCTCGGCCCTCTTCTACGCCACGTGTTTCCTGTCGCAGTACCTTGGCGCCAACGGCGTGCTCGGCGCGGAGCTGTCCGCCTGGCTCCCCCTGCTGGGCTTCGGCACCCTGGCCGCCGCCCGGTGGGACACGATCAAGACCTGAGTCCCTGGTCCTTGGTCATCAATCCTGGGTCATCCGCCCGGCGGCCGAGTCCCAGAGGGTGAAGGCCACCGCGCCGAGCGCCAGGGAAGCCAGGCCGAAGCCGAGGACCGGGCGCGGCGTGCCGGGGAAGATCGCCAGCCAGCCGGCCAGGGCGAACAGGGCGGGCAGCGGGAAGAAAGGCATGCGGAACGGCATCCGGGCCAGCAGGTCGGGGCGGGTGCGCAGATAGAAGGCCGTCGCGATCTGGCCGACGAACTGGATCAGGACCCGCGAGACCAGCAGCGCCGCGATGACCGTCTCGATGTCGGCCAGGCAGGCCAGCGCCGACAGCCCGCCGACCAGCAGCAGCGAGCGGTGGGGGAAGTCGCCGGCCGGATGGGTGGCGGCCAGGGCGCGGAAGAAGTGGCCCGCGCGGGCCGCGGCGTACGGGACGCGGCTGTAGCCGAGCACGCCGGCGAACGTCGCCGTCGTGCCGGTCCAGAGGATCAGGGCGGTGATCACGCGCGCCGCGACCGGCCCGTGGACCCGCGCCATCAGGTCGCTGGCGATGTGCTCCGACGCGACCACCTCGCGCCAGGGGATCACCCCGAGGATGCCCACGTTCATCGTCAGGTACAGCAGCGCCACCGCCACGACCGAGATCAGGATCGCGCGCGGCAGGTTCCGGGCCGGATCGGCCACCTCGTCGCCCAGGTAGCAGACCTGGTAGTAGCCGAGGAAGTCGTACATCGCGATGGCCAGCGCCGCGCTGAGGCCGAAGGCGAAGTGATTGTCCGGTCGCCATGCGCCCGGGGGGATGTCAAATGCCAGGGTCGGGTCGAAGTGGAACAGGCCGGTGCCGATGACCCAGGCCACGGTGACGAGCATCCCGCCCCAGAGCACCACCATCAGCTTGCCCGCCACCTCGATCCGCCGATACGCCAGTGCGACGATCGCCAGCATCGCCCCCACCGCCGCGACCTGCGCCCACGACACCCTCCAAATCCCCATTGGTCCCCACGCCCATTCCCAGCACGTCACCTTCAGCCCGGGGGCCAGATAGCTCGTGTACATCGCCAGCCCCAGCGCCCCGCTGGCCAGTTCCAACGGCCCGCTGAAGAGGAACTGCCACACGAACAGGAACTTCAACAGCCGCCCCGGCCGCGACTGCCCATACACGGCGTCGTAGAAGTGGTACGTCCCCCCGGAGCCCGGAAACGCCGCCGCCAGCTCGCTCCAGACCATCCCATCGGCCAAAGCCACCAGCGCGCCCAGCACCCAGCCGATCATCGCCCGGGGGCCGCCCAGCGCCTTGACGAACAGCGGGATCGTGATGAACGGCCCGACGCCGACCATCATCCCCATGTTCACACTGACGGCCTGCAGCAGAGTGATCCGGCGGTGGAGCCTCATGGTCATCTCGGAAAAGAGATTCACCACGGAGACGCGGAGAGCACTGAATGCTCTCCGCGTCTCCGTGGTGGAATCTGCTTCGGCCGCGGGGCGAGTCGGCGACGGTCAATGGCCCGAACAGACCGAGGACGGAGGGGTGCCCGTGTAGCTCTTGCACGCCGCGACGCAGTTCGGGTTCGTGCAGGCGCCGGCGCAGAACCTCATGCAGTACTCGGTCGAATTTGCGGAAGGCCGAATCGCCCCATCGCCATGGGCGCGGGACGCGGGCGCCAGCCCGTCGCGATGCACCGGCGGGGATTGGATCGGCGATCTCATGGGACGGTCTCCTTGGGGGTCGTTGAAGCCCAGTCGAACGGGGAGAATCTCGGTACGACCGGGCCCGCCATGCGGGCCCGGCCGGTCGGGATTTGTCCGGGAGCGGACCTCGCCGGGTTCATTGGGGCAAGGTCGCTGATGGGACCGGTGCACTGCAAGACACGTCGGGAAGTCACCGAGGCCCAGCGGGGCCGCGGTTCAGGCCCAGATGCGGCCGCGGCGGAACGGGGGGTCGCCCTCGAGCTTCTGGTCCTTCAGCGTCAGCCGCCACTGGGCGTAGTCCTCCAGCCCCGAGGTCGTGGTCTTCCACCCCAGGACGTGGCCCGATGCCAGGGGTTCCACCGCCTGGAACTCCGGGCCTGCGCCGCGTTCCTCATCGACCTGCTTGGTCACCTCCGCCGCTGTGCCGGGGCGCGCGCTCGTTACAGCCGCCGCAGGCCCGGGGACGGTGGGGGGCTGAGCTGGTGAGGCGGGGGTAATGCTCGCGGCGGCGGCCTGTGTAGCAGGCGCGGTGGTTGCGGCGGCCTGTGCGCCGGACCCGATGGCCTGTGGGCCAGCCGTGGCGATCGCGGCGGCGGCCTGTGGAGCAGGCGCAGTGGTCTGTGGACCAGCCGTGGTGATCGCGGCGGCCTGTGCGCCAGGTGTGGTCTGTGCGCCGGGCGCGAGAGTCGCGCCGTCCTGGATACCGGGCGCGATGGTCACGGCGGCCTGCGCGCCAGGCGCGGTGGTCGCTGCGGGTGGCAGTTTCGCGGCGGCCGCGGGTGCGGTGGTCGCCGTCGTGGTGGCCGAGAGGTTCAGGCGATGCTCCGGTGCGGCGCCGGTCCAGCCCCAGATGAGGCGGCCGTTCCACGACGTCAGGGCGGGGGCGTCGTGGCACGTCTCGGCCTCGAGCGTCTCCTTGGCCGTCCAGTGGGACGCGTCGGTGCTGGTCATGAGGTTGATCGACCGGTCCTCGGCCCCTTGCCAGGCGAGCCAGGCGCGGGTCGCGTCGGCGTGCAGATGGGGGCGAGATCGGGTCGCCCCCGGGAGGACGGCCCGGACCTTGAACTCGGCCCCGTCGGTGCTGCGCGCCACGCTGAATCGGCCGCTGCTCAGGCCACCCACCGCCGCCGGGGGATCGGAGAAGTCCCCCCCCAGCCGATCCCAGCCGGCGCCGCTGGGCAGCCACTGGGTGCCGTCCCAGCGCTTCTGCCAGACGGCGTTGTCCGTGCCCCGGATGAACAGGGCGAAGGAATGCGGCCCGGTCGCGACGGCGCAGACCCGCCCGGCGACCGCCCCGCCCAACGAGGTCCACCCGGCGCCGGCCGGCTCCCACCTCGCGCCGTCCCACCGCTTGTGCCAGACCGCGCCGTCCTCCCCGCGGGCGACGACGTCCACGTACTTCGATCCCCAGGTCACCGCGGTCGGGGCCTCGGTGATCTTCTCCCCGACCGTCTCCCAATAGGCCGCGACCGCCGACCATTTGGAGCCGTCCCAATACTCCCACTGCGAGCCGTTCCACCGCTTGCGGTACGCCGTGCCGCTGGAGTTCCGGTAGAACAGCTCGAACTGGTTCGGCCCCGTCGCGACGGCGTGGGGCGGCCCGGCGATCGATGAGCCCCCGATGTCCGCCGACCAGCTCGTGCCGCTCGGATCCCACTTGGAGCCGTCCCAGCGCCTGTAATAAATGGAACTGCCGTAGTAGTTGTAGCACGCGAAGAAGCGGTCGGGGCCCGTGGCGACGACGCAGGGCTCCGCGTAGCCATACCCCCCGCCCAGGGATTCCCAGCCGGCGGTGCCCAGCAGCATCTTGGAGCCGTCCCAGCGCTTGTGATAGACGTAGCCGTCGGCCGCGTGGGCGATGACGTCCAGATTGTCCGGGCCCCAGGACAGCGGCGCCGGGGGGTCGGCGAGGTTCCCCCCGAGGTTGTTCCAATCGCCCCCCGACGGCCGCCACTGGGAGCCGTCCCAGGCCTTGTGCCACAGGGCGTTGTCCTTGCCGCGGGCGAACAGGTCGAAGGCGTCCGGCCCGGACGAGACGGCGCAGACCGGCCCCTGGATCGCGCCCCCCAGCGAGTCCCAACCGTCGTCGCCGGCGGGATGCCACTTCGCGCCGTCCCAGCGCCGGTGCTTGACGGTGCCGTCGGCCCCGCGGGCGAAGACGTCCAGGCTGGCCCGCGCCTCGGCCCAGGCCAGCAGCAGGTGATCGCCCTGCACGGCCAGGGCCGGCCCCTCGGAGGTCCGCCCGGGCAGGGTGCGCCGGTCGCGCCAGGACGTCCCGTCGCCGCTGCGGAGGAGGTGGATCTGGTCGTCGGCCCCGCGCCAGGCCAGGTACAGCTCGTCCTTGAAAACGGCCAGCGCCGGCTCGGAAGGGGACGACTCCTCCAGCGTGACCTTGGACTCCCAGTTGATCCCGTCCTCGGACTGCATGACGTTGATCCACTGACGGTCGCCGCCGATCCAGGCGACGGCGTACCGGTCGCGGAAGACCGCCAGGCCCGGGGCGCGGGGCGAGGTGTCGTCCAGGGCCACGTCGTTGAACAGGGTGCGCCCGTCGGTGGTCTGGGCGAAGTTCAGCTTCAGGTCCCCGTGCCCGACCCAGCCCAGCAGCAGCGTGTCGTCGCGCGTCGCCAGCGCCGGCCCGGCGGGGCTCGACGAGTCCAGGGTCGTCTTCGCGATGCCCATCGAGGTCGCCTCCGCTTCAAGGGCGTGGAGAGGGGGTCTGCCGATGGTGAGACGCCCGGCCGCCCGTCAGGCCCAGATGCGACCGCGACGGAACGGGGGGTCGCCCTCGAGCTTCTGGTCCTTCAGCGTCAGCATCCACTGCGCGTAGTCCTCCAGCCCCGTGGTCGTGGTCTTCCACGCCAGGACGTGCCCCGAGGCCAGCGGCTCCACCGCCTGGAACTCCGGGCCTGACCGGGCCTGGCTCGCCGCGCCAGGCGGGGCCGGTTCGCCTTGATTCGCTTGGGCCATGATGAGTGTCCCTGAAGGTTGGGAAGATCGGCGTCAATCCCGCGTCATCCAGGTGCGGACCTCGCCCAGGGTCACCGGCAGCAGGTCGCTGACGTCGATCGTCAGCCGGCAGACGCGCTTGGCGCGGCCGCCGTTGTCGGGGTCGAAGAACTTCAGCTTCACGTCCCAGCAGTCGCTGTGGAGGCGGCAGATCGGGCTCTTGACCACCTCGACGTCCTTGAGCTGCCGGCGCTCGGCGATCGCCCGGGCGAACGCCTCGGCGGCCTGGAACGCGTTGGTGGCGGCGAAGTTCAGGGCCCGATCCTTCGAGGTGGCGCCCGGGTTCCTCAGCTCGTGATAGACCTTGTCCAGGAAGCTGCGGAGGGCGCGGCGGACCCGCGGGGCGTCGGCCGCGTCCAGGTCCGGGGCGGCGCCGGCCAGGGCGTCGTCGACCAGCGGGTCGACCTGCCAGCCGTACAGGCCGCGCGGGGCCCTCATCTTCAGGACGGGGACCTCCTGCCCGGAGAACAGGCGGAGCACGCGATCGGTCCGCTCGCCCGGCACGCTCACCCGCTCGACGTAGGCGTCGGTCCCCGCGGCCTCCACCTGGCCGGCCAGGATCAGGCGGAGCGTCTCGTAGACCTGGGGGCCGAACGGGCCGACCGGCTTGAGGGCGTAGACCGGCGTCTGCTCCTGGTGGAGCGTCCAGATCAGCGACCGCGCCTCCGAGGGGTTCCGGGCCAGGTAGGCGGACGTCTGCCCGGGATCGTACGGGTTAGCCGGCACCGTCGTGCCCTCGACCTCCACGGGGGGCATGAGCTGCTTGAACGTGTCGCGCCGGGACTCGGTGCCGAAGTCGTAGCCGATCGTCCCCAATGCGTAGACCAGTTTCTTGCTGGCGGGGCCGACCGGGACTGCGGTCTCGACCGGGGCGCCGGAACCATGCAAGCCGCCGCCGACCGCCACCGCAAGTGTCCGGGCGGCCACCGCGGGTTGATCGAAGGACAGCGGGGCGACGTACAGGTAGATGGTACTCGGCGGCTCTTCTCCCGCCGGCACCGTCTCGGCCTTCGTCGGCCGGCTTCCCGGGATGGGTAATTCGTGGGAGACGATGCGTGCGCCCGGCCTGAGCTTCTTGAGCTCCGGGGTGAGCAGGAGCATGGCGGACTCCTGCAGATAGAGCGTGATGATGCCGGCGCCCCTCAAGTCGAGGGAGAGGATGTCCGCCTGCTCGATGGACACCAGGTCTCCCACGCCGTGCCGGCGGACCTTCTCCCTGGCCTCGTCGACGCGGGCGGGGTCGAGGTCGAATCCGACGGCCCGGACGCCATACAACTTGGCCGCCGCGATCACGAGGCGGCCGTCGCCGCAGCCCAGGTCGTAGAGCACCTCCCCCCGCTTGGGGTCCGCCAATGCCAGCATCCGTTGCACGACCGCCGGGGCGGTCGGGAGGTAGACGGCGACGGAGCCCCGCTCCAATCGCTGAGAAAGCGGGATCCGATCCTCGGCGATCCTCGATCCGACGCGCTGCACGTCGCGCCAGGCCATCTCATGCCACGGCCAGAGGCCGCGTCCGGGGGGCGGACCGAGGATGAGCGCGGCGGCGCCGGGGATGTTCAACCGCCCGCGCAGGCAGCGTTCCGGCTCGTCGACCTCCCCCGGGTCGCAGGGGATGGCGCTGTCGAGGATGGCGCGCCGGACCTCTTCGGCCGACGGATCCCGGCCCTGGAGTTTCTGGAGGCCTTTCCAGCACATTGGGATCCTAAGCTTAGAATTCCACGTGGACAAGTTGTCGCGGCCGCTTCTATAGTGTCACCTAAATACTAGTGACTCCAGCGTAACTGGACTGGCCACAGTTAGGCCGCAAATGTAATCACACTGGCTCACCTTCGGGTGGGCCTTTCTGCGTTCGCGAGTGGACCCGATAAGCTCATGGAGCGGCGTAACCGTCGCACAGGAAGGACAGAGAAAGCGCGGATCTGGGAAGTGACGGACAGAACGGTCAGGACCTGGATTGGGGAGGCGGTTGCCGCCGCTGCTGCTGACGGTGTGACGTTCTCTGTTCCGGTCACACCACATACGTTCCGCCATTCCTATGCGATGCACATGCTGTATGCCGGTATACCGCTGAAAGTTCTGCAAAGCCTGATGGGACATAAGTCCATCAGTTCAACGGAAGTCTACACGAAGGTTTTTGCGCTGGATGTGGCTGCCCGGCACCGGGTGCAGTTTGCGATGCCGGAGTCTGATGCGGTTGCGATGCTGAAACAATTATCCTGAGAATAAATGCCTTGGCCTTTATATGGAAATGTGGAACTGAGTGGATATGCTGTTTTTGTCTGTTAAACAGAGAAGCTGGCTGTTATCCACTGAGAAGCGAACGAAACAGTCGGGAAAATCTCCCATTATCGTAGAGATCCGCATTATTAATCTCAGGAGCCTGTGTAGCGTTTATAGGAAGTAGTGTTCTGTCATGATGCCTGCAAGCGGTAACGAAAACGATTTGAATATGCCTTCAGGAACAATAGAAATCTTCGTGCGGTGTTACGTTGAAGTGGAGCGGATTATGTCAGCAATGGACAGAACAACCTAATGAACACAGAACCATGATGTGGTCTGTCCTTTTACAGCCAGTAGTGCTCGCCGCAGTCGAGCGACAGGGCGAAGCCCTCGGCTGGTTGCCCTCGCCGCTGGGCTGGCGGCCGTCTATGGCCCTGCAAACGCGCCAGAAACGCCGTCGAAGCCGTGTGCGAGACACCGCGGCCGGCCGCCGGCGTTGTGGATACCTCGCGGAAAACTTGGCCCTCACTGACAGATGAGGGGCGGACGTTGACACTTGAGGGGCCGACTCACCCGGCGCGGCGTTGACAGATGAGGGGCAGGCTCGATTTCGGCCGGCGACGTGGAGCTGGCCAGCCTCGCAAATCGGCGAAAACGCCTGATTTTACGCGAGTTTCCCACAGATGATGTGGACAAGCCTGGGGATAAGTGCCCTGCGGTATTGACACTTGAGGGGCGCGACTACTGACAGATGAGGGGCGCGATCCTTGACACTTGAGGGGCAGAGTGCTGACAGATGAGGGGCGCACCTATTGACATTTGAGGGGCTGTCCACAGGCAGAAAATCCAGCATTTGCAAGGGTTTCGGGAAAG
>JADMIO011583493.1_pt1 | contig 12940 bp, 14 predicted proteins | sample 8958161 | NCBI WGS metagenome assembly JADMIO01 (sample SAMN16585339, study PRJNA669376) | soil metagenome | isolation source: Crop rotation soil | place: USA: Cullars Rotation, Alabama | collected 2011 | reverse complement strand
GCCGCGACTTCAAGTCACGTGAATTCCAAGCTTCGGATCCCACTGTGCTGGAAAGAGCAGGTCGACGCCGGTGCCGGGGCGGGCGGCGGCGATCGAGGGGGCGACGTCGCCGTCCATGATCAGCCTCACCTTCGCGCCCGACTCGCGGAGCTCGCGGATCAAGTTCTCGTGCCGGTCGCGATCGAGGACGACGACGCTGACGTCCTCGGCGTGCATGCCCTTCGCCTTCGCGACCCGGCGGACGTTCTCGGCGGGCGGCGCGTCGATGTCGATCGCGTCCGCCGCCTCGGGCCCGACGGCGATCTTGTCCATGTACACGGCGGCGCCGGGGAAGAACATCGTGCCGCGCTCGGCGACCGCGATCACCGCAATCGCGTTCGGCGCGCCGTTCGCAGTCAGCCGCGTTCCCTCGAGCGGGTCGACGGCGACGTCGACCGCCGGGCCGTGGCCGCTGCCGATCTCCTCGCCGTTGAACAGCATCGGCGCCTTGTCCTTCTCTCCCTCGCCGATCACGACGACGCCGTTCATCTCGACCGTGTCGAGCATGAGGCGCATCGCGTCGACCGCGGCCTGGTCGGCGGCCTCCTTGTCGCCGCGGCCGACCCAGCGCGCGGCCGCCATCGCCGCCGCCTCGGTCACGCGGACGAGCTCGAGCGCGAGGTTTCTGTCCGGAGGCTGCCCGCTCACCGCCGTGATCGTACGCAGGAACCGGCCTCCGCGAGGCGCATCATCACCTCAAGATGCGGCCGACACGCCTCATCAGTCTTGCCGTGCTCGCGATCGTCGCTGCCGCGACCGTCGTCTTCTGGTCGTACATCGACGCGCAGCGCCGCGCGGTCATCGTCCTCTCGACGACCTCGCCGAAGCCGGTGCTCAGCTGGGCCGTGCGCGTCGTCACCGCAGAGCCGCACTCCGAGGACACGAGCCTCGCCGGCGTGGTCACCACGATCTATTACCCCGGCGGCGGCGGATCGCGTCACGCGGTCGTGCTCATTCCCGGCGTCGTGCCGCAGGGCCGGCTGAACCCCGACGTCCAGCGGATCGCCCGCGGCCTCGCCCGGGCCGGGCTGATCGCATTCGTCCCCGACCTGCCCGGGATGGCGGACGGCCAGATCGTCCCGCAGACGGTTCGCAGCGCAGTCGACCTGGCGGGCGAGGTGCTCCGCCGGCCGGACGTGAAGGGCGGGCAGGTCGCCTTCGCAGGCGCATGGGCCGGCGCCACCGTCGGGCTGCTCGCGGCCGAGGACCCGGTGCTCGCCCCGAGGATCAGCGTGGTCGCCGGGATCGCACCGTGGGGCGCCGCGCCGAACCTGATCCGCCTCGCGACCACCGGGTTCGCGCTCGAGCAGGGCAGCCCGAGCGCTTACCAGGCCTCCCCCACCCTCGGCCTGACCGTCGGCCGCTCGCTCGTCGCCGCGCTGAAGCCGAGCGCGTCCCGCCAGCAGCTGCTCGAGCTGCTCGGCGGCGTCAGCCCGACCGAGCCCGATCCACTACGCGTCATCCGCGGACTGGCCGTCGCCGGCCTCGACCCCGACGCCGCCGCCGTCGTCAGCCTGCTCGCCAACCGCCACCCGACCGTGTTCGACCAGCTCTACGCGTCGCTGCCTCAGTACCTGAAGACCGATCTGGAGCAGCTCTCCCCGCTCGTCGGCGCCGCACAGCTGCGCGCGCGCGTCGAGCTGGCGACCTCGTCGCACGACGAGATCTCGCCGCCGAGCGAGTCGCTCGCCCTGGAGCGCGCCTCCCCGCAGGTGCACGTGACGAAGACCGGCTCGGTCGCGCACGGCGTCCCCGGCGGCGGGTTCGCGTCGAACGCGTGGCTCGTGCGCGCCCTTCGCGCCGCGGTGGGGTAGCTACATCCGGTCCGGAGCTTCGACCCCGACCAGGTCGAGGCAGCGCGCGATCACGCCCTGGGTCGCGCGGCACAGCGCGAGGCGGAACGCCTGCTGCTCGCTCTCCAGCACGCGGTGGTGGTGGTAGAAGCGGTGGAACTCGTCGGCAACGCGGATCGCGTACGTCGGCACCCCGTGCGGGCCGCGGCGCTCGGTCGCCTCGGCGGTGACCTCGGGGAACTCGGCGAGCCGCTTGATCAGGTCGCGCTCCTCCGGCGCGACCTCGCCCGGCGGCTCCGGTGACAGCCCGGCGCCACCGGCGTTGCGCAGGATCCCGGCGATCCGCGCGTGCGCGTACTGCACGTAGTAGACGGGATTCTTCTCCGACCGCTCCGCCGCGAGGTCGACGTCGATCTCGATCGACGAATCCGGGCTGCGGTTGACGAGGTACCAGCGCGCGGCGTCGAGCCCGATCTCGTCGACGAAGTCGTCGAGGAAGACGACGTCGCCGCGCCGCTTCGACATCTTCGTCTGCTCGCCGCCCTGGGTCAGGTGGACGAGCTGGTAGAGCAGCACCTCGACGCGCTCCGGGTCGTAGCCGAGCATCCGCGCGATCGCTGCGTACCAGTTGCGCGTCCCGTGGTGGTCGGCGCCGAGGACGTAGATCGCGCGGTCGAACCCACGCTCGAGCTTGTCGACGAGGTAGACGATGTCGGCCGCGCGGTAGGTCGGCTCGCCCGTCTCCGAGCGGATGATCACGCGATCCTCCTCGTCGCCGTACTCGGACGAACGAGCCCAGACCGCGCCGTCCTTCTCGTACGTGTCGACCCGCGGCAGGTACTCGGGTAGGCGCGCGGCCAGCTCGCTCTGGCGCGCCCACGAGTCGAAGTGGATCCGGAACCGCTCGAGCGACTCCTCGATCTCCCCGCGCATCACCGCCACGGGGTCGCCCTCGTGGGTCGCGAGCTCGCCGATGTACTCGCCCTGGTAGCCGTCCTCCGGAGGCTGCTCCCCGCGCCGCACTGCCTCGACCGACTCGCGGAACTTGTCCATCTGCGCGCCGGCGTCGTTGTAGTAGTACTCGCGCTCGACCTCGTGGCCGCCGAGCTCGAGCAGCCGCGCGAGCGAGTCGCCGATCGCGCCGTTGCGCGCCGAGGCAACGGTGATCGGTCCGGTCGGGTTCGCGGAGACCATCTCGACCTGAATCCGCTGCCGCGCCGCCGCGAAGCCGCCGCCGAACCCGGGCTCGAGCGCCTCGGCCAGCGCCCGGCCGTACCACGCGTCGGCGAGGAAGAGGTTGACGAATCCCGGGCCGGCGACCTCGGCGCGGTCGACATCGGGCAGCGCCGCCGCCGCGGCGACGAGCTCCTCGGCGAGCTCGCGGGGCGCGCGCTTCTGCGCGGGCGCGAGCCGCAGCGCGACGTTGGTCGCGTAGTCGCCGTGCGCCGGGTCGCCCGGGCGCTCCAGCTCGACTTCGTGGCCGGCAGCCGCCGCGAGCTGCGCCGCGAGCTCGGCGACCGCTCTAGCCGGCAACGCTCTCGCGGGCGAACAGCTCTTCGACCTTCCCGAGCTCTTCCTCGGTGCCGACCGTGATCAGCACGTCGCCCGGGCTGAGCTCGGCGTCCGGGTCGGGAGTCGTGTCGAACGTCCCGTCGGCTTTCCGGATCGCGACCACCAGCGCTCCCGTCTCGTGCCGGATCCGCGCGTCGCGGATCGTGCGGCCCGCCTGCTCTGAGGCGCTCGAGATCTCGATCTCCTCCATCCGCAGGTCGGGCCCGCCGTGCCGCGAGACGATGTCGAGGAACGCCGAGACCTGCGGCTTGAGCATCAGCTTCGCGATCTCGGAGCCGGCGGCCGTGTACGGCTGAACCACGCGGTTCGCGCCGGCGCGGCGCATCTTCTGGCCGGCGTCCTCGGTCGAGGCCCGCGCGACGATCATCAGGTCGGCGCGCTCCGACCGGGCGGAGACCGTGATGTAGAGGTTGTCGACGTCCGAGTCGGAGGACGCGATCACCCCGCGCGCGCGGGTGAGCCCGGCCTGCTCGAGGTCGTCGTCGTTCGTCCCGCTGCCGTCGATGTACGGCACGCCGCGTTCCTGGGCGATCTCGAGCACGTCCGGGTTGAAGTCGAGCACGACGTACCGAACGCCCGCGTCGTCGAACTCGGCGGCGACCTGCCGCCCGACGCGGCCGTAGCCGCAGATGATGTAGTGGTCGTTCAACCGCTCGATCATGCGGCGCCTCCTCCGCTCGGCCATCGTCCCCGTGAGCACGCCGTGGGCGATCAGCTCCACGATCGCGCTCGCCAGGTAGCCGTAGATTGCCATTCCCGCGAGGACGAGCAGGATCGTCGTGACGATCCCGCCGTTGCCCTGGGGCTTCGTGTCGATGCCGGTCAGCGAGAGCGTGATCGTCGCGCGGTAGAACGCCTGCAGCGCGCTCTCGTTCAGAAACGCGGCGAACGCGATCGTCCCGCCGCCGAGCGCGCCGAAGAACGCGGCCAGGGCGCGGATGAAATGGCGCAGCGTGTACGGCGTGTTCACCACACGTAGTATCCGGACCAGTGGAGCCCGAAGAAGGCCAGGAGCGCCAGCTCAACATCCATATCGACCCGGAGCACCTGGGCGGCGTCTACACAAACTTTGCGAACGTCAGCTTCTCGGACTACGAGTTCACGATCACGTTCGCGCGGATCGACCACGAGGTCGACGAGGGCGACATCCCCGGCGTCGTCGTCACGCGCGTGAACATGTCGACCCGCTTCATGAAGGAGCTGCTCGACGCGATGCAGGACTCGTGGTCGAAGTGGTCGGCGCGCGAGGGGATCAGGAACCTGCCGGAGACGTCGGGGGCTCAGGCCGACCCTCCCGGCGAGCCCACGCCCTAGCCATCGCGATCCGCTGCGCGAAGGTCGGGTGGTCGTAGAAGACCAGGTACGGCGCCGTCGGCGGGTCGGGGTCGCTGAGCCCGGTCGTCGAGAAGCGCTGGAACAACGACTGGACGCCCGCCGGGTTGCGCGTGGTCTTCAGCGCCATCCAGTCCGCCTCCGCCTCCATGTGCCGTGTGACCGCCGCCTGCAGCGGGGTCGTCAGCAGGCCCCAGACGACGAACACCAGGATCGCGAGCGGAATCGCCTCGGGCCGGCGCATCCCTCCTCGCCGCCGCGTGAGCAACGCGATCAGGTACGCGAGCGGAACCGTGAACAGCGCGTACCAGGCGAGCCCCTTCGAGAGGTGGTGGCGCGCCTGGTGCCCGTACTCGTGCGCGATCACGGCCTCGAGCTCCGGCTCGGTGAAGCGGCCGTCGAGCATCGAGCTGAGGATGAACACCTTCCGCGAAGGACCGAGGCCGGTCGCGAACGCGTTCGGATCCTTCGTGTCGACCTCCTGGACGCGGATCGGGATCTTCTTCACCCCTTCCTTCTCGGCGATCCGGGCCGCAGCTGCCTTCAGCTGCGGGTCGCGGAGCGGGTGCGTGTCAGGGACGACGTACGGGCTGACGTAGAGCAGGAGCATCTGCAGGCCGACGAACACGGCGGCGGCCGGCAGCCACCAGAGGCGAGGCAGGAACTTCGCCAGCCCCATCGCGATCAGGACGGCCAGGCAGAGGATCAGGAACTTGAACCCGAGCCCGAGCCAGCCGCCGAAGATCACCGTCCAGTAGCTCTCGTCCGACTGGTCGTAGCGGCGCTCCCACCAGAGCGCGAGCACGTCGAACGGCACCGTGACGAGCCAGACGAGCGCAAACCCGAGCATCGCCAGCAGCATCCCGGTGCCGATCGGGCCGGCGGCCGACTCGCGCGTGAAGCGCGCTCCGCGCCACGCGTAGAGGAGGAAGACGGCGACGGTCGCGACGACCTGGCCGAGCACCAGCCAGTAAAAGAAGTTCTCGTAATGATGCGCGCGGTGGATGAGGCTCGCCCTGAAGAAGTCGGCCTCCCGTAGCCCCGAGAGCCGTAGCCCGTCGGGCACGACCGACGAGGCCCAGAGGAAGTACGACGCCGCTGCCCAGACCCCGGCGAGCCCGATTAAGGTTGCGAGCCGCATGCGCGTCGCCGTCATCTCCGACATCCACGCTAACTGGCACGCGCTCGAGGCGGTTGCCGAGGCGATCGGGCAGGAGCAGCCGGACGAGATCTGGTGCGTCGGCGACGTGGTCGGCTACGGCCCGCAGCCGAACGAGTGCTGCGACTGGGCTGCCACGCACGCGAACCTCTGCCTCGCCGGCAACCACGACCTCGGCGTGCTCGGGACGCTCGACCTCGCCGCGTTCTCGGACGACGCCGCGGTCGCTGCGCTGTGGACGCGCGAGGCGTTGACCGACAGCGCCCGCCAGTATCTGTCGACGCTCCAGCCGAGCGCGCAGCGCGGCGGGGTCGCCCTCTACCACGGCAGCCCGCGCGATCCGGTCTGGGAGTACGTCCTCAGCTACGAGGCGGCGGCCGAGGCGATCGAGGACTCTCCCGCCGACGTCACGCTCATCGGCCACAGCCACATGCCGATCGCGATCGGCGAGGGCGAGATGGCCGGCGGCCACGCCGGCAACGGCGTCGAGGTCGAGCTCGACGGCCGCTGGCTGCTCAACCCCGGCTCGGTCGGCCAGCCGCGCGACGGCGACCCCGACGCCGCCTGGGTGCTCCTCGACCTCGACGCGCGCCACGCGTCGTTCCGCCGGGCGAAGTACGACGTCGAGCGGACGCAGGCGGAGATGCGCGAAGCCGGCCTACCGGATGTCCTGGCGAATCGTCTCAGCCTCGGCGTGTAGCGCCGCGCTGCTCGCCGCGGGCTGCGGCGGCGGCACGGAGCGGCTACCGGTGCTGACCGCGCTGCGGCTGCAGCGCCTGGCCGACGCCCACGACTGCCGCGGGCTGATTCGCGCGTCGGTCGCCGCTGTCAACCGGCACGAGATCCCGGCAGGGCTTCAGGAGCCGCTGCTGACCGAGACGAACCGCTGCCGGCTGCCTAGCGCGTTTCGGCCGTAGCCGGCTTCGGCAGCTCTTCGTCGCCGAAGGTGATGCCCTCGCGTGCGAGTGCGAGTGCGACCTCTTCCCGCGCCTTGTAGATCCGCCACTTGACGGTGGCGAGGGTGACCTCGAGCGAGTCGGCGATCTCCGTGTAGGAGAGGCCGGTCACGTCGCGCAGCAGCAGCGCCATCTTCAGGTCGACGGACAGGTTCTCGATCGCGCGCCAGAGCGCGTCGACGGTCTCGCCCTGCCCGACCGGGATCTCGAGGGCCTCGAGCGGCGCGATGTCGTCGAGCGCGACGAGGTGGCGCGGCCGGCGCTCGCTCGCCCGGAGCTCGTCGAGCACGCGGTTCTTCGTCACCTGGAAGAGCCAGGTCGTGAACTTGCAGCGCAGCGAGAACTTCGGCAGGCCCTGGTAGACGCGGAGGAAGACCTCCTGCGTCAGGTCCTCGGCCAGCGACCGGTCGCCGACCAGCCGCATCACGTAGTTGAAGACCGGCGTCTCGTACGCCCGGACGATCAATGAAAAGGCGCGCTCGTCTCCCCGCTGTGCTTTACGCAGAACCCCAAGGTCTGGTTGCTGAAGTGACAAGGCGCGCGGAGTATAGCCCCACTCGTCCGATTGCAAGCCCCCCGCTAGGTGGATTTTACGAGGGGCTTACCTGTCATCTCCCGGGGCGGCCGGATTCCCAAGAGTTGCAGGCAGGTTGGCGCAAGATCGGAGAGCTCGCCGTCGTCGCGGAGCACGGCCCCGGGCTGCGTGACGACGAGCGGAACGGGGTTCGTCGTGTGCGCGGTGTGCGGGCTGACACCGTCCGGCTCGAGCATCGTCTCCGCGTTCCCATGGTCGGCGGTGACGAGCGCCACGCCGCCGGCGCGCCGAACGGCGTCGAGGACGACGCCGAGCGCGCGGTCTGTCGTCTCGACCGCCGCGATCGCGGCCGGGATCGAGCCCGTGTGGCCGACCATGTCCGGGTTGGCGAAGTTGACGATCACGAAGTCGTTCTCCCCCGCCTCGGCGGCGACGCGCGCTGCGACCTCGGGGGCTGACATCTCCGGCTTCTGGTCGTAGGTGCCGACATCTCGCGGGCTCGGCACGAGGACGCGGCTCTCCTCGGGCCACTCCTGCTCGCGGCCGCCGTTCAGGAAGTAGGTGACGTGCGCGTACTTCTCCGTCTCGGCGCAGTGGAGCTGACGAAGCCCGGCCTTGGCGATCGTCTCGGCCAGGGTGTTGTCGACGGTCTGCTCCGCGAAGACGACCGGTGTTTTCAGGTCGTCGCGGTAGTGCGTCATCGTCGTCAGGTCGACGCCGGCCTCGAGCAGCCCCTGCGACAGCTGCCGCGCCCGGTCCGGCCGGAAGTTGAAGAAGATCGCTGCGTCGCCCGGTTCGATGCCCGGCCGGCCGTCGAAGTGCGTCGGCTCGATGAACTCGTCGGTCACACCCGCGTCGTACTGCTGTTGCACGTACGACACAGGGTCTGTCCCTGTGACAGGGCTCGAAAGGACGATCGCGTCGAAGGCTCGCTGCGTCCGCTCCCAGCGCTGGTCGCGGTCCATCGCGTAGTAGCGGCCGGAGACGCTCGCGATCCGGTCCTGCGGCAGCTCGGCCAGGTCGTGCACGGCCGAGTGCGGCGAGACGTCGCGACCGTCGGTGAACGCGTGGATCCACGTCTTTTCCGGCGCGAAGCGCAGCAGTGCCCGCAGGTGGTCGATGTGCGAATGGACGCCGCCGTAGGAGACGAGACCGAGCAGATGGACGTTGCGGCCGCGCTCGAAGGCCGCTCGCAGCACCGGGCTCTCGAAGAACGAGCCGTCGGCGATCGCGCGGTTGACGCGCATCAAATCCTGGTAGAGCACGCGGCCCGAGCCGATCGTCAGGTGGCCGACCTCCGAGTTCCCCATCTGGCCGGGCGGCAGGCCGACCGCCTCGCCGGACGCCTTCAGGGTCGTGTGCGGGTACTCGGCCCAGAGCCGGTCGAAGACCGGCGTCTCGGCAAGCTCGACGGCGTTTCCCGGTCCGGGCGGCGCGCAGCCCCAGCCGTCGAGAATGACGAGCGCTACTGGGCGGCCGCTTTGCAAATCGACGCGAAGGAGTCGACTTCGAGCGAGGCGCCGCCGACGAGCGCGCCGTCGACGTCGGGCTGCGAGAGCAGCTCGCCGGCGTTGTCCGGCTTGACGGAGCCGCCGTAGAGGATCGGCACGTCGATCAGGCTGCGGATGAACCGGTGCGCCTCCTGGGCCTGGTCGGGCGTCGCCGTCTTGCCGGTGCCGATCGCCCAAACCGGCTCGTAGGCGATCACGAGCTGGTCGTGCTGCTCGAGCACGGAGAGCTGCCGGCGCAGGACGTCCTCGGTCTGGCCGGCCTCGCGCTCTGCCTCGGTCTCGCCGACGCAGGCGATGATCGAGAGCCCCGCCTCGAGACCGGCGGCCGCGCGCTTGCCGACGTTCTCGTCGGTCTCGCCGAACAGCTGCCGGCGCTCGGAGTGGCCGACGATCGCCCCGTAGACGCCGAGCTCGAACAGCATCGGCGCGGAGACCTCGCCGGTGAACGCGCCCTCGTTCTCCCAGTGCACGTTCTGCGCGGCGACCGCGATGTCGGTGCCGGCGAGCGCCTGCACCGCCGCGCTGAGCGCGAGAAACGGCGGGCAGACAGCGACGTCGACGCCGTCGACCCACTCGAGCTGGTCGCGGAGCTCGCGGCAGAAGGCGGCCGCCTCCTCCGCGCCCTTGTACATCTTCCAGTTGCCGGCGATCAGCACCCGCGCGATGTTAGTCGGCGCTCGGAATTGCCGCGACTCCAGGCAATTCCTTGCCCTCGAGCAGCTCGAGCGAGGCGCCGCCGCCGGTCGAGACCCAGTCGATCATCGCCGCCAGGCCCGCCTCCTCGATCGCCCGCACCGAGTCGCCGCCGCCGACGACCGTGTGCGCGTTGGCGTCGGCGACCGCGCGTGCGACCGCGTTCGTCCCGTCGGCGAAGCGCGGCCACTCGAACACGCCCATCGGCCCGTTCCAGAACACCGTCTTCGCCTTCGCGATCCGGTCGGCGAAAGCCTCGCGCGTCTCGGGGCCGATGTCGAGGCCGAGCCAGCCGTCAGGCACGGCGTCGGCCGCGACGACCTGCGATTCAGCGTCCGGCTCGAATGCCGCCGCGGCGACGACGTCGGTCGGCAGCTCGACCGGCACGTCGATCGGGTGCGCTCTGATCTCCTCCGCCATCTTCCCGCCGACGAGAACGGTGTCCGCGCGCTCGGCCAGCGAGCGGAGGACGCCGATCTTGTCCTCGACCTTCGCGCCGCCGACGATCGCGACGAACGGCTGGGCGGGCTTCTCGAGCAGACGGCCGAGCTCCTGGAGCTCGCGCTCGAGCAGCAGCCCCGCATAGGCGGGCAGGAGGTGAGCGACGCCCTCGGTCGACGCGTGCGCGCGATGCGCGGAGCCGAACGCGTCGTTCACGTACAGGTCGGCCTGCGCCGCCAGCTCCTTCGCCAGCTCGGGGTCGTTCGCGGTCTCGCGCGGGTCGAAGCGCGTGTTCTCGAGCACGCGCAGGCGGTCGTCCGCGCCGAGCAGCTCGCGCAGCCGCTCTGCCACCGGCGCGATCGCGAAGGCGGAGTCCGGCCCCTTCGGCCGGCCGAGGTGCGAGCAGACGATCACCTCGGTGGCCCAGCGGTCGAGCAGCAGCCGGAGCGTCGGCAAAGCCGCGCGGATCCGCGTGTCGTCGGCGACCTTCCCGTCCTCGAGCGGCACGTTCAGGTCGGCCCGGACCAGCACGCGCTCGCCGGCGACTTCGGCGTCGCGGACAGAGCGCGGCAGCTTCACGCCGTGGCGACTTCGGCCGGCAGCGTCGCTCCGATCATCGCGATCAGGTCGACGAGCCGGCAGCTGTAGCCCCACTCGTTGTCGTACCAGCCGAACACCTTCGCCATCCGCCCATTCGCCATCGTCAGCTCGCTGTCGAAGATGCACGAGTACGGCGAGTGGACGATGTCGGTCGAGACGAGCGGGTCCTCGCTGAACTGCATGTACTGGCCGAGCGGGCCGCCGGCAGCCTTGCGGTAGGCGTCGATGATCCCGTCGCGCGCGACCTCACGGGACAGGATCACGGCGAGGTCGGTGACCGAGCCGGTCGGGACCGGGGCGCGCACGGAGATCCCGTCGAGCTTGCCGTTCAGCTCGGGCAGGACGAGGCCGATCGCCTTCGCGGCGCCGGTCGAGGTCGGGATCAGGTTGATCGCGGCCGCCCGGGCGCGGCGCAGGTCCTTGTGCGGCATGTCCTGCAGCCCCTGGTCCTGCGTGTACGCGTGGATCGTGGTCATGAAGCCCTGCTCGACCCCGAAGCTGTCGTTGAGCACCTTCGCGAGCGGGCCGAGGCAGTTCGTCGTGCAGGACGCGTTCGAGATCACGTGGTGGGCGGCCGGGTCGTACATGTCGTCGTTGACGCCGAGGACGAGCGTCACGTCGGGCTCGGTCGCGGGCGCCGAGATCACGACCTTCTTCGCGCCGGCGTCGATGTGCTTCTGCGCGCCGTCGCGGTCGGTGAAGAACCCGGTCGACTCGAGCACGACGTCGACGCCCAGGTCGCCCCAGGGCAGAGCGGCCGGGTCGCGCTCGGAGAGCAGCTTGATGTCGAAGTCGCCGGCGCTGAGGGTGTCGCCGGAGAGCGAGACCTCCTCGCCCAGCGGCCCGAGCGTCGAGTCGTAGCGCAGCAGGTGCGCCATCGTGTTCGGATCGCCGAGGTCGTTCGCCGCGACGATCTCGAAGTCGCCGCCCCGCTTCAGGTGCGACCGGAAGAAGTTGCGCCCGATGCGCCCGAAGCCGTTGATGCCTACCCGAATCTTCGCCATTTCGTCCCCCTTGATGGTCTTGCCGCGAGTCTACTGCCGCACCGGCGCGCGGCCCTCAGTAGTCGGCCGCAGTCCGGCGCCGGAGCACAACTAGTCCATATGGGGCGAGCTAGAGGCGGGCCGGAGGGGAAGCTCCGAGGACGACCCTCCCCTCCGGTTGCACCGCGCTCAGGACCGAGCCGGCAGACGGGGTCTGAATCCACCGGCGGACGAGCGCGGACCCACCTCAGACGGAGTATGAAGCTTCGATCTGGAAAAAGCTACATGCGTTGCAAATCGTGCTCGACCATGTTGACAAGCTTGGCAAGGCGCCGGTGAGCAGCCGCTTTCGTCGCCGGCGGCCGGCATTTCGCGGCCAGCTCACGCAGCGACGCGGAGGGGTTGCGAAGGCGCAGCTCGGCGATCTCGCGAAGCGACGGAGAGAGCCGGGACAGCCGCCCGTCTGCGTCGAGCTGCTGGATCGCGCGAACCTGCTGGTGGGCGGCGCGGCTCGCCCGGACGAGGTTCGCGTGGTCGGCGTTGGCGATCCGGTTGGCGCGCGCCCGGGCCTCCGCGACGACCGAGTGCTCGTCGAGCGCCAGCGCCGCGTCGCTCGCCCCGGCAAGGGCGAGCACGTCCGCGATCGGCTCCGCGCCCTTCGCGTACGCGATCGCGTGACGGCCACGGTCGTGGACGCGAAGCTCGACATCCTCCTGGTGCGCAACCCAGGCGAGGAGATCTGCGCCTGCGCGGCTCGCGGTGCGGATCTCGAGATGCGGCGCGCGCGGCCCGCTGACGGAGCCGCCGCCCAGGAGCGCGCCGCGCAGGTAGGCGCGGCGGCAGCACGGGCGGCCGACGACCCGCTTCGGGGGCGCCTCGAGCGGAGCGTGGCGGGCGGAGAGCACGCCCGCCTCGTGCAGGACCTCGAGCGCGCGGGGGCCGCCGGCGACGTGGAGCTGATACCGCGTCGCCTGGTCGAAGGCATGGCGGGTGTATGTCCGGATCTCGGCCTCGACGCCGAAGGTGCGGACGAGCCCGAACGCGCGCCTCGCGACAGCGGACTCGACGAGGTCGAGATGGACGGAGAACTCGCCGTGGCCGCGGAGGTGCAGGCTCCCCGCCGTGTGGAACAAGCCGGACAGCTCGGCGAGCCGGTCGCAGTGCTTCTGCGGCTCGACCCCGGCGAGCTCGCGGCGGACGTCCTCAGAAAGCGGCATGCTCGAGCGCGAGGAGGCGCCGCTTGTAGTCGAGGCCGAGGCTGCCGTACGAGCCGAGCCCGCCGGCGGCGACGACCCGGTGGCAGGGGTAGATCAGCGGCAGGCGGTT